>Ga0307514_10000792_pt1 | contig 52096 bp, 53 predicted proteins | sample 16_EM_MG_FD_203088 | JGI IMG/M metagenome (GOLD analysis project Ga0307514, IMG submission 203088) | Populus trichocarpa ectomycorrhiza microbial communities from riparian zone in the Pacific Northwest, United States - 16_EM | ecosystem: Host-associated > Plants > Roots > Unclassified | place... | reverse complement strand
GCCCGTGAAGCGGCGGCTGATGTGTGATTGATTGTGTAGTAGCTTCTAGAGTAAAATTGATCACAGGGGATTGGCCAAATGTACCTTGATATTCATCTTGAGAAAACATAGCCGTGGCCATCTTTCGACTGGCGTATTCAGACGGCCCAAAATGAATAGCTGCAGCTGCCAGCACTATAGTCTGAGGGGCAAGAAATTGGAAATACTGTGATGTTATTGGCTGGCGCCCCAAGCTATTGGCGGTGAAGAAAAATTGGTGGTAAATGAGATCAAGCACTTCCCTTTGCGTGAACCATGACTTCTTATCATCAACGACATTGGAGAGGTAAGCATTATCGAATAGGAGCTCCTTCACCTTGATTCGAAACTCAGTCTCAGAGCCTACATCCAATCAGTACCTACAGACAATAGTTCGAGATGCCCCATCTGCCAACTGTCCTCAAATGGTACTAATCTATAGTTTCAACTATGATTATTTTTGGGGGTAGTCAATATCCGTAAGTCTGATAGAGGAGCATCAAACACAATTCAAGACTTACAGCTTCTCGTGTTTGCGGATCTATTTCGAGAGATGGACCACTGGGCAATTGACACACAGATGGTGTACCTACAGGTGCATCTGCTAATGCCCGCTGACAATCCTGGGCTTCAATCACTAGTTTCCAAGCTTCTTCAACCATCAAATACTTGGCATTGGTTAATATTGGCCATGGAGTCTTCGTGAATATGATTGCCTCCACGAACCTTTTCACTACCTCAAAAGTAGCCTTTTGGTGTTGGGAAACGTTCTGATCCCTGCTGGCCTTGGGTTGTGAAATATTTTGGTCTCCACTAGACTTGTTGGGAAGCACCAGTGCCCCGGTGGATGGTGCACGGTCAGACTCGGATGATGTGTTGAGGAGGGATGACATTTGGTGTTTGAGAAGTGGTGGTGCCATTGCTGCAGGTAGATTTGGGGAATTTGAAAGTGGAGGGCATGCAATGACAGTATCGGCACAGCTACGTTTCGTTGGCAGTGGAACCCTTGTAGTGCGTAATGACTTGTCCCGGCACACCTGACCTAGATGAAGGACCTCCTGTTGATGATCCATAGTATCTTCTCAGATGTCGGATGATAAGGTGGACACTCTGGTGTCCTCACTGTCGTCATCACCAATCATCAGATTGGTCTCATCATCCTGATTCATTAATTAAATCGGGGATATTAGTCATCTGCAATTCAATGCATGAAGGCAGATAATTGGAAGGCAAACATTTGATGGACAATGAAGATTGGCCGCTTTCTTGAAAGCTAGTGCTCTCTCTAGGTGTGCTTCGTGATCCTTCTGTGCATAGTGATTCCTCACCTTGCTGGGCGTAGGTTCCATTTGCTGTAGTGAAAATCTAAAGTTGGAGAATGTGGGAGAGAGTGTAAAAGCAGGAAATATAGGATTAAATGCAATACAATAACGGGATAAATGGTGCAAGAATTTGCACATAGTCGAGGAGGATGCAATTCGAGGCACGCCTTGAAAGGGATCTGGAGAGATGATTTCAATGGTTCATATTTATATCGAGGATGGCAGTCCGTGTTGCGATTTCGGATATTGACAGGTGCGCCGGAGTAGATGGATTCCTAATGCGGAATGATAGCAACTCCTATGAACAACACTCTGTACGGATGCAAGAATTGGAGGTTGGCTGAAGCCAATGCACATGGAGAAAATCACCAGACGCACCGGAAGATAACTCGCGACATCAACTAACCCTTGGTGCTGGCCATAAATTGAGCATTGAGACCCTGAATGAAAACATGAGCCCCTGCATATGGCACCTCTAAATGTAGTCATTATGCGTGAAAGTTCGAACATTTGTGGTGACTGCATCGCATAAAGATTGGTGCTGCATTGAGAATCTGCAGAACTCGATAGATTTGGTTGGGACCTTGTGAGTGACAGCTGAGTTGCAAGGGTTCATACTGGAGTTTGTTATCGAGCAAGGAGAAATATGAATCTCCATATGTGGTATATCTGCCGGAAGAATACACATATTTTCACGAGATTCTATTGTATTAGGATGGTGAAGCTAAGTTAGCGGTCGACAAGGGAATATCAGAAGCATAACTTCCCTGTCATGTGTTCATCTGGGCCGTATCCCCAGAATAGCCTTCACAATGATGTTGCTGTAGTTAATGTAAGTGGGAGAGAATTTGGTACACAAAGGAGGGATTCAGGTGTAGAGAAAGAATGGTAATGTACGATGGATGATTCAGGGGTAATCTTTTTGATTCAAGCACTCATCAATGCCAAGATTGCTAACAAATGGGTCAAAAATTCTCACTCACATTCTGATTTTGCGCCTAATATCTAGTACATCGCACACCATTAAACAGCACACCGTTAAATCACATACCGTCAAATCACATATTCACTATGAATCTCACAACTACAATGTTGACTTAAAATAAATATTGGGGTTGACAGCTATATTCTACAATGGTATGAATGTATAGTGAGACATCATGTCATGGCACGCAGAGGAATGATTGTTGCATGCATGCAGTTGCGGGAAATTGAGGTGCACCGAAGTTGAAATAGTTATACTTGGATTCAATGGCTAAGAATTACAGGCTCAGCTTACTCTGACAGTTAATTGCACCCTTCATCGCTGTCTTCTCATAACTCCAGCTTTCAAGATTCTCTCTCTCTGAGCTTCTCTCGATGGAATTTGGTCCACATAATCTATTTTCAGATACGAGTTTTGGTGGCCCAAACATACATTTAATCAGAATACAGTCAAATCTTGATTCAAAGTTTCCATAACTTAGGCCACTTTCAGTAAGTGTGGTACATTGGTGAGCGGGTGTTGCCGGCCATCTTGCAGAGTCCCTGAGCAGCATGAGTCATTTGAGATTCTTGCTCTGAAGCTTGCACAGCTCTTTCAACAGAGTCTGAACTTGTAGAAGCTATATTAGAATTTGGAAGCATTGGTCCAAACATACTACTTAGTCAATCTCGAGTTAAGTGGGGTTACTAATTGGCCGGGCTTGTACATTTCTGGTTTAGTCACGCAGTGGCAACCTTCCTCTAATGGACAGTTGACACGGAGCTGACAGTTCAAGGCATGTTAGCAGCCGCCTTTAACATACTAATCGAGCATAAGTTCATATCCTAGCAGGCATTGAGCGGGATGAGCCGTCTGGACCTAAAGGTGAAGTGTCTTGATAGAGCTGTGTGCACTGGGTCCACTAGTTCAAAGTCAAAGAAAACATGATGAGAATGAAGCAAACAAAAATATACAAAGTGCACTCCATATTGCAAGTACATGCGCTTCGGTGGCTTATTTGTAACTCTTGAGGCGTAACTGGGCTGGAATGATACATCCGTAATAACTCGCCACTTGTCAAAGTTGGCTTCATACATCTGCAAGAAGCTCATTCTGCACAGGATTGAAGATCTCAATTGTGAATGATCGTCAATCATAGGCCAGGAAAATCCCGACAGCAAAAGCGACATTTGAGCCAAGAATACCCAAGCCGTGTTTCAGTTTCTGACTCTCTGGGATACAGATCAGAGATGTGCCAGAACTTCAATAATATTCCTGCAAAAGCAGTGGCTTTGCCACGAATAAGTGAACCTATGTCTCCTATTTTGATACAAGTAATCAATATCGCCTAGTCTGTTTTGATTGCCAAATGGGATTGGCGAATATGCAGTTCTGGATCTGTCACAAAGATATGCCTAGGATTCTCCAGTGCACCTGAACTTCGATTATATGGATGCAACAGCTTCCACATTGCCACAAATAAGCGAGCCGTGTCTCATAGTCAGACTTTAGTACTTGAATATCACCTAGACTGTCTTATTGCTAAATGTGATTGGCAGATATGCAGTGCTCGATCTGTCATAACGAATCATATGACATTTGCCGAAGAGACTCCGGTGCACATGAAAGTGGATGAATTTTGCTTTTTCATTCGGGATATGTACGTGGCTTCTGGCTTTCGGTGCACATCAAATTCACAACAGACGAATGATTGAAGCCCTGTGCTGCATCATTCTCACAATTCGACTCATGCTATTTTTCATGCAATAGGTCAGCCGGAAGAACTTCTTATGTCATGTATCAATTCACTTCATCTCATATGGTTATTAATAATAAACAAGAACGCCAATGAAATCCCACTCTAGCCATTTCTAATTCAAGATACAACAATTCCAACATCAGAACTTGGATTCACTTCAACAATGAAGAGAGAAAGATCCATCTCTCCAGTATAGTGTCCCTTACAAACAACCTTTTTGACTATTTGTATCAGTTAAGAAGATTATGTTCCTTGAATGTCTAAAGAGGCATACCTTGATAAGGCGTGTAACACTCTAAGATGAATGGTTCATCAGACTGCAATGTGTCTCCATTATCTGTCAGCCACTGTGTACGGTCCTCACGAGCCTCCAGAATCTAGTATATCATGGACGTGGTGATGTTCGGTCGACTCATCAAGCGATGCAGGACTCTCGTCTGCGCAACTCCAGAGTGTTGGTGGAGATCACTCGTACAGTTATTGTAGCCACCAGGACCTGTATTAAGTTACCATGTGTGTGGTACTGTGTTTTGCCATAGCCGGACAACTCGTGTAATTGCCTGCCACTGCTCATTCAATACCCAAAATTTCTATGTTATTACTGCATGATTTGCAGCTGTAAGATATTGGCCTGTCCTGCCAACTTTGGGTGTGGTTATGAATACAGAGGGATTTCATGAATCCTGGAATTTGAGTTGCATATCTGTCCATTCATCATTGCCCATTTCGGCGTACATATGGAATATATCCACACTATCTACAAAAAACTTCGTTAGCCAGCACTTTAAATCATGAACTTGGCAAGGAAGAGTACAAAATATCACTGCCTGTTGTGGAGGAGGTGCATTGGGCGGTGCATTTTCGTTTCTCTCGTCTGGAAGGTGCGTCTCTATTGATATGTTGTCTTGGTCAGGTTCAGGATACTCTGTAGGTTCCTTGACAAGCATTGGCAAAAATGTCTCTCTCAGTCATCGGAAAATCAGAGATTCAACCCAAGTATGGAGTGGCCATTCATTGTGCAATTGTAGAGAAACATCGTTGCAATTCTCGGTGTCTCCCAACACTAATGAGAAACATGGTAGCCACCATCTATGAACCCTCCATGCTCCAGAAGCACCCCGCGATGTGTACCTCTCCACCAGGGTCTTCAGATGTGCTTGCTGTTCGTCAGTGCACTCGAGATCAATGAGGTGTGCATTCTCCTTTGGTATCTGGAGAAGTGGTTTTCCATTGGCGAGTTTCCATTCTGACCACCGCCTGATTGTCCATCGTTTTGCAATCTGAATAATCCTGTGCACCGCATGCTGTTGAGCTTCTTCGTCTTTAGTCTGGATAGCATGCATCAAACTCTTTACAGCGGAATACAATGCCTCAGCACCATGCTTTTCCATCACAGTATCATCCTCTGGATCTTCAGGCCCACCTGAAAAAAGCCACATTGTATGAAAACACCAGTCATAGAGTGAATGGAATTCCGGTGTAGCTGTGACTTGAAGTTTGAATCCAATTTTCGCATTCATTGCAATTTGCCAGCCCACACTGTTTTTAGTCTTATACTGATGGAACTCATCAAAAATCTCAAAACTCCATGAACAGTAGCAGAGTTAGCCGTTACTTGATGGTGTAGCTCTGGATGTTAAGGTATCATACGACACAAGGTGGATATTCACGCGGTTTTCTGGCTGGTCAATGCTGGTGTTTAGATTCTCGTGGGTGAGATTCACATTTTCGGCATGCAATAAGTCGACGACTTTGCAATTAGCTCCATGTGTCATCTCATCGATAACACTTTTGAAGGTCTCAGCCACTCTCAGCATTGTTACCACCAGGATTGGTTCAAGGGCTGAGATCAGTGCTGGATGTCTATGGGATGGTGTTGACTGGATTTCCAACTGGTGGCGGGGCACAGAATTCAATCTCCGGAGCCGATACCACTCCTGTTCTTCACCGACAATGCCGGGAAAGTTGTTTTGCGCCAAAATCACCCACTCTTCATGGGTATTCCCCCATAAAATGGACAGTGGAAACCACATTACAACTTTCTCAGTCACCAATTTGCAAAGCATTGCCGGTGCAACCGAGGTGAAAGTCTTTCCAAGACCGATCTCAGCCGCCCCCAGCGCTCCTGGCATATCAGCATCCGAAACCTATCTCCTCACGATGAACAAGATGGCCCAAACCTGGTGCGTCAAGCTTAGTTCCGGGTAGGCCTGGAATTGAATACATGTGGTCTAGAACATGTTCATCTGGTGATTGGCGAATAAGATGCGCATTCAGCAGCCTGACTGCATAATCAAGACACTCTTGTTCAAATTCCGTGTTGATTGTATGGAGAACCGAATTCAGTACTGAACTGTTATTTGCTAGATCGAGGACCTCACCATTCTCCATTTGTTCCTGAACCTTCGTTGCTCTTTTGTCCGTGTCCTCTTCGTCCTGAATGATCTCTTTCAGTTGCTCAGATGTATTCTGAGCAGATAAGCTCATATTATGGTGCTCCGAAATTCATCTCAATGTTAGGTATTTCACAGAGAAGCAACGATTTGAACGAATACATGTGGATGGAATATAATCAATTCCATTCTTTCAATTAGAACATACATTACTACAAGTATCATTCTCTTACCCACCATCCACCTCTCCCTCCTCTTCTCCCTCTCTTCCACCCTCTTCAGTACCTTCCAAAGTCTATGAATAATGATTAGCAGTTGCTCACATCTAGCCTTTACACGGCAAGCGGGATTACCTCTGTCGGCCTAATTATGTACTTGGCCATCTCCTTCCCTGTCGCTCTCATCATTTCTACCACAAATATATTCACATTATGTCCAAGTTTCAACTTGAAAGTATTTGAAAGGCAACAGTTGTACAAAATCTGGCCATATATGGGGTCATTGATCATTTGCCCATGTTTGGATATTCCCATATACTCTTCTCCCAATTCGTCCTGCTCCAAGTTGCACTAGAATATTGATATGAGAATGTATGGCTCTTTTGGGCCACCATTTTTGTCGATGAAATGAAGCAATTGCTGCCAGTGCCTCACATCTGTATACGAGGCTTGGAGTTGTTCGTGGGCTAGAACCATATCCTTGCCATTCAACACCCAGTTAATCATAACCGTGAAGATGGTATTTGGCAACTCTGGAAGGTTAGTTCGCGCCTTTTTGCCCGGGCGCTCTCCCAAATCCATCCCCAGTCGCTTGTTGCCTGGCCTTCCCTTCTTCCTTGTCTCTCAAGTTTGCATTGCACATTTCCTCAAAAGCATCTCCACCCACTGTCCGCAAATCCATTCAGCATTATCGAAATTAACCAATGGCAGCCAGTTCTCGAATGTCGCCAAAAAAATGTGCGACCGCTGTCTCCCAGACCAGGGGTCCATCTCGAAGTTGTTTGAATTGGTTCTGCCTCCGGGTAATGTAACGATGCTTCTTCTCGAGAAACCCCGCCACCCATACTCTCTTCCACTTCTTGAATGCACTGAAGTTGGGCTGCCCCATGCTTTTGGCAAATTGCATCAAGCAAAACTCCGTTTGCTTCAGGCTAATTGGGGGTTTGCCTCCTGCACCGCCCAAGTCCGATGAATCGTCGCTCTTGTCAGCTGCATCATATTCGTCGTAGGATATCTCAGGCAATGGGGGCAAGTCACTAGTCCCTGGAACATATGTTTTCCCCGGTTCCTCTTGCGGCTGCAATCTTTTCGTCGGGAGGCTTGTGGGGTGTCTCCCAGGTACGCCGGAACGAGGTTGAGGTGGAGGAGTCGAGCTGGAAGATGTTGGCTGATTGACTGGATGATTTCCCGGCAGTCCTGGAGGAATTCTCGACGCACCTGGAGATGCCAGCCCTTGTCCTGGGAACTGCGGAGGGAGCAACATTTGAGACCCGCCATAACCACCTTGGCGCAGGTCATATGCTTGCCCTGGTGGCCCATAACTTGGATACCATTGGCTTGCGCTGCTGGTAGGTTGCGAACTGTGTGTCATGTTGAATGGAGACTGGTGATAACAGCGCGGAGCACTTCGAAATGGCTGCAGTGAAGGAGGGTACCCGTACTATTGTGGCAGATGACATTGATTGGTGTATCTCATAAATAGACTGTCTTTGCGAGTGGCAAGTCGTGAATATTTATCTGGTGATTCTGAATTGTCTTCATCGCATTGGTGCGAGCCAAGTATGCCACCAGGCGGAGCCATATTCACAGTCTTCAGTGGAGATTCTTTCCTCAATATGCTCTGTTAAACAAAGGTAGTGGTAAACTACTATAAATGTGAGATGAGATATAGAATCAATTGGAGTATGGTTGAATATATTGCATGTAGCAGTGACCCTCGGCAGAATGCAGAGCTTCTTATATCGTATTGTGTGGTCACGATCTGTGGTGTTTCACTACACCTTTGATCCATGAAACCAACCTGGGCCTTGAGAAAAAGAAACCTTAATCACACACATCCTGCCTTTCTTTGTTATATGCTCAAATTCATATACTAGGATATTGGATAGGTGCTCACCTTCGTATGCATCGATGACTTTACAGGTCATAGAAGGGATATGATATGACATCACCTGGAACCCAACAAGAATTATATCCCGTATGAAGGTTAGCATGACTAGGGATATTACACATAAGTTGTGAATATATGACCTTGCAACCTCATTCAATGGAAGGCCTGTGAGTCGAGCAGCAACAGTGATTGCTTCCTATTGAGCTCCTTGCCTATACATCTTAGTTCTCATCATGATCCACGCTCCAGTCAAGGATCGCTACTGAAGCAAACATCCTACCAGCCTTATCAGTTCTGGATGATCAATGCCCGGACATCCAGCTAGCTAGGAAGCTTACCTAATCTTTGTATTATGATGATCTAACATCATTATCAGCTGCTCGGAGGCTCGAGCATAGGCATAACTCACAATGACGTAGTATAAGGCCCCATTGTGGTGATTGCAGTGATGACAAAAGAAACATCCCCCCTGCATCTGGCGGGGTGCGATGTGGCTGTGAATGTATTACGCTAACCTGAGTTAGCTCGCTTTCAAATCAATTTCGCTGAGGCTCTATATCACCCCCTGAAGCATCATGGAGAGTCATCCAAATGCGTGTTCAGTGACCATGTCTCAAATATGATCAACACTCGCCGGAAACATTTCAAGTGCTGTATTAGCAAACGAAAGTATTCGACGAAAACCAACTCGATAGTCACTATCAACAATATCACCCAATATCGATGAATTAAAGGCTATTACCTGATGGGATTTTACAACCTGCAGGCTAGGATTGACCCGAGCCATCATGGTTTGACTTCGGTCGGTGCACCTGAATGGCCATTGATGAGCTTAGTCAACTAATTCATCTACCCATAAACAATGTACCTGGTGCACCACCACTTGAAGATACTCACGACAAAGAAACGATAGACCCCCAGAAGCCTGATCTGATTTGTACCTCTGATCCAACAAAGACGAGGCATCATAGGCAGATAGTTGGAGTGGACAACGTGGGGGGGAAAGCATAGGGCAAAGCAACTGGATTGTACAACAAGCATCGCAAGTACTCAGAAAAATGGAATCCATGGCATCCTTTTCAGCCAGTATACGACTTTCAACAGACTCAATCATTTAGCCAGCAAATGAAAACGTGGATAGTTCAACATCTGAGGCGTGGACTGGACAACGTCAACATCGAATCATTTCAATCAGCAGATGCTCTAAGAAATCTCCTCTCTCGACTCGATTTCGGGCTCGGCAATGACAGTTGGATTGAACATCAATCGCAGATCTTCAGAACATTAGACTACAGGGATATTTTCAAATTTATACGTTCCTTTTGGCACATCTCCCATGTCAGGAGCACCTCGATTTTGAACTAGTGCATTGCAGACTCGGAATGTCGCCGATTATCCAGCGAGATGAACACAGGCGATTGGTAGTGGGATATGCAGGATCAACTTCCTGATGGAGCGACGATTGTGCCAGTCATTTGTGGTTTCCACAAGACCGACTGGATCAATTTTTTGGGCGACCAGCATCCCGGGTCACTGTATCTCATAAACGGTAATATTCAAAAAGATATCCACTGTACACCTAAAAATCGCGCATGGATTCATGTTGAGCTGATCCCCTGTCCTCCAAAAGGTGCCAAAAATACTGCCGAGGCATGGCATTCCACAGTTAGAATAGTGCTGTCCCCACTCCAGCATCTTGACATCACTGGCCCTGGCTCGAAATGGGATTTTGCTGATGGATTCCAGAGACAATGTTATCCTCTTTTGGCTGCCTGGGTCAGGGATTATCCAGAACAAGTTATGGTTCCTCAAGTCTCATATGGCTCATGTCCGATGTGTGAAATTCCTAAAGGTGTGCCGATGGGGCATTCATCTTTTCGACCACTTGATAACCCACGAGATCAGCATGATTACTTAGAGCTTCTGGACAAAACTAATATCGATGTTCTGCACACTCTGGGTGTTCATCTAATCTGCAACCAGTTCTGGTAATACCCTCTCTGCAATGTCTATCGCATTTGGCAGCCTGATGAATTGTATCAGCTGCTCCTGGGTTTAGTTAAAGACTTATTGCACTGGCTGCTCAAAGACCTGAAAGGTAGGAATGTCAAGGATCAATTTGACAATCGATTCACATCAGTACCAAGATATCCAGGCCTCCAGCACTTCTCTAAACCATTCAATTCAATGAAAAGTGGCACCTGGCAGGGACAAGAAATGTGGGGCATGATCAAAACATTGACAGTGAATTGCGCTCCAATTCTTGACTGCTCCTAGGATGCCGGGAAAACTGCAGCGGAAACTGCCTCTGATGAAATGGTGATGGGAGCAGTAAGGGCATTATGTGAATTCTCTCTACTTGTCAGCCAACAAAATCCTTCTGATCTATCCCTCGCAGCACTAGACGATGCACTGAAGCGATTTTACAACAGGAAGGGTGTCATTCGAGATCAGAAAATGTCGAAGTCTGCAAAGGCTAAAGTGTATGGACTATTGGCAAGAGAATCCAATTCTTTATGAGAACAAAAGATTCATAAAAGCTGTGCTGCAATGGAGGTTCAGCTGTATGGGGCTGAAAAGGTTACTACATCAAAATAAAGGCAATTTCAGGTGTTCCTGAATAGAGCCCAACAAGCAGCAACCATATGGTCAGATGCTGATCGGCCGAGGGCAATTGAACGATTGGAATGCGAAATCCATCAGGCAATACCTGCCAAACGCAAGCTGCGCAATAAATTATTCCAACACTATGTGTGACAACTATTGGAGGAAGTTGGGACTAAGGCCACTGGTCCCAGAAGCATATTTGCCAAAAATCTTGCTCAAATGAAGACTGCTGCAGAAGAAGAGACTTATGGGGCGGTAAACATAACCGCCGACAAGCATGTGCAATTTCAGGTGTGTCTATCCGATGCTGAGATTGAAGCCACCACCTGCAGTATCGCTGATACGGACCGCATTGTGAATCCGCTCGAGAGAGAGATTCATGGTAGTGCTTCGAATGACCAGATGTGGTTCACGAAGAAATTCTCCGTCCACTTGGTCGAGTTTGAAGCATGGTGGCAGGCACTCAGCGTTCTGAAGCTCCGGAAACCCATAGAACAGCGTGTAATCAATTTTGGATATCCAAAGATGCATCTTGTGAGTCATATATGAGAGTCACTTTGCCGAATGGGTTCCGGTGACAATTTCACCTCCGATATTTCTGAACGGCTACATATCGGCAATGTGAAAGAGGTATATCGATCAACCAACAAAGTCAATCACATTCAGCAGATGACCAAGCCCAATAACTGGTGTACCAGTCTTGACTATATGGAGGAGACACTGTCATATCTAGCCCTTCAAGGCTGGTACGATATTGACTCTGCGAAAGATTTCAACCTACTATCAGCTGCCGACAAACCACAAAATACTCGCCGAGCCCATCTTCTACGCCTCCACTGTTGTCAGAAGAAGCCATTTTCCCGCCGCGTGATACAAGAGATATATCATTTGAGAGAAACTCATGTTCACGGCATGTGCAGAAATATCAAATTAAACTCACTCAGAGATGCATCAGTAGATTTCAGAATTCGCAACTTTGGACAGCTATTCCATAAACAAAGTGAAGACGACTGGTGACATGAAGTTAGTGGACTTGTGCTCGGATATGATGAGAATGTACTCATAGACAGTGTATTTATTAAACTTCAGAATGGGCTGTTGTACTACCGTCAACCATTTCACTGCCCTACATCTGTTGAGTGCCTGGGACTTGATTGCAAGGTAGAATATACGGATGCCAACCAAGGGATCATGCCTGAATCTCATAACATCTGGGTCCAATATACGGACAGTGACCTCCATAACACCTTCCAAGGCTGAGTTCCTTCTTTTCCTGTAGTATACTTCAGCTGGACTCCACCAAATCAGATCCTCCAATTTCAGGAGTGTCTGCCCGCCGGAAAATCGACATCCTCCTTCTCAAAGAGGTGAATGAAGACGCAACAATGGGTATGTCATCCTCAACCTCAAGAATATGTGGTGGTGATTCCAACAAAGTACAAAGATCCGCATGATTGGGCTGAGTGTATTGATGGGTTCATCTGGGTTGTCAAACAGACTACTAAGATCCATATTGTACCTGTCGGAGCAATTGTTGGACCTGCACATTTGATGTGAGAGAATAATGCTGCATCAGATGGAATCAATTGCGTATGGCTTTTAAATAATCATGTGGATTTAAATACCTACTGGACAGTGTATTAAAGTTACAATGCCTGAATCAAGGTGTGCAGAAGATAGTTAATTGAATTGTACTATTTGATATAAACATTATAATAATTGCTCCCGGAGAGTATGGCTCCAGGTTCGAGGTGCACCAGAATACGCTCGGAGACGCGGCCAATACTCCCAATAGCTCGGAAATTTGCACCTTCCAATGGTTTGATTTGGAAGCATTTTGAAGACAACTATACACTCTTCATAATATTCTTGGATTCTGTTCCACAACTTCCGGAGTATTCAGGAGCACCAGTGAAGTAGTCGCAGAGCACCTGAGCACACATCACTTCGCATTCTGCCTATCTGGGAGCATCTGGAAGCATCTGGAAGGATCAGTGTGGCTGTTCAGAGTTGCTGAGTTGGTCGGTTATGACTTCCAAACCATTTTACATTTTGGTGATGCGGACAAGCTGATGACAAGCCTGGGAGCACCTGGGAGCACCGGCGACAAGTCTGGGAGCTTCTCGAATCACAGTAGAGCAGTCTGGGAACAACAACGTCTTCTTTGGGAACGCGGCTGGTTCGCCTGGAAATCACAGCTACTAATTATCGTTCAACAATTTGTAAAACTCATGTAGTAATTTTGTATTCTCATCTATGTATCTATATAGCTACCCATCTACACACGGTATGTCTGGACTGGCTACAGGCGTTACTTGAGAGCAATTTGAGGTGTGCCTGAAAATGCCGATTGAGTGAACTTAGAGATACACTCCAAGGCCTTGATCAAGCGAGTTTGGAAATGCCCTTGGAGGCTGTAATTGTGCGAACTTGGAGGCCGTGATCATGCGAACATGGAGGCCATAATCGTGCGAGTTCAGAGATACACTTGGAGACTGTGATCAAGCGAGTTTAGAGATGCACTTGGAGGCTGTGATGGGGTGCACTTGCAGGCCGTAACCAAGCGAGTTTGGTGATACACTTGCAGGCCGTGATCCAGCGAGTTTGGAGGCTGTAATCGAGTCTGTTAGGAGATACACTTGGAGGCTGTGATCAAGCCAGTTTGGAGGCTGCATTCGAGCGAGTTCGGAGATGCACTGGGAGGCCGTATTTGAGTGAGTTTGGAGATACACTTGCAGGCCGTGATCGAGCGAACTTGCAGGCCGTAATCAAGTGTGTTTGGATGAGTACTTAGGGGCGGTCGATGGACGGTGCACCGGGTGCTTGAGATTCATTTCATAAGTTAGCTAACTCACAACGGTATGAATGTGACAAGGTGACATCACCTTTGAGCTCTCGTGCAGAGCTGGCTGATGGCAATCGATCGTGTAGAGAGGCAAGCCGGAAGCTGCAGCACCATTCAGTGGTCAACTTGTAATCATGAGAATGAATGGAAGACAAACAATCTTGGGTACTTGGTGCATGATGTACTTGGTGTCAACTGATAATCATGACATGGAGAGATAGAGAGTGATAACTTAACTTTGAGTTCTGTAATGATGTTAGAGTTGTGGATGAGAAAGAGAGAGGTGGGCGATGAAGATGAGAACGATGTAGAGGATACCTACAGATATGAGAAATCAGGGGTACGACTTGCCTCACTGAGTTGGGATGACCTCCTATTGATGTAATTACATGCCGGATCGGGACTCGTTCCTGCTGTATCGGGGATGGTAAATCGACTCGCAAATGAAATTCTCTTAAGTCCCAGTTTCGCATGATGATTTCCCCCATCTCCTCTTATCTCTCTGTTTCTCGTCCACAAGTCTACCATCACCTAAGAACACGAAGTTAAGTCATTACTCTCTATCTCTCCATGCCATGCTCGAGAGTTAACACTGAGTACAGCATACACCAAGTATAGCATACACCAAGTACAGCATACACCAAGTACAGCGTACACCAAGTAAAGCATACACTGAGTACTGCATCCACCACATACTGCATCATCGCAAGATCGACTGTCTCCTGCTCCCAGCCAGCCTCTCATCTCTCGGCAGACCATGTAGTAGTCAATTCTCTACATTCCCATAATCACGAGATAACCAATGAATAGAGTCTCAGCTCCCGTCACGCCTCCCTCCCGAACTACCACCTCCAGATTGACCGCCTCCAAGTACTCCTCCAATCTCGCTTGATTACGGCCTCCAAGTGCATCTCCAAACTTGCTTGATCATAGTCTCCAAGAGTATCTCTGAACTAACTCATTTACGACCTCCAAGTTTGCTCGATCACAGCCTCCAAGTGTTTATCTAAACTCTCATGATTACAGCCTCCAAGTGCATCGCCAAACTCGCTCGATCACAGCCTCCAAGTACATCATTAAGGACCAATGGCGGGGTGTACGGAGATATATGGGTAATGGAGGTGGAAAGTGTGACGGGGAGTATATATCCGGCAGACCCCGGAGTAGATAGGCATTAACTTATTTCCATTTCATCTTATCATACAATGGAAATACACACTCTGTCTTTCCCAAATTTTGGTCTCACTCGCTCTGTCAGCAATATTGTGGATCCACGCAATTGCATGGGATTCTCAACACCAGGTAGTATAATGTCTTCTCACCTGATATGTATGCACCTGGAACCAGCACTTCTCTTTCTCATGAATTCCCTTTGGATGTTGGGAGAGGTGCGGTGGGGTGTTGATGGTGGGCTCTCTGCCTTCGGGCTCCATCGTTTCACCGCAATGGCCTCCAAATGGTGCATCTCTAAACGTTCTCTCACTGGGCGTGGCCTGCTTCTCCTCCGCTTATGCTCGAGTACCATCTGCAGCCAGATTCACAGTATGTATATATAGAGAGAGACTGAAATGATGCATGCCATATTATGATGTAGCGAATCTTGTGACTGTAACAAAGATGAATATGACAAGACGAAATGCCTTGTAGATATGAAAGAACCACTGCTGTGAGAATACAGCATCAAGTCTCCCGCAGAGCTGCGCAGCGGTCTCGGCCACTCTCAAAGTATCCCACAGAGCTGCGCAGCAGTTTCAGCTTCTCTTGAAGTCTTCTGCAGATCTACGCAGAGGTCTATGGAGCTCCAAAATTTGACTATTCCAGATGGAGCACCTGGGAATGCTTATGCAGAGTCTGAGAGGACTTTGCTTAGCTCCAGGTGGGTCTGGGAGCGTCTGGAAGTACTTAGAAACACTGCTGAGGTCGCCCTGAGTGTCTGGGAGGATTGCATGTGGCTTCCGGACCGAATTACATTTTGCTGATGTGCTCCTGAATGCAGTTACTGTAATGGAGGTGCAATTAGGATGCTACAAAATTTGACTCTTAGGATAATCACATATTGCAGCTGAAGAGATCTCTGCGCAGGTCTGTGGAAGACTTCGAGAGCAGCTGAGTCCTCTGCACATCCTCTGCAGGAGAGTTGGTGCCGTATTCTCACAGCAGTAGTTCTTAGAGTTCCATAACCACAAGGCATTTCATTGATCATATAGGTCTTTATTACAGCCACAATATTCGCTACATCATAATATGGGATGTATTATATAAGTCTCTCTATTTATATACATCAGCAAGATGTATTTTAGTCACTGGGATCCTCCCGGAGTGTCTGAGAGGATGTGGAGTGTAAACTTAGATGTGTCAATGGCAGGAGAGTGTCAGACCGTAGGAGGGTATTCCGGCTGGCCTTCGGAGTAACTGGAATCTCTGATAACTGCCGCAGGAGTACCATGGGAGAGTATGTGATAAGTTTGAGAACACCTAGAAGCACCTAAGAGCGCCAGCAACAACTCTGGAAACACCTCGAATTACTGTAAAGCAGTCTGGGAAAGATGACATCTTCGGAAACTTTGCAGGCGGGCCAGGACATCATAGCTACTACTTATTGTTCAACAATTTTTAAATCTCATGTATTCAGTTTGTATTCTCATCTATGTATCTATATAGCTACCCATCTATACACAGTATGTCTAGACTGGCGGCAGGCGGAGCTTGAGCAATTCGAGGGGCACCTGAAAATAACAATCAATGAATCTCAGGAACACACTCGGAGGCCATGATCGAGCGAGTTTAGAGATGTACTTGGAGGCGAGGATTGTGCTATCTTGGAGGTTGTAATCGTGCGAGTTTGGTGATGCACTTGCAAACAGTACTCGAGCGTATTTGGAGATACACTTGGAGGCTGTGATTGAGAGAACTTAGAGACAGACTCCGAGGCCGTGATCGAGTGATTTTAGAGATGCACTTGGAGGTGGTAAACAAGCGTAGTTGGAGATACACTTGGAGACCGCCATCGAGTGAGTTTGGAAATGCACTTCAAGGCGATGATGGTGCAAACTTGATGTCCGTAGTGATGCAAGTTTGGAGATGCACTTACAGGCGGTAATCGAACTTGTTTGGAGATACACTTGGAGGACCTGATCGAGTGAAAATAGAGATGCACTCCGAGATTGTGATCGAGTGAGTTTGGAGATACACTTGGAGGCTGTCATCAAGCGAGGTTGGAGACGCACTTTGGAGGCCATCATCGAGCGAGATTGGATGAGTACTTCGAGGTTGTTGATGGACAGATTGCCTGCTGCGTAGACTCCATTCATCAGTTGGTTAACTCGCAAACGTGGGAATGTGACAAGGTGACTGTACCTTTGAGCTCTCATGGCGTGCTGGCTGATGGCGGTCAATCGTGTAGAGAGGCATGCTGGAAGCTTGAGTTACATTCAGGGGTCCACTCGTAATTCGGAGAATAAAGGGAACACAAACACTCTCAGGTGTATGCTGTACTTGGTGTATGTAGTACTTGGTGTATGTGGTACTCGGTGTATGTGGTACTCGGTGTATGTGGTACTCGGTGTATGTGGTACTCGGTGTATGTGGTACTCGGTGTATGCTTGTACTCGGTGTCAACTCATGATCATGGCATGGAGAGATGGAGATGAATGACTTAACTTTGTGTTCTGCGATGATGGTAGAGTTGTGGACGAGAAAGAGAGAGATGGGGGATGAAGATGAGAACGATGTGGAGGATAAGAGCGAATCTGTTAAATCAGGGGTATGACTTACCTTGTTGGGTTGGGAAGACTTTGTCTCGGTGGTATTACACGCCAGATCGGGACTCATACTTGCCATATCGGGAATGGTAAGTTGAATTGCACATGAAAATTTCTTAAGTCCCAGTTTTTCAAAATGATTTCCCCCATCTCCTCTCATATCTCTCCTTCTCGTCCTAAACTCTACCATCACCTAAGAACACGGAGTTAAGTCATCCCTCTCTATCTCTCTATGCCATGATCAGGAGATAACACCGAGTACAGTATACACCGAGTACTGCATACACAGAATACTGCATATACTGAGTACTGCATCATCCCAAGATGGGCTGTCTCACGCTCCCAGCCAGTCTCTTATCTCTCTGCGGACCTCTGTTGTACATAACTCTCTACATTCCCACAATCACGACTTAACCAATGAATAGAGTCTCAGCTCCCTTTGCGCCTCCCTCCTCATCTACCTCCTCCAGATCTAGCGCCTCCAGATCGACCAACTCCCGATCTACCACCTCCAGATTGACCGCCTGCACATTGACCGCCTCCAGATCAACCGCCTCGAGATTGACCGCCTCCAGATTGACGGCCTCCAGATTCACCGCCTCCAGATTGACCGCCTCCTGATTGACCGCCTTCAGATCGACAGCCTCCTGATCGACCGCCCACAGATCCACCGCATCCAGATTGACCACCTCCAGATTAACCACCTCCAGATTAACCACCTCCAGATTGACCACCTCCACCTCCACCACCTCGAGATTGACCGACACCAGATTGACCGAATCCAGATCGCCCACCTTCAGATCGACAGCCTCCAAATTGACCGCCTCCAAATTGACTGCCTCCAAATTGACTACCTCTAAATTGACCGCCTCCATATTGACCGCCTTTAAATTGACCGCCTCCAAATTGACCGCCTCCAAATTGACCTCCTCCAACTATACCTCCAATCTCCATTGATCATGGCCTCCAAGTGCATCTCCAAAATCGCTCTATCATGACCTCCAACTGCATCTCCAAACTCGCTCTAACACAGCCTCCAAGTTCGCAGGATTATGGCCTCGAGGTGCATCTCCAAACTCCTATGATCACGGCCTCTAAGTGCATCTCCAAATTCGCACCATCACAACCACCAGTTCCGCACAATCACGGCTTTCAAGTTCGCACAATCATGGCCTTCAAGAGCATCTCAATACTCGCTCGATTTCAGCCTTCAAGTGCATCTCCAAACTACTCCGATCACGGCTTCCAAGTACATCTCCATGTTCACACAATCACGGTTTAGTGAAATGGCAGAGCTCTCACCCCATCCGAAGTGTATTCGTGAGAAAGAGCAGTTCTGGCTCGAGGAGCATAGAAAGAGGGTCAGAGGATATGAAGCGGTACCCGGCAGTGAGGTACAGCACCAATTGCGTGGATCACTGAAAGCTCGGCAACAGTGCGTGGGACCAAGAGCTCGGAAAGATGAACTGTGTATTGCATATAATGAGATGATGTCTATCTACCCGGGGCTCTCCTTGATATATACTCCCCATTGCTTGGTCCATCAAAGTTTTCTCTATATCTCTGTATACCCTGTCGTTTAGTTGGTTTCTGTTTTCCCTATATCTCCGACAGACTCGCGCTGAGGTCTCAGCTGCTCCAAAATTTGACTATCCTAAAAGTCAAATATCAGAGCATCCTGAATGCACCTCCATAACTGCTGGTGCTTTCAGGAGCACCTGTGAATGCTCTTTCAGAGTCTGAAAGCACTGTACTTTGCTCCAGGGGGGCCTGGGAGCATCTGGAAGTACTTAGAAACACTGTTGAGATTAACCAGAGTGCCTGGGAGGTTTGCGTGTGGCTTCTAGAATGATTTACATTTTGCTAATGCACACACTCAATATCAGCGTTTGTCCAAGTATCGCAGAATGGATCAGTCACCTACCAAGGTTCATTGCAGAGTTATAAATTATCAATGTTGGGGTGAACGGTCCTTAGAGTCAAAATGGGAAAGAAGTAATAGATGGGTTGTGTCAAGTTGGAGAGAATCCACTGGAATCTGTTCAGAACCAGCAGAATGTACTTCTGGATGTGGAGAGAACTGGAGTCACTGATTCCGGAGAGAAATATGACAGGTGCTGGGACATTGAAACAAAGTTGCCCTTCTCGACTGAGAAGTGAGAAGATGGCCGCAACCATCCAACGTCAACAACTTATCAGATTGGCTCCAGTGTGACAATCGGACTATGTGCAGAGCATTGTTGGAACTTTGAACATTATATTGATTATGTATTATTTGTGATGGGATTCTTGTAAGCCACATCTTACAGTCGGAAGATGAAAACAAGGACAGGCATCTAAATCACTATCAAAACAGACCTTGGTATGAAGCAGAAAAGTGATAATACTTGGTGAAATGTGAGTACCGTGGACTGTTTGGTACATTGATGAATGTTTCACAACAATGTCTATGGGTCAGATTCCTTGAGGATATAGACAATAATACGTATATGGATCAACTCAATATAGCAACCAACACCCAGCCATGAGCACTAGTTACATGATTGATCATGTGGATATGAGTACTCAATTTCACAGTGAAACACATTCCGAAAAGGTAGAATGTTGGTCCAGATGGACTCATCTGGTGGCCACATGGGGAAGCAAAGTCTAAGCCAGACATGGAGTATAATTTCAAGAATACAACAGTAGCAATTGTACATGAAATAGAGGTGGAATCAGCACTGAAAAGGCAGAGCAAGGATACAGTGTATGAACCATTTGTTATGTTAACACTGAAGGTAAAGTATAAAGGGAGATGGAAGAAGATAGGTGAACTATTGAAGGACCTGGAGCAGCTAGAAGGAAACACAGGAAACATAATGACGCTATTTGAGAGTGAATTTTTGAAGTATTTCATTTCACGCAGAGTACTGAATTCGACACCGAACAAAAATAAACTATCTGCGAATTTCATGATGATTACGAATTTGAAAATATAATCAATGGAACATGCAGATAAACTGGGTACACACCTTAAAAGTGACATAACGTTATGAACCGGAGTAAAGAAGTACTTGTTATGCACAAAGTCTGTTGATATCTGTAACAGTGTGACAACGCTCAACCAGTGCCAGAAGAGAGTGCCTTTGTTGTATGGTGAAATCCTACCGGGCCTGACAGTTGATACCATATGTTAGGAAGTGGGTATTGACATTTCTTACTTGCCGAAACTAGAAGGCAGGTACCACCTGCAGGTGATGGCCATGGATTATCTTGATGGGTCGGCAGAGGCATGACCACTGAAACATGATGTAATGGAAATGGTACCATGCACAGTTGAACAGGAGGTAATATGACTGTTCTGAACCTTGGAAACTGTGACAGCAGACAGAGATGCCAAGATAACGAAATACCCCGACCTCCTCTTGACACATTACAATATCCCCAAGGCAACCAAACCCCATTACAGGTTGCTGCTAATGGAGTAATTGAATGAACACATAGACTGATGCTGTTGCACTATTCAAACTCATGGGCTGCTCCAACAATCCAAAAGAAGTCACGAACAAAGACATATGTGAAGTCATTTGGAGCAACAGGATCACTGTCAGATGTACACTTAGATAGTAGCTGTGTTACCATATGTTAGGCCAAGATGTTGTAGTTCCAATTGAACTGGAGAACTCAACATGTAGTACCACCAACTGGATCCAAGGAATGGCTGATACAGCATCACAGCTAGTAGCTATGACAAGGCAACATAAATGATAGCAAGAAGATATTGATACTGCCATACACAATCTAAAGAAGTCAAGAAATTCAAACATATCTGACTCTAACCAAGCAGCTGACCACTAAGCTAAAGCTTTCCAGCTAAGCAATTTTGCTCTCCTGTACAAAATCTGAAATGAGGTGTCTCATGACAGCAAGCTGGATGGAACATGGCACGGACCTTACCAGATGCCAGATATTGGTCATATCTTGGTGACTCATCAACTGGTTGAGCAAGCTGGGGGAGAGATCACAGACTGGATAGATAGTAGTCAACTCAGCAAGGTCTTCACTCGCCAAGAAGGCATACGTGGTGATTCCCAAGTTAGTATACCTGCCACCACACAACAGGAGACATTGCAGGGATTCCAGGAAGTGGTGGAAAAGATAATACCTAGCCAAAAACATATTGATTAAAGATGGATGTAATCAATTCAGTGGAAATATTGGGAGATTGATCATCGGTATGAGCAGAGGATATGACAAGGTGTATGGTGCTAGTGCATAAATGAAGCACCACACATCCAATACCAGTAGACCACCAATCAAAGAAATCATGGGGAGGAACAGAGGGGGGAAGAAGAGTGGAAGGGAGAAGATCCATTGCACTGATCATATGGACAGGTATCAAAGACACTTACCCCACAGTACAGAATGCATTTATGAGATAGTGGGGGAATATCTATACCAAACAATTAAGTGGTTTTGCAAGCGGTTGTGGGAAGAACAATTCCCATTGGCTGCCTTGAACCTGTGTTGTACTAAACATTCGAGCAATTTTCATGAAACCATGTGGTCAGCTCGACATGACAGATGTGACAAGTATATCGGAAGTGGACACAACGTTTGCCACCCAGAACAAGATCAATCAGCAAGATAAGTCTACCTTCCAAGTCAAAACAAGGTCGGAGGAGGGGAAGAAGCAAAGATTCTGTGAATAGATAAGAGAATGGTATACAAGAGCATATGTTAGCCACTCTGAGACCAGATGAAGATAAACTTTGCACAAGATACCCCTCCAGGTATATAAATAGCATTCCACTCCCACTGATCTATGGAAAGGCAGCCACCATGCTGTACTATTCCACCATGTTTGCATACTAAATACTGCACCAAGTATTGCCATTTCATCCACAACCAACAAATACTGACTGACATGAAGTTTACATCAATCTACACGATTGGTTCAGCACTTAGTGTCCCTTGGGTTTCTAAACCATTATTGCCCGCCACCACCATGGCTATAAACCTCGATTCCACTACAGTGGTTGCAATCACCATCATGACAGTACCCTCCATTGTGGCCACTACCACTACAACCACTACCACCACTGCCACTGTGCCCCCAGCCACCACTACCACCACTGCCACCACCCCCCCAGCTACCACCACTAGAACTGCAACCACCACTGCAATCACCCCCACAGCCACCACAACCATCACCACTGCCATCTCCCCTGCAGCCATCACCGCAGCCATCACCATGGATGCCGTCTCCTAGGTAATCTCCACTATCAATACCAATCCTTCTCCCGTATCTCGTTCATCTGAGACACTGTCACAACTCAGTTGGGTTGTCTGCAGCAATAGGCCTCGGAGATGCTATGGAAAAGCTGTGGAGCTTGCTGCTCGGAAACTACTAACTGAAGGCTAAGCTTCTTTTCTGCTCCTGATATATGGCCTGAGAGGCATTATTATAAATGCTGCCAATCCCCTGGTCGCATGACTAATACCCTTCACAGAGAGTAACCTAGACTGGAAATAGTTGATGTTCTGATGGTATTATCAGTTCCTTAAGGAGTGCCACAGCTTAGGCAGTGTAAGGGAGATAATCCAGTGGCACCGCTCTTCTCAGCAGGGGAAAATAGAATCCATGGAACACTTTAGACACCTCTCGCAATACTATCCTAATCTCCAGGAAATCCTGGGTGGTTCCGGCAAAAGTATGATGCGACAACGATTAACTGTGAACTCTTGCAAAATGTAATGAGATCCTAAGTAATCAAAGGGATGCTAAAACTGTGCCTGTGTCAATCACCTCACCAAGCAAAACTGGAAGTTGACTGGGAACATGTGGTTTTGTCTTGGTAACCCCAAAAAAGCTAATATGTGTCAGACCACGGCATCCCTCCGCAGGAAGAACAACTTGACTATGATGCTGTGCGCCTGAGGTGGAACCAGGTTTTAATATTGCCACTTTGTTATTACCCTGACAGGGATGACTGCAATCACACCAATCGATGTCATACCATCTCACCATTAGTATTCTCTATCAACCATGGGACACCATGACCACCTCCATCCCTCAAAAAGGGGAATGGAGCATCAGCCACCAACCCCTCCAACCAAAGACATGGGAATCGAAATGGACAAAGACAAGACTAGCAGTATTGTTAGAGGGCATTTGATGGATCTGGCCAATGATTGATCTGGTGATGAAACCAGTGTTTCCACTGAAAAAGCAACTGCTATGATCCTGCCAACTTCCACTGAAACTGAGGCCAGTATGATCCCACCAACTCCGACCAAATATGAGGCTTGTATGAACAGACAGAAGCTTGCCAACACCAAGAAGAACAATATCAAAAACTCCCAACCGGAATCCCAATCGCAATACTGAATATTTCTGTTCCCACAATCCCACCAAGAAGGGAAGTTTAGTGAGTTACTTCTTATGATGGTTCTGCCTCAATGCAGACTGAAAGAGGATGTTGGAGAATGACATGAGTATGTTGGCTTACCTCAAGAGAGAAATGTGAAGCAAAGCCAAATCCATCCTCTAACAAGCAGTGAATTAAGACTCTCATTACTTTATAGCAGCTCTGGTACAAATCACAACAGGGATGTACCAATAGGGTTAAGTTACAGTTAGATTCGATTGTAAGCTTGAGAATATCCTGCACTCTGCTAGTGCCCAAGCAGAAACAAAGGCAGATGAACAGGATGGCATACAAATGCAGGTGTAGAAAGAGTGAGAAGTCCTGATGTTTAGTCTTTGGATTAATCCTTTTGCTTTGGCTCTATGTTATTCCTTTCGGAGTATGAATTTCCACTTGGTCTCTGTTGTTCGATTTGATTTGTAATATCGTTTGGGTTTTGTTAGTTTGAAGATCTTTTAAGTTGAAGTTTAAAATTATGTGTGATACGGAAATAGAGAGGTGTGCATTGGTGAAAGGGTCAGGGAGGAAATGTGCTGAGAAAATTCGTTTCTCACCACCACTGCTGGCAATGGCAAGGGAAGCCTAGGAGTCCAGTGAAGATCAGATAAAAAGGGCTAAGAGAGGTGGACTGGGCTATAGAGAGTATACATATTGGAGAGTCCCCATGGTTAATAGACATTATCATATCCTACAAACATAATTCACACTGTGTCATTCAAAGCTCTTGGTTTCAATTACTATTACCAAGATTTTGTAGATTCATGCGCATTGCATGGTTCCTTACTGCTGGGTATTCCATCATTTCCTCCCACCCTCTCTGGACCCTCCTTGTGCCAGCACTACACATTCACAAATACTTTCATTCAATGCCACAAGAGTTACAGTTAAGTGTTGAGGACAAACCATCCACCATCTAGCTTTGCTGCATCTTGAACTACTACCTCAATTTACTGCACATAGGCCCAAATGTCCATAGATCTGAGTGCCGACAGATCTAGACTGAGACCAATGGGATATTCATGCTGTGTAATCTGAATTAGAAAATATTATATGTGATCTGATTTCGATCAACATAATATTCAAAGAGAGAGATTCAGCGAAGGGAGTCCCTGCATAGTGAGTCAGTAGGTAGCCTGCCTACCCACATACTGCATATTTGAAAGTCTGACCATTGCAACACCTTGTCAACTGAGTTAGTTGGATTATACCAACTACCCACTTCCTGAAAATTGCGTTATAATCAGATTGTCGTGAAATCTGAAGTTACAAAGAAACAGCTTCACAGAGTAGTATGAACTGTTGATGTAAGGTGTGCATGCAATTGCAGCTCTTGTATGGAATTCTACATAACAATTCAACCCTCAGTGTACTTCAATTCTCCAAAACTGAATTCATATGTTTAAATAGCTACTGTTAGATGATGTTGCACTCTGGGTTGATATCAATGTATAGCTTTCAACCCCAACAGATGTTTGAAGTCAAGTGTATAAGAGTGGGACTCATCAAAAATTTGTCATTTAATGATTGCTATTTCCACTAGAAATTTGTTGCCAAATCTGAATGTGAGTGAGTATTCTTAACTCAGTTAATAACAATCGAAATGTTGACAACAGCTTGAGTCAATATGAGGACCCCAGAATACTTATTATACCTTGCCATTCATTCTTAATGGATATAGCTCTCCATAGGGTACCTAATATCGTTCCCGGATAAGATTATTGCGATTTTGGGGTGAAACTATTTTGCAGACTTGTCCTTTAGATGAACTTATAACTCATACGTAATGCCTCCAATAATGCCTCATTGACCACACAAGTAGCTTCTGCATTCCCATATAACTGAATATTGCAATAATCAGGGTGGCCGCTGCCAGATATTTGTTACAAATGACACCATATTCCACCCCAATCAATTACTAACTTCTTTGAAACCATTCCAATCAAATCACAGTGAAAAGATTAAAAATTTCGTCAAGTTTAGCTTATTCTGAATGGCACACCAATTCTATGCTGTGCAGTTACCTCCAACATTCAAACTGTCACATCTGCCTACTGCATCCGATGGAGCCCTGCGCTGAGGCAACTCATCTCATACAGGTTCTCAGTGCTCCCCTTGCTCTGCACCAAGGGTTAGTTAATATCACAAACTTGGTTAATACTGCAAGTTCTTCAGATGTGTCTGAATCAATTCTATATGTATTGGTATAAACAAACAATCAATTCTTTCATCCATAGCATTGATATTATGAGTGCTGACATTCAACATTGGGCGTTAGAACTTGATCTATTCCAGTGCACATGGCCAGGCATATAGCTCACTTGTAGACTGCCATCTCTGCCATAGACACGAACCAATGTTGTAATCTGTACTAAACCATTGGTCAAAGCTCTGCTCGAATTGCTTTCTCCTCAACACAGTGCAACCACTTATAAGATATTTCCCATTGGTCCTTCGCATTGCATCCTATATTCATTGGTTCTACATTGCCATCGTAGATTTTCCAACCTCTATTTTGATTTCATGATATGGAACCTACATCCAGCCAGGTGAGGAATTGCTATTCCCAGAAGAATCAAGTAGCACTCCTTGTTAGTGTACTTTCGCTGTCCTTCAAGAAATTAACCAATCTTCATTGTCCTTCACATGTTTAACTTCCAACTGTCCTCCAAAATTGCATTGGTGAGTTGAATTGAATTTGATAATTTGTCTGCAATTTCGTTAATGAAGCCAAACAATGATTCCAATCCAGAGATTAGCAATGACCATGGTGACATTACTGTTGTGTCCAACTTGTCATTCAACATTAACACACACAATTTCTATTAATCACTGGAGGTCGCCTTTCTACACATGGCAGGTTACAACAATACATCATGAACTCCAAGAGTTCAACTGCTACAGGAATGGAGCCATGCAGATACTGGCATTGCATGCCCTCCACTTCGAAATACCCATACCACTGCTTAGGCTATGGTACATCCATTGCTCAACTGTCAACATTGTATCCTCCTGAACAACTAATACAATTCTAACCCTGCACCCAACCTAATGCTCCCTATACCGAAGTCTAGTAGTGACCAAAATTTTCCACAACACAAGACCAGGTCTGATCAGCATGTTCCCCAATATGAAAAGCATACATTTGAGGGACTGAATTCATACATTAAAGCAATGGTTTTCATGTAACCTCATTTGCCGTCATGTTTGGATGAGAAGTACTCGATGGTTGAAAACCTCACATACTAGGCATTGATGCTTAGGATCATCAGTGTATATCAGCATGTACACCTGGAGGTGCACTTTCTGTGGGTTCACTGGCTGGTGGTCTGTCTCGCTATGTAGCTATGGACAGCAAAGTAGCTTTAAATCTTCAACTCTGAATAAGACTTCTCTATCAGAATCATGATCTTGATTATGCCCCTATGAAGAGTTAATGTTGAGGATTAGTACAATTTGAGGACAGTTGACTGATGGCACTCATTGAACAGTTGGCTGTTGTTACTGGTGAAACTTATACCCGGAGACTGAACTTGAAATCCAGGTTAAGAAACATCAGATTGACAGTACTGAACTCTCAATGGTTATGGATGATAAGAAGTCATAGTTCACTGGAATGGCAGTGCTGGTTTTATTTCACAATCTATCTTTCTTCACTGCCACTAGCTTGAAAAGCCAGCCTATAACAGCCTAGTTGTTTCGACCTCTTGGTCTACAGTCCCTAGTGCTGTCATCCATGACTATGTATGGTGTGCTGTATGATTAGTCTACTGGACTGAAGGCTACAGTTATGTTATCTCAGTATGACAATTGCCCTAAATTTAAATCTTCCCCAGTAATATATGTCACTCTGGAAGCCAACGCACACACTCTTCAATCGATTGGTGGGCTGGTTTATACCATGCAATTCAGTGCAACTCCAATATGATAGGCTTTTCTCAAACCCCAATGTCACTTATCAGTTTAGTACTCCTCTATTTAATTCTACCATGAGTTCATCGTCTTTTGGCACTCCTCAACTGGACTGGGTGTGCCCCAATCATGTCAGCACTCTTCTGGCTGTATTATCACTCCAATATGTCATTTTGAGTTTCATAGACCACCTTCTGTGTGGTGCTCCTATGTAACAATCGGTGCTCCTCACTTCTGTCTGCACTTCCCTGTTGTGACTGTCACTTTTACATTTCATTCTGCACTCCTCAGCCCCCTGATTTCAGTGCTTATCAGCTGGGACATGTACTTCTTCATCCCCATTGGTACTCCTGTGAATGTTTAGGTCCTCCCATAATTGATTCTGCAGATCTTACCCTTTGGTTTGGCACTCATCCCCATGTAAACATTGGCCTCTTCAGAGATAGACTGTCCTCCACTTGGACAGCCACTTCTCAATTCCTGTTAGTACTCTTCAGTGTAGATTGGTACTCTTTGGTATTATTCTTCACTTCTCTATTACTATCTGTATACTCAACTTTTCTACACAGTTCACCTCATCTTCACCCACCTCTGCTCCTCGTAGTTGCTCCCACGTCTCCGCTAAAAACTATCAGCTAGTACCAGGGGCACCTCCAGCTGCTTCACATGGTTGAGGAATTGTTTGTTGCAGCATTCATTGGCCCTTATCAGGTGGGAGATATTGTGGATGACATTGACACCATGTATAATAGATGTCATTGAATCGCTTAGTCAGTTGATTGCTGCAGTGTACCTGCAGGAACTTTTGAATCACGTCCATAATTCCTTGTTTCTTTCAGGTTGTAATGCCCAAGATTGAAAGTTGAAGATGTTCACTGGTATATGTATAATTCAGAAGTGATAATGAATAATATTACATGTACTGTACCAGCCATGCAGGGCAATCAATTATGTGTATTCAGCCAGAGCGTCTCAGTAAATGCCTGTAGTCCTACCAATGAATATCCATTTGAACCAAGACATCTCTTTCGGTTTGTTTGAAATTTCAACATTACCTGTACCACTGTCCTAGGTACATGCAAACCTCTCTGCAGTGCTCCCATGTACTCTGATATTCATCTCAATCACTGCCACAGGTCATCTGAAGCAGACATGCATCATTGAAGCACTTTCAGATTGCCAGTTAGAATGCCATTCTATGGTCGAATTCCCTTCGGAATGTGACACTTGTATGTTTACACTCCACCTCCTGTTGTACAGTGCTGGAAACTTCCTATTACTATAATATATTTAGCTGACCTCACGTGGAGTGAATCAGTGCTTGCCTTTGCATCTAGATCCACTCCATGGCCTATAACTGGATATTATATTGTTCCTTTCCGTTTCCTGTTACGAATGATATCTTTATGAAAGTTGATTATAAAACAAATAATATGGCTCTCCATGTCGAAGGTATGGTCTATATCGAACTCGAAAATTTACAGTCAATAAGTTACAATCTAGTGTATTTCCAGCAATCAGAATAGATTGCATATGATGAATCATCCACATGAGAGGAAATGTAACTACTGTATAGATAACATTGCTTCTGGGATCAAGATTGGGTAGTCACCACAGCTAGAGTGATTGTCACAATTAGATGATTGTTAGAATTTGGGTAGTTGTAAGACTGAGGTAATTGAAAGTGTTAAGGTAATTGCCAGAGTCAAAGTTAAACAGTATACATTTAATCTCCAATGCCAAAGTTTATGTAATACTGTAGTATATGTGGGGTTGCATTTCATCTCAGAGTAAGGTGGTTGTCAGAGTTTGGATCATTGTCTGAAATCAGGCAACTGCTACAGTCAATGATATTCCACAAATACTGGCTTTCCCATGTCAGCGACAATGATTTTATAAACTTTCCAGTCTTCAAAATCTGTCATAGGTTCCATAAGTTAGAATTGATATTATACCACTTTGCGAAGATTCAGTAATATGTCAATATTCCGGACTATATTCTGTCTAACATACTCCACCATCGGGCTTTACGATAAGATACTTCCAATAACACCATTCTGGGATTATACCCTACACATCAGACTCTAATAGTGAATCTTGAGACAGCACAGTACAGTCTGTACTGCTAAGTGAGTTGAAGAGGCAGGAACTATTACAAAGAATGTGCTCTTAAATGTGCAGTCAGATCTCTCCACCAGTGTTCAATATACATCCAATGCTGTCCTAACCTGAACTTGAATAATACCAAGGCCTTCAGATTCAAATATTGGATTGCATGAATTCTGAAACAGCACATGGGTGAAGGTTGATGAGATGAGCAGTGCACCTTTTCAATAAATAAGAGAATGTACCTGAAGTCTATTAGAAGGCCATATAACTATTTCTATATTGGTTGAGAAGTATTGCTGTGGGAATTAGTTCATCAAGGTTTCAGTTGACATCCATCGTTAGAACCCTATATCATTACATGGCCAGGTAAGAAATATTTGATTGGACCATGGTGGCCATATATATCGCAAGCAGACTCTCCAAACTGCTTTATCCCCACAGCTGGAAGGTATGGCCATTGCATTCAAGATAGTGTTTGACAATGATTAGCTAATAATTGCTGTAACTGACTGTAAGTCGTTCAGAGACAGTGAACTGTTAGAATACTGTCACAATTTGCAATGTACAGCAGCCGATTGCTAATCCGCAGCAACAGAACAGACTTACACTTATACATGAGCTGTAATATGGCTGCCAGAGTTCACTACCTGTAATGTTTCTGAATCAACATTAGAGTATCCAGTTAGTGTTGGCAATACTATATTGACTCTTGTGTAGCTTACAGTAGAACAGGTTGGGTATATCATGCAGTCCGAGCCAGCTGTCTGAGCACCCTCTCAGACTGGCCATTCAGAGTGGCCATATCAGAGTGATCTGCCAGTGAAAACTGTTAGAGGGACCTATCAGTGCAGCATATCGGATTGACTATGATAGAGCAGTCGGTCAGAGCAGCCTTGTCAGAGATGTGTTGTATTTAGTTGGGATATTTATTCACAACTAGGCAATGTAAGCAATTGACATGGACCAATCAATCATACAGACCCATTGTAGTTAATTCTATTGCATGGGGATCAGGGAAACACATCAATATCATGAATATACAGTGGCTACATAATTGGGTGCAACTTCAGTTCAATTTGGGAACTGTAAGTTGAAAGTGCAATGTATCCATAACAAACATGGAGTACATTGGTATTATCATCTCAGGCACAAAAAATTCTTTTTTCATCTGGACTAGATTCCCATTCTCTATCCATAATATTCTTTGCAATAGAATACTGCAAAGTCCACAACTGCGAGTCTCAGTTCCAACACCTCCAGCCATCCGCTTCAGCTTATCATACATAAGTCAATATGATCACCTGGGAGCAAGAATGGTCACATCTAGCCTTTGTAGCGAAGCCAAATAAATGTAAATCAATTGAAAATGTCATTTGAAATTATTAAAGCATCCCAGTGTAGCATTGTAAAGGTCTGTCAGATTTCTGATCTGAATGCACCTTAACAATTCAATTGAGCCTATAACTAGGTGGTATGAATTTCCCATTCGACAGAACTATTCCCTTTCAACTCAAGATATTTATTTCATTTTCATCTTGAGACTCTATAGGGTTCGCCTCAGCTGTTACCAGTATTCCAGAATTTTGGTTCAGATCAATATATCAGTGTCACTTCAATGTAGGTTCAATCTTTACTGAAACCAACATTTAGTGTTATCTTGACTGTTGAGTACTGGTTGGGAGATTGGCTGAAAGAGTAGTTACTACCCAATACATATTGATGGATAATGAAGCCTCTTTGTCCACTGGGCATCACGATTGCAAAGAATGTGAAAAGTTGATGTCAGAGTTGTTGTTGGGATGGTGTCAGAGTTATTGTTGGTAGGCTGCTCACAGGGAGCTTCTGTGACATTGGCTGCTTTCAGAGTGGCTGCTGTCAGAGTGGCTGCTGTTTGTGTGGCTGCTGTCAGTGGCTGATGTTAGATTTCCCACTGTCAGAGTGAAAGTGTGTCACTAAATTACTCCATTTGTTGGTACTAGTCATCTTAGAGTGCAAATCCTTCTAAAAAGACAACACTGTGAGGCAATTCAAACTCCACCAAAACAGTTATATAGCACTCCTGAATGTACAATTAAACCCAAATTTTCACAGAGGCAAAGCTGAAAACGCAGAAAAACCATGAAAGCCAAGGAATAACCCAGAAGATAAAACAGTACAGACATGTAAGTGCACATGGTAGAAAAATCTTAAATGTACTGACACGCATTTCATCAAGACATTGAGCAATCGGTTCATACTGAAGAGTTTCGTTAGGCATTCTCCCACACCAGGGAGAATGTCCTTACACAACCCATAACTAATAGAGAAGCCATTTTTGGGACAATGATCCCTAACATATTTGACGTGTGGCAATATGAGGTCCTATGGAGATGCCCATAGACTAGATTACTGTGATAGACATCTGATTACGTGTGCTTGATACTATATACCATGCTGCATTCAACAAACTTAGAACCAAACTGCTGAGCACATTCATTGTACACTGCCAGGTCCACCTCCAAGTATGTTCTGAAGTACACTCCTGGGCATGCTCTCAAGGACACTCCTAATTGCACTGCAAGATACACCCCCAGCCTGCTTGACTTACACTCTCAAGTAAGCTCCCAAGGACACTCCCAATTGCACTCAATGGCACACTCCCAATTGCACTCAATTGCACACTCCCAGACAACTTGACTGTATGCTCCCTATAGCACCCGATGGCTTACTGCAAACCTGTTTGACTATGCACTCCGATGTAGGCTCTCAAGACGCTCTCAAGCACACCCCTCGGCATGCTGTCAAGTATTCTCCCTATTGCACTCGATTACACACTCATTGCCAGCTTCACTTACACTCTAAAGCACTCTCGCTCTCAAGAACACCCCCAATTGCACTCGACGGAACACTCCTAGCCTGCTTGACTGTACACTTCCAAATAAGCTCTCAAGACTCTCTCAATCACACTCCTGAACATGCTCCCAAGTACACTCTCAAAAGGCAAGACACTCCCAATCACTCTTGGCTATATGCACCTTTCTCTACTCCTGGGTGTTCGATCCAGGGACTTGTTGAATTGCTGGGGCCAGGCACCAGTAGGTGAGTGGCGGGCGGCCGAAATCATGACATCAGTCGATATCATAGTGTTACTCTGATTTTCGGGTAGCCGCCGCGACGAGATCTCATGATGCCTCACAATCATGGAGTTGACAGCTGCTGTATTAGATTCTGCAGGACAGGTAGAAAATTGAATCTTGGGTAGAGCAGAACTCCGACTCACATTATCCAGCACAAACTGCTGCCCACTTCCCACCAATTGTTGGTGTATGTGTGTGTATTCCGTCCAGGGCTGATGGTGATAATTGCGATATTGATGATGGCAATAGTGATGATGGCGATGGTGATGGTGGTGGTGTTGGTGATCATAGTACCAGATGAACTTAAAGTAGTAGGTTGCTTACATAAGTATTAGCATCAAAGCTTCCACAGACTTAGAGGCTTCTGTTAGGCAAAGCTTCAAGATTTAGAAACTTCTCTTAGCGAAATCTTCCACAGGCTTAGAGCGTGGATTAGCCAATGCTTCCAGACTAAGAGCCTTCTATTAGCGAATGCATCCACAGACTTAGAGCTTTTATTAGCGAAAGCTTCCACAGACTTAGAGCCTTCTATTTGTGAAAGCTTAAACAAACTCAGAGTTTGCCATCGGCCAAAAGCTTTCTGGGGAACACTCTACTGCTCCTGAGGTGTGGCTTTGTCAAATGCGGCTCTCTCAAATGCGATTCCCTGAAGCAGGCTATCAAGCAGGGTTTGAAGTGGGCTCTACAGGAGGTTGTCAATTGCCAGTGGGCTCGCATGTGTACTTGCAGCAATAGTGTGTACAGTACCGCTATAACAGCAGTCACTGCAAGCAGTCACTGCAGGCAGTAAAGACAGGTACAGGTCCATCTCTGGCCGGCAGCCATATATAGTTCCATAGGCCCACATGCACATCTTCTTGAATCGACTGTAGATGACTATAGGATACCTGAAGTGCAGGGGTCCATGGCAAGCTTGCTATGACCAGCACATGTGCACTTGAGGATGTGGCGCAGCCTATGGTCGATTTGTGCTTCTCCTGATGCACTTATGGTGATATATGGCAGTTTAGAATCAATATCAATATACTCACTGACGGCACTGTCGAGATCCCCCATTGTATTGAGCATTGGCGATTGCTACAGCCAGGGAGTGTTTTGAATCAGCCACTCAATTGCAACAAGGTTAGTCAATTCAATTGATTATAACATTTGCTGTTGGTGCATCCTCCAAATACACTTCCATGCCTGATGGTCATCTGAGAATTATATATCCTATTCAACCAGTACAATATTTCGGCATATGTATTGGAGGTTAAATCAATCATTACAAGTCAGAGAATACAAAATTAGTACTCTTACATACCTATGGTTGATGAATGACTTCTTTACATAGTAATGTGGGATGGCATTGATTGATTAATAGATAGCACTACAACTGCAGCCTAGAAGACAGCAGTACTGTACTCAAGGTAGTATCATACTCATATGTAGAGTGGATGCTTGTGATGGCACTTGAATTGATATATTATTATCCATGTAAGTGGCTACAAGTATGAATGTAAACAAAGTGCTAACGGGTTCAACAAGGCACTGGGTAAGTGGCCAATATATTCATCGAAATAACTTTGCGCCCCTATCAAGTGTGGAAATGGATTTCAAGAAATACCTTTCAAGCCATGCCAACAATGAAGCCCTGGACTGCAATGCCGCCTTGATGAACTCACACATGATATCATAGGCCTTGTTAGGCGGAGGTATTTGTACCAACTTCCCTGTACACACTGGGATGAACACAGAAATAAGTGTCATCAGTATACTCAGGTTAGGTCTGCCTGCACTAGGAACCCTAGGGAGTATAATCTAAAACTCTTTCAATTATGAATAAGCCAGACCCATCAAGGTATAGTCACCTATATGGAATATGCAAACAAGGCAACTAGGCTTGCAAGGTGAGCCGAGTGGTAGCAATGGGTCCGGGTTTGGACGGCAAAAATGGATTATTTTGGTTCCAGACCCATCAAACAACCCGACCCGCTGCCTCTTGGTAGGCCAATCCTGGACACGTACCTGCCAACCCGTAGTTCTGCTTCGATTTGGGTAGACCTGTTGCTTCCAATCTCCAGTTCTGTTTTTTGGGTTTCACTATTTAGAGTGGCATTCAGATATGCTACTGTTAAATACAAAGTATTGACATTGGTACATAGGAGACTGTTTTGGATGTATTGGCCACCATGATGATCAAAACAAACAGGGACACACACCCTACCACATCCTAAAAATGAGTGTCAATGGAGTATCAATGATTGTTGGTCGTGTATCTTGGGCAATTTGGAGGCCTATAGAATGCACGTAGTCGTAAACATAGTATTGGCCGCCTTTTTAGAAAATGGAGAAAGCTGGATGCTCCCTACCCCATCCTGAAAATGAGCATCAATGGGATGTCAACGATTTTTGCTCTTGCTTTCTCAGTAATATCATTGGCACTTGATCACAATCATCCATAAACAAAGATATGGCAGCCTATAAAGACAACTAGGTATGGGATATTTCCGCCGCATTCTCCCAGACAGTAACGACTTATTTCATCTATGGAGCCACCACCAAGTGTTCTTGAGCCTTTTGATCTACAAAACCAGTCAAAATGACATATATAGAGAATAACCACCACATCGCGCTGTGCTTAACCGTGATGCAAGGCCAATAATTGTTGAGGACTCCGTTGACATTCATGTTAAAGATATGGCAGAGAGCATGTCACTTTCTTTTTTTCCTATAAAGGCGGCGAATACTTTGTTTATGACTGTGTGCAACCAGTTACCACCTAGATTACCCAAGATACACGACCAAAAATTGTTCACACTCTATTGATGCTCATTTTCAAGATGGGGCAGGGAGGGTACTGTAATCTGTATTACGTATGAAGGCGGCAAGAGATTCCTTCATGACTTTTTGCAATCTATTGGCGGTCTGATTACCCAGGACGCAACACTGCAAATCATTGATGCTCCATTGACACTCATTTTAAAGTATTGTATAGTCAATTTCTGCTGCCATCAATAATAGTAGGCATAATTATTTGAACACATTTGTTGTCTTTCTGTCCGATTGATAATCAGCCCATTGGCAAAGCTGAGCCTAGACATATTCTTGCACGCACCTCTTTCATTCTACCAAAATTGATACATCTATTTGAATATTGCACTTTGCCAGACGATAGTTGTCTTTATGAACAAATATCCTCATGCGACTGCTCACTATTCTCCCATATAATATCTCTAAGTGAAATTGTTGGTCAAGTAATATATAGAACTTGGTGAAAACATATTGACCCAATCTGTCCAACTTTTTCTGGTTTCCCTTATTCCTCCTTGTTTCCATCGCACTGACAGTCCCTAACCCTTGTTCAGCATGTTTCATTGACCTTCGTGTTGGCCGAATCAATGCTGGAACATTCAGTGTGGCACTGACAATGCAGTGCTCTGGGCTTTCCGAGTCGTAGATGCCATTGCCTGGCTTGATGTCAGATTCATCGACTGCCTCACATTTGTCTTTGGTCTCGCATCGATTATCCAAATCACCATTCCAATTAAGCCAATTCACAGTGTCAGTAATGCTGTGTGGTGCGCAATCCTCATCATGTCTGGATGGATGACCATCGATTCTTTTCATTTGGCAGATATTCAATACTGGTGTTCATCCTCCAGGGTGCTCCTTTGCAGACAAATCTGGTGGCAAAGGTGATCATTCGTACAATTAAAATGCAGCAACACCATCATGTTGACAGTTTGACCAGGATACTTTGATGATCTCTTCGGTATCTGAAATATATCCCATGGCCGTCATTTGTTTGTTTTGAGTCCGAGATTCCGTCTGTCAAGCAGGAAGGTCTTTTCTGCCCATCCAAATCTCCAAAACGTCGTGGACCTTGGCCATTCTATGCAATGTTCTTTACTACGCCTCTTTCTTCAATTCCATGTCGTTTTCAATTTCTGCGGTATCCAATGCTGCACAATTGCCTGCCAATATTCCAGTTTGGCTGCAGCAAACTGCCTAACTACAACGTTTCCCCAAACAGTCTCGCCAGTGGTTTTTCACTGTCTCCAGCCAATAATGTCTCACCGAAGGGAAAAACTGGCCTCCACTGCAACACTATGTGGCATAATAGAGAATATGTCGCGAGCCACATAGGAGAGATCAGCGTACTTTAAGTACATTTCTTCCTGCACGCACCACCAGTTGGTGATATCCGGTAACCAAAATGTACACGTATTCTCCATTGGGTCGGAGTGCTAACGATTAACATTTGGATTAACTTGCCCCCAGTTCTTTGGCGATTCAGGTGGAAAATTCAGATAGAATCTGGTGGCAGTCAATACGCGTACTGCACGATCACTTCTTCTGGGTGTTCTTTCTGCAATGAATGTAAGTGTTAAGTTTTTGTCATTATCGCTGGACATATCATATGGATCAAAAAATGAATGACCAATCCCAGAAGCCTTGGCTGACTGGAGAAAAGTTGCTGTGCTTCACGATTTCAGGTTTAATGACAGGCATTTATCGATGTTTGGTGCAATATTTGTTCTGCACATACTTCAGAACGGCCTCCTGGGATTGGGAAGTATCAGACATCTTTTCCTCAGGATTAGTATCGATCAACTTGTCCTACTTCCTAAATGATTGCAGATTACGGAAAGAATGACAGATATGCATTGAAATCGGAAGCAGACTGGTTGTTGGTGTGATATCAGCATGCAATTTAAACAGTTTCTGTCGTGCAACCTTCACAGTAAAGTATAGGTCTTCCTTCCAATGTGTCTTCTCCTTGGCCAAAACTTGCATAACACCATCCATGTGATCCAATATGTCATTGTAGACAGTGATCACATGATGCAGAGTTACTGTATGTGTTTTCGACATCCACAGGGTCCAGTATTGGATTGGTCTCAAAACTTCCATGACGTACTTGCATATGGTCCATTCATCCTGTGTTGTGAAGAGTGGGCGATAATTGCTGTATTTTGAATTCTTAAGCCACTTGTGGGTGAATTCTCGTAATTGGTAGGGTCGCTCAAGCAACTCCAGTGTCCAATTCCACTGAGTTTTCACATCCATAATAGATAGTTCTGCGATTTGTACTTTGGGTTTTTGACAGTCAATGAACTTGTTTCAACGACCAGGTGTTAGTGTAATTAATACTGCAAGTATTCTCTGCTATCTGAATGTCAGTTTCAGGTCATTTACATTGCCTTGAAATATTTACTTTCTCAATTATCTATGCCAAACCTGGCCGCATAGCCAAAACCTTGTTGATTCTAGCATTGCCCTCTTCTCACAGTCTATGACACTTCCCAATGTCTGTCTTTTGATTCACTCCATATTCCTGATGGTGCTCAGGGGCTACCCAACACTTGGAGCGGCCTTTGACCCCGAGACTGCTCATGAATGCACCCAAAGCAAGCTGAATGACCTGCGCGATGCATGGTATGTGGTTGCTCATTGCAGGCCACATGATACTGGAGCAATCAACAGTTGATTGCAGTTCCTGAGGTATCGAGCAATTGGAAGAGGCATTATCTGTCGTGATTCCTGGGGGGACGGATTTGAGTGTGGTCATCATATTAGATTGGTTTAGGGTTGTGTACGACAGAGCCACATGCACTGTAGTTCTTGTGTACTTGTCAATTAGACTTAGCGAGAGTCAGTGAGTTTAGGTCAATAGAGAAATTCAGGACACTGGACACCATACAACACGTTCTGAGCCCGGGCACCTCGCTGATTTGACGAACGCCACTCGAATTGCGGCATCATCGACAGGGCCCCGGAGGTGTACAGGCAGACAGACTTGACACGTTTACGGGCGACAAGATGACCAAATCCACAGCGATCTCGATTAAGAAGTTTGATGGTACAGACTAAAAGCGCTGGAGTTTGGAAGTTGAAATACTCTTGGAGCAGAAGCAGGTTCTCGGCATTGTCGACAGTACAGAGGGAGCACCGGACGCGAAGGATGGGACAGAATTTGAAGCATGGAAGAAGCAGCATGGAATCGCACGGTCGACCATTCTCCTCCCGATGGAGAAGTCTTTGCAGCAGCAGTATGGCGTTCAGAAAGATGCAGAGGTGCTGCAGGATCAGCTGAAGGAGGACTACAAGTCAAAGATGAAGCTCAATGTGTGGGCTTTGCGCGACGAGATGTCAGCGGTGAAGTTGAGCAAATCCGAGAATGTGCAGGAGTACGCATCCAAGATCCAGGGGCATGTGAACGACTTCAACCTCTGCACCGACAGTTCGACTGGTTGCAGTACAATGCCAAAGAGCGAGCACAGCTACTATCTGATGCAGGGTATACCAATGAATGATGATTGGAGGTTTTTCACCCAGTTGATGTACAACAAAATCGACACCCTGGCCGACAAACCGGAGGAGATTGTCACGAAGAAGAAAGCCCACGAAGCGCGGCATCAGCAGGAAGTCGACTTGGACAGCATCGGATTGCAAACACTGGCTAAGAAACGGAGAAGCAGCGAGAAGCGGAATTCAAAGCCTACTCGAAAGTTCCAGAAGTCACATCATAGCGGTAGTGAGAGAGATGGTAGTAGTTCGGAGAGTGAGAAGCATCGCCGCAGGCATACTCAGAAGTGCTACAGGTGCCATAAGGTGGGGCACATTGCATGGTAATATGCAAGCACTGCACCGGTGGAGAGCGGAGCAGCGACAGAGACAGCGGCAGCGGTAGCGGCAATGACAATGATGACGACATCAATTGAGAACTATTGGATTACAGGCAGGAACAAAGAGAGCCCATCGAAGGAGTGCTGGTACTTCGATTGTGTCACCACCTCTCACATTTGCGGAGATCGGCAAGAGTTCGTACGGTACACGCAGTATGCCAAAAGTGATGAGCGGGATATTCATAACATTGGTGGAAGGGTTGCAGGCAAGGCCATCGGATATGGAGACGTGCGATTGAGGCTTCGGCTGCCAGGATATCGCCAAAACCATGAGGTTGTTGTGAGAAACGTCTTGCATGTCGAAGGAGCACACAACTCGCTATCACAATCGTGGCTGATGGATCGGGGGTTGCGGATTGTCCCAGTCAATGGCTATGCAATCAAGATATATGACAAATTGCCGGCAGAGGACAGTGCTCGAGGTCAAGGTCAAGGTTGAGGTTGAGGTTGAGATTGAGGTTGAGGAAATCTTGTAGGGATGGCACGTGAGATTGGAGGGTTATTCCGGCTCGATGTGAAGTTTGCAGGAAAGAGAAATCGAGCAAGAGGATGATTGCTTCGGAGAAGTTTCAGAGGAGCTCCAGGCACGGTTGATTGCTCCGGTTGTGCTGCAGGCACGGTTGGTCATTTGGGAGAAGCTTCAGGCAAGGTCTATCTTTGCATTCTTTGTGGATTAGTCTTATGGTCGTGATACCACCCTGGAGGAGTGTGGGGACAGATTTGAGTGCGGTCATCACGTGGGTTGGTTTAGGGTTGTGCGTGGCGCAGCCGCATGCAGTTTAGTTCTTGTGTACCTGTCAATTAGACCTAGCGAGAGTCAGTGAGTGTAGGTCAATAGAGAGATTCAGGAAACCGGACACCGTACAACAATTCCTAGTTAACAGCCATCAGTAAGCACAAAACGAACCAGAAACTTCTTCAAATGCATGGCTAGCCTTGCTACAGTATGTTGGCCCTTGACCTAGTAATGTTAATTACCGTTCAATATAGGAAAAGAATAGGTTATCTACCTCGTTGAATGCGAGATGTACTTCTTGCAATGCCCAATTTTGATCGATATAGTAAGCTATGACCAATGGTATCGCTAATTTGTTCGTGGATACCCACCCATATAATGCCAAGCTAATAGTATTTCTTCACGGCAATTACTACTTAATTGCGTCCACTATCAGTGAGTATTCCCTCCGGCTAGGGTTGCAAAGGGTGCTGGCAGATGAAAGCACCAGCTTACTGCGTATTGCATTATATGACATTCATAGCTTGAGGTTTGATATTGTGTTCCAAGGAATGTGAACTGAAACAAATCTTAACATGAGGTAGCGATTCCAGGTATCTTGGTGAAATTCGGTAGTTAGAAAGTCCTTTGCTGCCAGTGTAGAGCATTGTGTCTGTCAATTCTGTTAATATAAGTAAGATCAAACTGTTGAATATGAATTTCTTTTGCGATCTTACAATTGTAATTCTACAACTGTCTTGTCTCTGCAGTTTGGCCAATGCTGTGTCATGAACGGTCGTACCTGTCAATTCTGAAACTTTCTACTCTGTTAGTTCGTTTAACTTTGCAATGTGGGCTTTTGTCAGCAAGTTTTTTCCCATGAAGCTGGTCGCATGTTGTGATGGATGGCAAGAAACTTGATGACAAACAATACATATGATACTAGGGCTACAGGTCTGCTCAATTCCACAGTGCAAATAGAAGCACCATGAAGGCACATGTCTTCAATTATTCCAAGTAATAGGATGCTTTCAGCCCACTTCAATCGAAGGCCACTAAGTGTCGAATATGATTTGTAATGAAAGGTCAGTCAAATCATGAAAAAGATTTGGTCATTCTTGGAAGATATCGTAACCTGTAGCGATGAGGTATTTATAGATTGGGAATCCGACATGGCTGTAGGAAGTTGGAGACTGTGTAATTCCAGTTGAGAGACGGTCAAAAGTGACATTATTGTTGAGTAGAACGCTGGTGCTTGAATATTGACTCTTGAGCTACATTGAAGACAATAGTATGTCCTGTGAGACACTGTATGCATAGTTGTTAAGTTGTATAAAGAATCATACTGACAAGACTGACTGTTAAGAACAGCATTTTAGAAAGACCCAAGGAATTTTGTTGCTGTAAAGCTTACTGAGCCGCACAAAACCTGGTGCCGCTCCACTAACACAGATTTCCTGAGGCGGTAGTGGAATTGTTTGTGAGATTTGTGCCCACAAAGGCGGCCAATACAGTGATTATGGGAATATGTCGATGGACAGCCATTTGATTATGCAAGTTGCATGACCATAAATTATTGACCCTCCATTGACCCTCCATTGACCCTCCGTTGAAGCTCTGTTGATGCTCTGTTGACGCTCTATTGACGCTCTGTTGACGCTCTGTGGACGCTCTGTTGACGCTCCATTGACGCTCCATTGAGCCTCGGTTGTCGCCACTTTGACGCTCAGTTGTAGGACACAGTAGCGATGTAGTCCTAAGCATTGTTGCATGAAATGGTGGCCAATAGTTCGATTATGGGTCAATGTCGCAGGACAGCCCTCGCATTTTCCATGATGCAAGGCCAACAATCTTTGATGCTCAGTCGATGCTCATTATTAGTACCTCGTAGCCACACTGTTACAGGCGTTTTTGCCTACAATGGCAGCCAATAGTTCGATTATGGGTTGATGTCGCCGCACAGCCACAGCATTATCCATGATGCACGGCCAACAATCATTGACCCTCGAATGACGCCCATGTTTAGGACATGGTAGTGGTGCTGTCGCAAGTGTTTCTCCCCAAGAAAGGTGGCCAATTGTTCGATTATGGTTTCATGGCGCAGCACACCCCTAGAATGTTCCATGAAGCAAGGCCAACAATCGTTGCCGGTCCGTTGACGGTCATTTTTAGAACATGGCAGCGATGTTGTCACAAGCATCTTTGTTTCGACAGCCTGGCAGCAGTACTGTTGTGGGTTAATGTCGTGGCACCACTCCAGCATTTTCTGAGATGCAAGGACAACAATGGTTGATGCTCTATTCACTCTCATTCGTAGAACATGGTAGTGATGTTTTAGCCAGCATTTTAGCCTTGACAGGTTGCCGATTGTTCGATTATGGGATGATGACGCTGCATAGCTGTTGGATTTTTCGAGATGCAAAGGCACTGATCGTTGCCACTCTGTTGACACTCATTGTTAGGATGGGGCAACGAGCGTATTAATTGCCTGTTTAGCTATAACGCTGACCAATACATTTACTTTGGCTGGAGATGACAACGCAGCCAATTGATTGTTGAATGTGTAAGACTAAAAATCATTGACGCTCTGTTGTTCTTTATTTTTAAGATGGGGTAACGAGCTTGTCATTTGCCTTTTTGGCTATAACACTGACCAATACATCCAGTTTGAAGTTATGTAACAATGTAGCCCTTTGATTGTCGAATGAGTATGACTAAAAATTGTTGACGCTGTGTTGACACTGATTTTTAGGATCGGGCAACAATCATGTACTGTGTCGTTCGGGTTATAATGCCAACCATTACATTTACTTTGGAGTGACATGACAATGCAGTCCTGTGATTGTCAGATGTGAAAGACTGAAAATCGTTGACGCTCCATTGATGCATATTTTTGGAATTGGAACATGACAAGGAGTCTTCCTACACTCAGTCATTGTATTCAACAAATCGTATACTCATTATTGACATCCAGAATTGTGTTTCTAATTATTATTGTTTGCATTTGGAAGCTTTGTGGCCTCTCATTTCTGAGCAACCTCCATGTATGTTATGATAGTGAGAGATTGCGTGGCTCTATCAGATTACTACACTTTCGCCCGGCAAGTTACGGCATGTAGATTATTTCCCTAAATTCTGACTAATATATCTCAACTTCCTCACATTTTCTCATCCAGCTCCTTCTCCTCGATTTCCATAACGTACCATAAGCAGTTTCAACCATTTGAGGCATGTGCACCAGGTCTGTGTGGAGTGTTATGCAGTTGTATAGGTGGATAAAAACTGCATGATGGTTGTCATACAGACAGATTCGTATTGAGCACAGACCGCTCCTTCTATGACTTGTATGACATCACTTACTTAAATTTTGTTACAATATTGTGTCACTAACTTTGCTTTTGCATTCTGACAAAAAACTAATCAGCAAACAAAAATTGAACTGGTTGGCTGTCTTGTAACCTGATTTGGATTCTAGAACTTTCCAATGGTGTGTTTGACTCTTGCACATGCATAGACAAATTATCATGGCTCACCATTTGGTCACTGAAATCATGAACAAGCTGACACATAGTAAAATTGGTCCGCAAATTCCATTTCACTGAGACATGACGTCAAAAATGACAATTTGCCAATCTATTGTTCCGCTGACATAGGAGCCGTCACAATATCTTTACCCAAATCCAAAATCTATATGGTGAGTAGCTGAGAAGGCTATTTGCAGGCATAAAAGCTTATGGGCACAACAGGTTTCGCTTCCAGCATAGGCGATGAATCAGGCTCAGTGGCAGGCGCAAGAACGGGTATACCTGTGTGTGACTGGGGCTTCCCAGAACCTAGCCTCATATGACTACTTCCTGGTCGAGCAGTCCCTTACGGCATTTGCAATATTCTGGGTACAATTACAAGATACTCCATAAGCTCTGCAAATGTTGTGGAAGCAGGTATGGCTACATCTTGATCCATTTGCAGTTTAACGACTGCTGGAACATTCAATTCTGATGTGCCGTACTGGTTATCTCTGCCATGGAAGTAGTCAGCTGCCTCCCCCCATCCTGGTTGTGTCAATTTGTGAAGCTTCATCAGCTTCTGCCGAAACCTCTCGATGCGCGGCTGTTCCGTTTTGGACATAGTGCCCATCACCCAGCTGGGTTCATCATCTTTGCAGAGCTTGCCCAGCTCTGTCTCATCATCATTCTCATCTTCGCCATCCTCCCAATCGTCGGAACTTGCAATATCGCTCAGACCTTGTCTGATAGCAACAATCACCTCCTGATACATTTATTTGGGCTCTGTGGTCATCGATGCCGTAGTTTCAGCTGTCTCCATATCTTCCAGCTCCTGTCTACTCGCTGCCTCTGCGTCTTGAACTCACTGTCTTGCCCCAGCAGTTTCTTTCTCAACATAATCCTCAATCCAATTCTCTTTCTCTTCATTGCTTAAGAAGTGTGTTTCTTGTCATTTCTCTGCTGCAAGTGTTTTTTTGGATGCCAAGCTGGGCAATGTCCAAAGGGCTCGGACTCTTTCTGGTTCCAAGCCGCTCTTGCCCTCATTTGGTCGATGACATCATCAGGTGGAACTCATTGTAGATTTTCTATATTTGCCAGCCAGCAGTGGAGAAAAGTTTTTTTGGAGCATTTACCATTGTAGTTTGTGTTAACTTTTTTGTTGGGCGAGAGGTTGGATATTGAAAGATATGGACAGTATGGAGGCAAGCTGCGTCTTTTTTGTCAAGGTTGGTATGTTATATCATCTTGAACACAGCTAAATCTGCCTTGTGACAGTCAATACATCAGGAAAAAATCATTTCGCCACATGAAATTTACCGTAATCTATATTTCCTCCGGTAGTCTCGCGTAACAGCCACAACAGATGATAATGGAATTCAGCCCAGAGCCGTCATACGTAATGAGGATAATGAACGCGTAATACACTGTAAGCCTACGGTAGTATTTCTACCTTACCCCTTCACTTTGGTGTACTAACACAGTACAATTGGGGTGATAGCGAGAGTGTTTGTGCACAACATGGGGTAATCAAGTATGCTAGATCTGCACTATGGATCGTTTCGCAGAGGCTACTTGTGCAATTGCACTGTGTGGTCAGAACTCAGAGATGGTTATCAGAGTAGTCGCCGTGATCTTGTCAGAGGCTCCACATGCTGTCGCCCTGGTCTTGTCAGAGCCTATTGGCAGCTGTCAGACTCCGCATGTATAGTCGCCATGATCTTGTCAGAGGCTACTCATGCTATTGCCCTAGTCTTGTCAGAACCCACTGTCCTATGTCAGAGTCAACACGTATAGTCGCTGTGATCTTGTCAGAGGTTTCTCATGCAATCATCTTGGTCGTGTCAGAGCCCATCGTCAGTTGTCACAGTCCGCATGTATAGTCGCCATGATCTTCTCAGAGGCTACTCATGCTATCGCGCTGGTCTTGTCAGAGCCCACTGTCAGTTGTCAGAGTCTGCACGTATAGTCGCTGTGATTTTGTCAGAGGTTTCTCATGCTATCGTCTTGGTCATGTCAGAGCCCATCGTCACTTTTCAGAGTCCGCACATATAGTCACCGTGATCTTCTCAGAGGCTTCTCATGCTATCGCCCTAATCTTATAAGAGCCGTCTGTCAGCTTTCAGGGTCCGCACATATAGCTGCCGTGATATTTGTCAGGACTCACGGTCTATTATTAGAATATAGACCTTTCTTTCACCGATTGCCATTCTAATCATGATTTTAGAACCATTTACGCGTGGAATGAAATTTGTCAGTTTTCCATCAATTGTATTCCAATAATAAACCATCAAACTAATATATACTGCATACATGAGCAGCTACATGTCCTCATCGTCCATTACCATCTCCACATCCCACTGTGTGGCAGCAGGTGCGTTCCAATCTTGATGATTGATTGCGTTGATCCAGTCCATATGTATAGCCAAGATCTTTTTTTGTATGTCCGGTGGGATACTTTCCCATTGATCGAATAGATCACTATATGTACCTACTGAAATGTTGGATACGTGTGTCCTAAACGGTGTTCTGCATACTGTTGTATTTATCTGCTTCAAATACCACGCGGAGGAAACTGCCACCAGCCCAGTTGTCCAAGGAATGCTTTGCTGCAGTTGTAGCAAGTAACAAACACTCTGCTGTCACCTTATCTGTGAAGTGGGACATATATGGCCGTTGCGTTAAATAAAACTTCGATTCTCAAAGAAGGTTTTTGCTATCACAGCCGGTAGCGGATAATGCGGAAACATCTTTTCTGGTGTCTACCTTGATTCTCAGAACATTTATTGAATCAATGGTGTTCAGCCATACTTCACTCTCACAGTCTAAATGATGATACTGCTCTGTGCAAGGAGAGATTAGCCATGTTACTAGCTTTTGGTGATCATCATTTGCAAGGGTCCGAATGCTATTGGCATATTGATTGGGCGAAACGTCACAAGCCTGTGCAGCGAAGAGCCCTCGGGCAGCTGAATGGCGATCTGCGAGCTTGGTTGTCAGTGCTACTGAACAAGTCCTGAAACCTGCGAATACTTACTGTGTGGATAGCTGCTTTTGAGACATCAAACTGCTTGATTGCCGTACTCAGAATTTCGTGCGCTTCCTTATAGCCTTCCTTGGACACTTTGTCGAGATCGACTGGGTAGGGGTTCTCGCTAAGTATTCTGCAAAAGAATGGATCTTGGGCAATGTCCCACCAATCTTTCGGCACCCTGATGTCACCCACCTTAAGCTTTTGCCAGCAACTAGTATCGATGGGGGACCTATTCCGCTTTTGCATCTAGGTGTTGCCTAAGTCCGAGAGGTTGTACATAGTCAAAGCCCATAAGAAAATGTTGCTCTTACCTTCTGAGCATAGTGCTCCTGGTTCCCTGGAGGAGTGTCACAGGGTGATTGCAAGGACTATGTATTGTCAGCTAGACAGTTTAATGTTAGATGCGTGTGTGGTTATTACCCCCCCTGGGTTGCCAGGAGAAAGAGTGATCGATTGTGCCTAGGTATTGTCAGTTAGTGCAGGGTTGGACATTTCGGCTTCTACTTGCCCACCGCTGGTTATCGGATGAACTAGGTGTTTGCAACTAGAAATAGTAAGTCGAAAGCAGGGATAGTCATTTCTGCTCATACTAATCCGTCACTGGCTGCTGGAAGGACTAGGTGTTCGCACCTAGAAATTGTCAGTCAGACACAAATATCGAGCTGGATGCGTCATTACCTCTCCTTGTTTCATCTAACTGGCAGAATCACTACAGTTATTTAATATGCAGATTCTTCGAGGTGGGGATCGTGGTTCATCGTCATTGTCATCGCAATTATTCATCTGCTGGCCTTCCGAGCACTCGTTACCGCCATTGTCACCCCCAGATTGGTGCTGTTGTCGGCCATCTTCATTGGAGTGAGTCCCACGGCTTCTGGCGCCGGAGTTGTGATGATCATTGCGGCTGCTGCTGCTCTGGGACCTGCTATTTGGATTTTAATCAGTGCGGCTACTGCTCGCTCACGATTTTCTAGAACGGTTGTGGGTGCTGTTGCCAGTTCTGATACCGTTTGCCATTATGTGCATTCTATGTTGCTGTGCAGGTTCCCATTGGGTGTATCGGCTTTGAATATACAAGGAATCCATAGCTCCTCACCGTCTAATATATAGTGCATTATTATCTCCTGTCACCTAAAAACAACTATGTCAGAATTGAAAGTAGACCCAATAACATTGGTTCCCATATCAGAGTTATGGTCCATGTGAAAGTCGAAGTTATGCTGTAAACGTATCAGAATCAAGTTCATTGTCAGAGTTGCGATTATACTGTATATGTTGGGTCTTTAGTTGCAGAGGTGAAGTAATTACCATATAGGGTAGGTTGCTTCCAGTGGCAGAGTATGGTAGTTGGCAGTTAGGGTGATTGTCAGAGTTAGGGTGATTGTCAGAGTTAGGGTAATTGTCAGAGTTAGGGTGATTGTCAGAGTTAGGGTAATTGTCAGAGTTAGGGTGATTGTCAGAGTTAGGGTGATTGTCAGAGTTAGGGTGATTGTCAGAGTTAGGGTGATTGTCAGAGTTAGGGTGATTGTCAGAGTCAAAGTTATACCATGTACATTGTGTCTCCTGAGTCAAAGTTGAAGTAATGCTGTATTATAGGTGGGGTTGCTTCCTGTATCAGAGTTGGGTGGTTGTCAGAGTTATGGAAATTGCCAGAGTTAAGCTAATGGTCAGGGTCAAAGTTATACCGTATACGTTGAGTTCCCCTGAGTCAAAGTTGAAGCAATGCCATATTATAGGTGAGGGTGCTTCCCGTATCAGAGTAGGGTGGTTGTCAGAGTTAGGGAAATTGTCAGAGTCAAAGTTATACTGTATACGTTGGGTCTCGTGAGTTAAAGTTGAACTAATGCCGTATTATTGGTGGGGTTGCTTTCTGTATCAGATCAGGGTGGTTGTCAGAGTTAGGGAAATTGTCAGAGTTAATGTACTTGTCAGAGTTATACTGTATATGTTGGGTCTCTCATGTCAGAGTCAAAGTTATACTGGACTTTCCCATGTTCAGAGTAAGTTTTATAGATTCCATAAGTTAGAATTGATATTATACAACTTTGTAAACTTTCAGTAATCTGCCAATCTTCCCGACTATATTCTTGCCCACAAACCCCTATGTTGGGCCACACTATGAGACTCTTCTCCCGCAACCACTCTGGGATCTCGCACTGCAGATCCCACCACACAGGTGGATCTCGATCCGGTACAGTATGGTCTTCACTGCTATAGTAGTTGAAGAAGCAGAAACAATCACGAATGGTGTGCTCTTGCAAGTCCAGCCAGATCTTTCCACCAGTGCTCCGTAGGCAACGGCCACTGACCAGACCTGAGGGTGAACAAAATGAAAGCCTTATAATTCGAATGTTGCATTGCATGTAGTATAGCATCAAGAAACTTCACATGGTTGGAGGTCGATGGGATTTGCAGTTCAGCTCTCCAATGTATGGGAGTAGGTACCTAAGAACTTTAAGGAGGAAACTTACCTAGCTAAGTATTGGACAATGCATATTCCTACAGGTAGTAGTTCGTGTTGGTTAGTGGTTAGGCCCCCACAACCATACAAAGGTAGCTCCGAAAGGTTTGGTTGGACCCTGCAGGCCACTCTTATTCCATATGCGGTACGTGACTGCAAGTGTTTCCAGATCTAAAGTAGAGTAAGTTGTTTATGTCGGCCATACAAAATTGGCACTGTGCTTGTTTGAAGGAGCGAACGTTCAGTATAACCTGCCTGCAGGGGTAGGCAATTTCCCGTACCATGTCTACCCACGCCACTGTGCAAACTTAGAGAAAGAGGATTGGAGGGGTGTCTGTGCAGCTCCAGCAGCGGAGGAGGAATGAGAATTATCTCAGGAACAACACGTTGCAACCGTGATTGTGTATTTGCTGTAGCCCGCGGTTGAACTGCTCACCCCGTACAGTTATGTAACACGTTGATTATAGTCACTATCCACATGCACTCATTGTCTATATCGGAAGATTTTGCTGAAGCATACACCCGCCATGTACAGCCGGATTTTTGCTCCGCACATCGGTAATCCATTCGCATTTTGTCTCGGCGGTGAACCCGAAATTTGAACCGTGCTGCAACCGACCAATTTTGCACTGCTGCAATGAGATCTGAAGTAGAAAACATCTGGCCGGCTTCAATCATTGTGGAGTAAATGAGTAAGTTGATAGAGATGTGAGTAAGTTGAATAGAGAAGTGAGTAAGTTGAATAGAGAAGTGAGAAGAAAGAAAGAATTGGCACAGCCTATCTTGCCAACTGAGCACTCAGATCACCAAAGTTTGCTCCCTAATCCGCTTTCTCTAAGTTTGCACAGTGGCGTGGGTATACAGGGCACGGGAAACGTTCGACCCCCTGCGGGCAGGGTATACTGAACGTTTGCTCTGTTTGAAGAGTACGATGTGCTTGTCATACAAACCTGTCAGAACAACCTGTCAGAGCAACCTTGTCAGAGCGACCTTGTCAGAGCGACCTTGTCAGAGCAACCTTGTCAGAGTGACCTTGTCAGAGCGACCTTGTCAGAGCAACCTTGTCAGAGTGACCTTGTCAGAGCAACCTTGTCAGAGCAACCTTGTCAGAGCAACCTTGTCAGAGCAACCTTGTCAGAGCAACCTTGTCAGAGCAACCTTGTCAGAGCAACCTTGTCAGAGCAACCTTGTCAGAGCAACCTTGTCTGAGCGACCTTGTCAGAGCGACCTGTCTGTGCAATCTTGTCAAAGCCAAGTGGTGCTCGATTGGCATATTATACTCACAACCGGAGCATGTAATTAAAATGGATGAATCAATGTCACGGAACCATTGTAGTTTACTGTGTGGCCCAGGGATTGGGTAGATGAATGAAAGTCACGGATGCATTGTAATTTACTGTGAGGTACTGCTGCTGATTTTGGCAATATTATGTTGGGAGTGTGTAGTATATAAATAGGTCATGGAGTACTTTGGTACACTGGCACTAGAGTTTGGACTCTCGTATGGCATAGAATTCCATTCTCTACCCACGATGTACTCTACCTAACTACCCTATAATGCCTGTTACAACTGGCCACTCGTCCGAAAGCCTCAAACTGTGCCAGTACAACGATAATATATCGGTTAACGAGACAACGAGAGCTGCAGCAACTCCACATATCGACTCTGTGGCCAAGCCCATGAAATATGTGCCAAGTCAAATTCGTATTCAAGATGGTTAAAGAATCCCTCTTGGGCACTGTGAGTGTCATTCATAGCTCCGAAGCGAATACACACTAACGACAAACTTGAGCCTACATCTGGATGGCATGGATATCTCGTTGGATAGGACCATTGTGGTTCCGCAGTGCATATTTATTTTGTTCGCTTCTTTATGTCTTCAGGGGTTATTCATAGCTTTTATCGGTATTAATGGATTTCGGTGTAGTTTAACATCCCGGTGTCCCTTCAGTATGATTTTAGCAAGTCTCAAAACCATCATTTCTTGTCGCCTTGACTATAGAGTACTTCCATGGCGATATGCTTGAAGGGCGCTGACCAATAGAGATTTCGCATTGTTAAACGATAAAGACTTGTTGTCCAGTGAGCATGGTCATGGCAAACTCTTTGGAGAGTCGCTGTTAGAGCAGTTGTCAGATTGTTGTCAGAGTTGTTGTCAGAGAGCTTCTGTCAGAGCGGCTGTTGTCAGAGTGGCTGGTGTCAGAGTGGCTGGTATCATAGTGGCTGCTGTCAGAGTGGCTGCTGTCAGAGTGGCTGCTGTCAGAGTGGCTGCTGTCAGAGTGGCTGCTGTCAGAGTGGCTGCTGTCAGAGTGGCTGCTGTCAGAGTGGCTGCTGTCAGAGTGGCTGCTGTCAGAGTGGCTGCTGTCAGAGTGGCTGCTGTCAGAGT
>Ga0307514_10000791_pt1 | contig 52121 bp, 59 predicted proteins | sample 16_EM_MG_FD_203088 | JGI IMG/M metagenome (GOLD analysis project Ga0307514, IMG submission 203088) | Populus trichocarpa ectomycorrhiza microbial communities from riparian zone in the Pacific Northwest, United States - 16_EM | ecosystem: Host-associated > Plants > Roots > Unclassified | place... | reverse complement strand
AGGAGAGCGGCTCGTATCAGTACAGAGCGGCTCATATCAGTGCAAACGGATGAGCAAACGGAGATAGATATGGAGACGAATATGGCTGAGAATATGGGAGACAAGTCTATATATATACGGGCCTTCTGGCATCGAGAGATCAATCAATCAAGTCAAAGAAGCATCCAAAGTAACAACCGTACCCTCGCAAATACTATTCCAGTCAAAATGTTTACAAACAAACAATACTATTCCAGGTGGCACGCGATAGTACGAGCCCGTATCGGCCTTTACAACAACCACGAATTCCGAAGATTGCTTTCTACCTCTCGGACAAAGTATAATCGTGTGGTACACACTACCGCAGGATTGGAGCTACCAAAATCTTATGCTAAATCCCACTGGCACGACATATCATTTGGTATCTACTCACTTCTATTGCATATATAGGTCTCAGCCGGAGATGAGCCTTGAATGGCCGGAGACGGTGATATATCTTATGGCCGGAGACGACTGTTGGCTGTGATACCGGCTGATGGCATCCAGCCGTACTTGTATTCATATATATGTGGCCTTGTGGCCCTCTTAGATAGTACACAATCAAGCTTCTCTATCTCTACTATTCAACAACTTCCCTGGTCCTGGAGATTTAAAGGATGGATGCCCTAGGGGCGACTAAAGCAGTGAATCGGGCTGGATGTCACGTTAGTCTCCCAGATGACTATACTCCGGGTATACCGTTGATATCTTTGTAACCAGCTTTAAGCAATCTCCGGATCCGTAATTGAGCAACTGGGATTCGAACATCTTCGACTTACTTTTTTCTAGCCTGCATTTGTATCGTCTCGCCTACTTTCGCGCGTTTGTGAGTGTAGGCTATTAAGTTTGCCTGAAGGCACTGTGTCTCCGGGGATGCGGATATTGGTGATACGGTATTGCGGCTGCTGGAGGAGCAGCACTCTCTCTCTATAAAGAGGTGTAAAGTACTCTTAGTACATGTTTGAATAATGTAAATACATGAGTTGGGGTAGCAAAAGTCCATCCCGTTCGATTGATCTCGTCTAAGCAAGACCTTACCCTGCTTTTGACTATGCTTTGTTGTCTTAGGAGTTGTGAGGTTGCACGTCATCTTTTGCAATATGGAAGGGAAAACCGTGTGTGGTACAGACAATGGTACAGGGAGAAGGAGAAAGACTGAAGATATATGAAAATGAGTTATATGCTTTGTGTCCTACTGGGTAGCTCAGCTTATGGTCAGGTCTTTACATGCAACACTCAGAGGCAAAATTGGCCTAGTGATATCATCATGATGCGAGTGATAGCTTGTTTATTTGTTTTAATCATACTGCGTTCACTCTATCTAAAGTTTACTAGTGCCTGCTTCCTTTCCCCCTCTGGATGGGTGATCGCATTTCTTTATCATTCTTTCGCTTTAACAAACGAAAGCAAAATGTGTGACCGCACACAGAAGAACGAAAGAGAAAAACCGATGATAAGCCTTGCTCCAAGGCGTGGAAGCATCCCCACTGTAGTAGTTGTAAGGATATCCATCACCCGTAATCATTAGTCTTTGACCTGGCTCATCAGCATTTAATTAAATGTCATGTGGCTTTAATATTGCAATTTAAGGGGAGAACCGTGTTTGCAGATTTCACGGTACAAAGAACAGATAGAAGAAGAAAGACTTAGCATGTATACAGAGAACTTTGGAAATTTTTGGGTATGCCTTTCCCGCTGTTTGTCGCTTGCCACTCGGATATTCAACATTTAACATGCATGCAATGTGAAGGTCTTTGTGTTGCGGTGTCAATGTAAAATCAGGCACCTTCTGCCCATTGAGACTTCGTCCTTTCTGATAGTATCCTTAGTGTCTGTACTCGACTCGAGGTAATGTTCCGTGGTAATGGAAAAATCCTTAGTTCACAAGACCGCCCGTACACCTGTTGGTGAGTCTCTCGTTTCAAATATCGTGTGTGCGCTTAGTTGCCCTTCTAGCCCTTCCGTGTGCACTCATCTCAGCAATTTCTAGCTCCATTTACACGCGTCAGCTATGTTGGTTATACAAAGAGAGAGAAAAATGTGGAGTGAAATCCAGAAGGCCTTGTTATTAGTGGTTTGCGTTAAAGGACTAAGCCCCGCCGTCCAGTCACTCTTTTCGGGACTTCGCCGCCGGTAGTAGTCATTCAAGCACCGTCAATGTGTAACTCTTCTACTGCAACTACCGTCGCTGCTCTTTGTGTGGCTAAGAGTTTAGCCCAAATGTCATTGGAGCTAAGGCGGGAGCTAAGGGCCTAAGGCAGGCACTTGATTAGGGGCTAGGTGCAGTGCCTATCTCCCTGCGAGCCTCTAGCCTGAGTGGAGCTTCGCTCTGATTTGTTTTCTTATTTATGTCTATCTTAGTCTCTCTTTGTACGGTAGACAATTAGCATCTTGTATTCTCTTCATTGATTGCTCTCAAAATATTGCTCGCATATTGCGAAGGGGGGTCCTGTAGGTTGTTTGTGAGCAACTGTAATGACGGTCGATTGGTAGTTGGTGGTACATTACTCCTAAACTGGATGGTAGCGGTTTAAAGCAGTTGCACGAAATGATGGCCGATGCAAGCCAGTTGCTGCGATTCGGATAGTAGTGATCAGCATTATCGCACTGAAACAAAGTTCCTCAGTGTGGTGCAGCCAGTATCCAGAGTTAATTGGGTATTAGTGTTAGCCTATTTGGAACAAAAATTAAGACTATTAGGTTCTCAGGTGCCCACTGTGGTGGCGGAATAAGCTAGCCGCGTGCGAGCTTGCGAGAACGTGGCTAGACACACTGGGAATGAGAGAAGCTATTAAGAACGATAATGGAATGATTAGTTGGAATAAAGAATATCTATGAGAGCATTGACAGGCAAAAAGCTTTGTATTTTTGATCTTTTATGCAATAAACTGCACTCCGTTGTTTGAGGTACTAGTGTGGTTTGCATGTGATGAAATCATGTTCAGTGTAGCTGGTTGTTTGGGTCTTAATCTACCATTCTCGGTACGAGTAAATACGAATGTGGGTCCAAATCGGGAGTGTGAGAATCCTATTGCGGTGAACGCTAAGACCAGACGCTACTGCTCTAGAAACCCAGGGCGCCCCACAAGTGATAGCAGTTTATGGATTTGAGCATGTATTGAGTCAGTACAGACAAGTAAGAGACTTAATATTGTATTATGCTATGCTAGTTCAAAGTACGGCTACTGTCCAGTTGTGCAACGCGGATTGTGATAGTCACTTTCTCTACCCTTATTGGGCGGTAAAGATTCTGGTATACTTTGGCATTTTAGGACATTGCTGGAAGCTCGGCTGAACGTAAGATCCACCGCCGGACATAACGCTCGATAAATGGCTTACTACCCACATTCTAAACCTCGCCGTGCTATAAACGACCGTTATCTTTACCGTTTTCTTGCCGGTTTCCTACTCGTGGTTTGCGGCCTCTAATAGGTACCCATACAGGGCTCTCATTTGTATAAAGATCCATTCTCCCTTCAAGATCAACCCCGTCATTCATATGGTTTACCATTCACACTGTATTGGCTTTCCCACTGACCCTTCTCCCCTAAAGCCTACTACTGGAGATATATCATGGTCTCTTCCATCCGCAAATGGTTAGCCTCCATTCCATTTGTAAACTATCACACCGCGGCGCCCCAAATGGCCCAGACTCAACCATCATTTTAAGTTGCGCCATAAATGCCGCCAGTTCACGTGCGAACCCCAGTGCACTCACGCACCTCTTCTTACGTTTGCAGTGATTTCCGTTGGTGGCACGGGCTTTTTGCTTTGGGTCAGCAAAGACAAACACCTGTACGTACCCTACATCCTGCTTGATGCCTTCGCAGTTAGTTGACTAACCCATCCCTCGGCAAATACCGATAACGAGCACGAACTTTCCAGGGTGCGAAAGTCGCCGTCTGAAGCCATCACTCCCGAACACAAGTGCACATCGTTCCCGCTTGCCAAAAGTCAACATGCACCAGTAACCCGGCTAATCGCCAACCGCTGGGGCGGGCAGGATGGTGGCCGAGGCCGGTTCAGACTCCGTAGGAGATACTTGCCGTCGAGAGTTTGACAACCATGGCCGACAGGCATCGTAAATACGGTACAGGAACCCCGTGGGTTGAAGCAGCAATCATTCTCTCTGCCAAACAGCTTCCTTCTCTTCTCCTTTCTGTGCACCTCACCTTCTCCGAGATCTCACTCAGTGAACAGATCACTACATCGATCTTGCGCCGTGTGAAATTATGGAGTACACAGTCGGAGTTTATCGCTATTCTCTCGGTTGAGACGCTTGAGTTTCAGCCTGTAGTGACTTCACGAAACTCAGCCACCTGCAAGCAGATATGGTCATATTAGCGAGTGACATGAAGGAAAAACCAAAGAGCGTCAGAGAAGGGATTAGAAACGGGGGTTACGATGTAGTTTCGCCGTGCTGCAAATGTCCCCGCGCTCGACGGAGGGTAGTCGACGCTAGAGCTAGTCGGCTCCTCGAGAGGGTGTGCAAGCAAACATGATCATCTCGCAGCATTAGTTGTACGTTAGTTGCATCAGTGTGCAGTGAGGGGGTGTGGGAGTGGATGTTGGGGATGGAGAAAGACGATGCAAGGCAGGGAGTCTTGGCATTCGTTTAACAACTTGAGACGATCAGCACGACGGAATCAAGAAACGAAATGCATGTTCATGCCAGCAAAACATAGCAAGGAACTATGAAGAACTCGAAAGCACAAATACCCTTGAATAACGAATATCTATGTATGTAAATATATACGTGGAGCACTTGGAGGCCGAGCCATATATAGAAGGTTCTCGGCTTTAGGCTCCGGTAGTTGGCTTTTGGATTATCTATTACCTAAATCTGACTGGAGCCTTTTATCCGCAAACCTGCTGATCGCAATCGACGAGCGCCGATAAGGCGGTGAGAGTATGTAAAACTGTGTAAAACTGTTTGAGGCTGAAACAAGACCTCGATATTTCATTCGCTCTAGATAAGGGTGTTGATGCTTACTTGCATATACGAATGCTCTGCCCTCGACAAGGCGAACAAGGATCCGAGTGCGGGGCGCACTTATGAATTATGGCCCAATGCTACAGTGCCTTAAATGGACAGGTTCTAGCTCAATTCGCACACATAACGCAACAAATAACCAACATATACAAGTTCAATATCATCAGATAAATCAAGAGATATGCGAAGGAGCTTCCGCGACGCCTTTCGAAAGGATAAAACAGATGACGCCGAGTCTGAACCCCCGAGGAAGCAACGAACCCAAGAGAAAAAGTCTTCCGTTGACCACCCTATTGGCTGTGAAGTGGTATATGAAGGGACTGAGCCTATAGCGGCAGAGTAGCTCCCCGTACAGCCGAGTTGTTTTCCAGATGTCTAATTTCCTTCCGTAGTGTTGTTTTCGTACATGGGCTGAACGGCCATCAATCGCGGATATGGACTAAGGACGGGGTTTTTTGGCCGCGCGACTTGCTGCCACACGATATGCCCAATGTGCGGGTCATTACATTTGGATATGATGCAAATGTTTTCCGAGTGTTTGAACCCCAATGCTCCGAGAATATCCAAAGCCATTCAAAGGGACTCCTCAACGCTATCATGATTGAGAGGCGAAAGATCCCCCCAACGGAGAGATTGAAGGTACGTTGAGAGTCTGTTCGTTGTCAGAACATGAGACTGACCACTGTTATAGCGTCCTATCGTTTGGGTATGTCATTCGCTAGGTGGCATAATCTGTAAAGATGTACGATCTCGAGAAACCCCGAGTATGTATGAACGTGCCATTGATGTCTACAGGCCATGGATTATTCTAAGCAACATATTGGTCTCCAACCGCTATCTGAAATTTTTTTGCATACCTATGGGGTAATATTCTTAGGTACACCACATCGAGGTAGTTCGGCTGCTTCCCTCGGAGTCATGGCTGCACGCATGGCAAAGTTTGCCTTCGTGGACAGCTCTAATATTTTATTAAAATCTTTGCGGAAGAAGTCTGAGGTTCTAGAGCGGATCTCGGAGTCATTTGGACGAATCATGTTTCTAAAAGAAGTTGTAGTCCATTCTTTTTATGAGACATTACCCACCAAAGGGATTGGCCTCGTAAGTTGTCATCTATTTCTATCAAGGCCGCAACGAAGTTTCAGTAATTTACGTTTGTTTAGGTTGTCGAGCAGGATTCTGCAACAATTGGATATGCCGATGAGAAACAGTGCCCAATATGGGGATCTCATCGAGACATGTGTCGGTTTCACGATAACCAGGACCGCGGTTATCAACATATACTAGCATCTCTAGAAGAATTGGTTGAACAGGGTCAACTTTTTATCGCACGGCGTTCCATGCACTTGAGTGGTAAATCTCCTGTCTCGGCAACATACAATTCGAGATCGAGTCACTTAAGCGAGCACTATTCAATAGGAGATTCCGAGTGCCATGGCGAACAGGTACCTCTCCATTTGCCCCAGTCCAAGGTTCCGTACGGACGATCGATCTGGAAAGCTATACCACCTCAGTGGTCTCCGTTCATGATTTTTGAGAATGACCAAGAAGTAAGGAACGAAAGGGCGGAATTCGAGATGAATATTGGGGCAGACGAGCGATCGAATATACATACACAGGTCGAAGTACGTACAAACGGCCCCGCTTCGGCACCGGTATCTATGCCAACCACAAAAATCGGTCACATTTCGGCACCCTATGAACAAAAGGAAGTACTCGCGTTGTTCGTTGAAAGCCTCAGTATGCAGTTCCATCGTACAATCCGTATCCTGGATAATGGAAGGGCTCACAATCTACCGCCAAGTCTTGGCTATTTCCCGTTGTATAGTGTGCCGAAATTTGCCTCATCCCTTCCCCAAGATATGGTGGAAAAAGGAGGCCTTTTTTTACCCATGTATCGTAAGTCAATCCACTTCAAATCGTTCCCTGCAGTTCTAATGGTAGTGGCCAGAAAGGGAAGCTCTGTGGATATCCTTCCATAATAGCGCTGTAACGTACGACTGTCTATATGCTATCCGCATCTACAGTGGCGGTGTCAATGTCATTTCTGGAGAGCCTATGCGTCCGAATATGTCCACCTTCCTAAAATCGCTAAACGGAGTGGCACCAAAGCAGGATTATATAGTATCACCAGGCCAACTATGGCTAGATGGAATAGCCATCAAGCCAGGAGTAGTAAGACAGTTTGTTGCCATGCCCATGGACTCTGGTTATTCGATCGAGAGACAGGTCACCGGGATGGACAATGTTGGAGGCCTGCAGCTCGAAATAATACCCTCCAGACATGATTTCAAAAGCGTTCATAAGGGACCTATAATTCCAGTGCACATCAGAGCCTTGACAGGAAGGACCGATTCCATTCAATTCGGCCGACAACAGACGATTCAAGAACTTATTGATAAATATGGGGAGATTATTAATGTGTTAAGTAGAAATATCTGGCTTACATATCAAGGGAAAAGGCTCCATATATGTGCTACACCTTGTCCGTGGTGAATAGTTCACATTTGCTAATTCGTTGAACAAAGGGAACACACTCGAGCACTACGAGATCCTCCAGGTCAGTAGAATTCTTTCATTGTACATCAAACTCTCACCACTCACTCTGTGCAACCTAAAGGAGAGTACACTATATTCCATATTGCGTCAACGTGGTGGTGGTGGTGGTAAGGCATGGTCACCTGATCGCGAGGCGATGTGCCTTTCTGCTGGTGGGTATATCAGCCAGACTATTGTTAAGGACCCGTATCCACCTTATATCTGGGATGTTGACAGCACAACGTGGCTGAGTGTTCAGATCGTTAATTCTGTCAAGTTTGAGGAAATCTCTGGTCTGGCAGCTCCGCCAACACCAATCAGTATGGAGCAGTATATCACAAATGGGCAGCCATTCTACAAGATTGTAGACGAGGCCCCTTCAGATATCTTTGGAAACTTTGCAGATGTGAAATCCGTTACAGAAATTGATGAAGAGCGTGGGGGAGGCGCTGGCAAACCAGATACATATCGTCCCTCGTTGCCACAATTCTGCTGTGTGTGTTATTGGCGATTAAGAGAGCTTATGTAGGTCTTTCGATGGCATATCACTATCGCAGACTATCAGACTTACTAATCGAACATATCAACATTAGTCTCCGCCCATGCAACCATATGATCTGTATACAATGCTTTGACACAGCTCCTGCGCATAATAAGGGCATCGGGCCGCACACTGATCAAAATACTTATGTGACCTCTTGGCTACATCCGAACAAAGTTTGCCCCAGCAAAGATTGCGGTGCGCAGCTCGACAGAGTTGTCGGGATAAGCGCGCCGATGAATTGTCCTAAAGCAGAGAGAGTTTCCTTGCGAGATCGATACATCCCGACTCAACCCATCACAGGATATTGTTCCAAAGATCATATTCTGGAAGTGCGGCCATTTGAGAGCATAAACAAGTGTGAAAATAGCCAAAACTCAGTATAAGGTATATTTCCCACGATTACTCAACTTACTGGATACACAGCTACTGATATAAAACCGCAGACAGAAAATTCTAGGGTGGATTTGGGAATCTTGGTATTGCTTGAGGGCTGTTGTCTGGTTGGTCTAGTACCCAGGGTCTTAATTAGCCTCCATATGGCAGAGGCGGTGGTTGTACTGTGGATATGGGTTTTGCCGACAGGTTTCTTTAAGGATGTATCACAGCATAATAAATGCATCTTACGTTTTGCACACAGACGAGACAATACAAATTCTACTCATATCGAACACATGAAAATACCCGCAGCTGTCATACGGCAAAGACGACGGCGTCATTCCCTTTCCAGTCCCGGGATAGATATACCAATAGGCGTTTGGGCTAGCCCCTCCCCGGGACGGGACTACAACATTCGAGACAGAGAATCCTGGACGGCTTGAGATCAAGGCAAACACAATTTTGACTATAAACTTAGAGAGCACTGAGTCGTGGGGACATACAGAGCCAACTGTAAGAAACGGTGGAGATCATATTGATCTCTTACGTTTGCAGTGATTTGCATTGGTGGCACAGGCTTTCGGTTGGGGTCAATGAAAACAAACACCTCCATGTACCCCTGCACGATACATTCGCAGTTAGTCGAGTCATCACCTCCAAACATAAGTGTTGTTGCCTCCTCGCCCTTGCGCATGTCAAAAAGTTCCCGGGACACTCCGGCATCCCCGGAAACGAAGAAGCAGACCGTCAGGCGAACTTGGCCCGAGATGTAAGTGGAAACACGGTGATAGAGCGGCCATACACCTCGGCCTCGAATAAAGCTAGACGAATCTCCGAGGGAAGGACCGCAGCCAAGGCAAAGTGGGAGGCCGACAAGTGCAGCAAGCACTTCAGCTACAGACCCAAGGGCAAGACGGGGACCAAGAGACCTGTACCGATGACAAGTGTGAAGTCGCTGGCTACCAGGTTCTACCGACTAAAGTGCGGGCATGCACCCACTGGAGTCTACCTAAAACAGTTCGGCCACCGAGAGGACGATAAATGCTGGCGGTGTGAAGGGACAGCGGCCCAGACGTGGGAGCACCTCTTCTGCCATTGCAGCCGGTGGAGAGACCAGCAGAAAGCACTCTGGAAGGCGGTGGGAAAGGTGACAGGCTGGAAAGCGGGCAGATGCCGACACGTGCAGGTCTCTAAGCTGCTTTCCATGGAAGAGTACGACCAAGCGGTGGTGGACTTCCTGGTGGCTACTGAAGTTGGGAAGTTCCCGCCCAAATGAATGGCGGTATGGAGCAGGCGCAGAGGCTGTCTCAGGTGCGGGGGGCGGCGGTGGGCTTATATCCATTCTTTTCTTTTCCTTTCCTTCTCTTCTTTTCTGTTCTATCTTTTAACTTTCATTTGTCAGCGGGGATGAAGGGTAGCGGGGGGGGGAGCTCCGCCATCTAGCCGGCTCGCCCGGAGGCGGAGAGGGTATTAGGTCCTGTCATACTCTAGTAAGAGTGAATACAGTATGAATAAACAACATGTCAAAAAGTCAACATTCACCAGTCACCCGGGTAAGCGCCAACCGCCGGGGGTGCGGCCGCGCCCTCAATGCCGGGACGGTGGTGGGGGCCAGTTCTTTCTCCGTAGGAGATACTCGCTGTCGAGAGCTGGACTGGAACGGTGACAGGCGTCGTAATTGGAGTACAGGGAACCCCGGTAAGTCGATACAGCAACCATTCTCTCTGCTGTGCAGCTTCCTTCTATTCTCCTTCCCATGCTCCTCAGCTTCTCCCAGCCCTCGTATATGGAACAGGTGACCGCATCGATTTCGCAACGTGTGGAATCACCGACTACGCCATCGGGGTTCTTCGCTATTCGCTCGGTAGATAGGCTGCAGTTTCAGCCTGTAGTGACTTCACGAAACTCAGCAACCTGCAAGCAGATATGGTCACATTAGCGAGGGACCTGAAGATAAACCAAAGACCATCATCACACAAGGATCAGAAACGGGGGTTACGATGTAGTTATCCAGTGGTGCAATGCCCCGCGCTCGAAGGAGGGCGGATCGGTCGGCGCCTCGAGACAGCGTGCAAGCAAACCTTATAGATTCGTAGCTTTGGTGGTGCGCTGGTTGTATCGGTTGTAGCGAGTGCGAATGAGGAGAAAAGGGGATGGAGAAAGACATTGCATGGCAAGGAGATAGTCTTGGCACCCGTTGAGGCAACCCGAGACGATGAACGCGACGGAATCCTGAAGCGAAATGCACATTCATGCCAGAAAAACATAAGTAGAAACTAAGAAGAGCAGGAAAGCATAAACACAGTTGGATAACCGATATCTACTTATTATGTATGTAGATGTATACATGGGGTACTTGGTGCATGTGCATATACGGGCCGAGCCACATGTTGACCAGGATTTGGTCGGAATTTGACCGAAGATCCTCGGCTTCAGGCTCTGGTAACCTCCGACTAGGTACGGTACTTGGTTTTTGGTATCTCTTTTCTTACATATTCGTCTATCATATTCTCTCTTTGTAAGGTAGACAATTCAACATCTTGATCCATTTCTAATTGTTCTCAACACCGTACACTCCCATGTCATCACCGAAATGCTTCTCTAATGTCTCTAGAATCGCTGAGCAGTTTCCGGGAAGTGGTTGCTGGCAAACCTTTATAGTAGCGGTTGGCGATAAGGAAAAGCGAAGCAGATCGGGATGCTCGAGAGCCATGCGGCAACTTGTGTTGAACAAGGTGGTAAGATACGGAGAGGCGACTTACTTAGATTGCAGCGGGATTATCGTAAATAGTAAGTCAAGTTCTAATATGTTTATTATTAGAGGGGATATTAACTTCGTTGTCTCTCATCAATCTGTTTTCCGGACCATCAGCTTTCGCTATGCGATTTATTGTGTATCTCGATTCATGCAAGGTCAAAGGATAGTGGTGATACATGCTTGCGTGTGATTGCAAGGGACGTGGGGTGGGAAGAGCAGTTTTTGCGCACAAGGTTACGAAAATACAAGATTTTTAAGTTAAGAGTGAACGATATCAATCCCAGTGGTTCGGAAGCCGGTGGATGCTGATAGGAATTTTCCTATGGACAGTTGCTGCTGATGACTTTGAGATAATCTGGCATGGTGATGGTGAAACTTTGACTATCTGTGTGTTAATGAAGAGATGGAAGGACGTATTTGGATACCACTGATGAAGAAGAGTAGTAACTAGAGTTGAGCATGTGGGTGATGAAGAAGTGCAGCCAGGACAGGAGAGGGAAATGAAGACCCGCTGGTAGCACACTCTGTCTTCCCCAGATAAAACAAAATACCGCGCTGACAGATTTAACTCTTTGGACTTCGGCTTCCGGACACTGAAAGTAAATATAATCGGTTAGATTTGACACCTCGTTGTGACAACTGACCTCCGAACCGTTCAGTAGTATAGTACTACACCTGGTCTGTAGCAGTTGTCTCGGTTTGTGTGATCTCTAGAATATACGTGAGTATAGCGACCGGGATCCGGGATAGCCAGCCTAGTAGGTGTACGGAGCGATCATAACATGCGGTCATCAAATATCACTCACACTTGATCCATTGGTGCTTATTTCGATATTGAAGGGGAGAACCGTGTGCGTATACAGACTTAAGGTACAGAGACGAGAAACGGAGAAAGAATCGAGATATATACAGGAAGCATCAGCCCCTGCAGCAGTGACCGTGTACTAGATTTGTAATATGTCTTCGGCTCATGTACTCTACATCTGTATCAGTGCTGTGGGATGGCGAGTGACATGGGGTGGCACCGGTATACCCGCAGATTTACATGCAGCTCTACTCGAAGTTTTCTATATATTTCGAGTCTTTCTCTCTTTCTCTCTGTACTATAGCCTATGTACACGGTTACTCCCTTCATATCGCAATAATTGCAAAGGAATATTATCAGTGGTTCTGAACTACGAAATTGGTACATGTCAACAGCCGTTGCCATCTTTGGAGTGCAATGCGGATAAAATCCAGCACAAATACTTTACAGATCACTGCGGTAAGGGCTATTCCGAGCACAAATGGAATGAAGATTCTTCCGAATATAGAATTAATTAGTGACAGACAGAAACGAGCACCAAGTGTTATCTTTTGGGTTTCTGCAAATTGACATAACCAAATCTCCAACTCATCCTCACTGCCTTCCAACTTGAAATATAGAATTCTCCCTTCTTCATTCCTTAAACCTCCCGAGAGCGTTGATTTGAAATAGATACATCTGTGGATTCAAAAAAAAGCAAATTTCATGCAGGTAGCTCTAAAATAAAGAAATAACACGAAGCTTACTTATCCATCTTGCAGTTTCCATGCACTCTGCAAGAAATCGAAACCAAATTGCCGGATTTATCTAGAACTGGGTGCAGGGTTATCCAAATCACGAGTGCCGCATGCAGCAGCAGTCGCCTCAGCGATCTTACATAGCTGATTTGATCGTTCGATCGGTGGGGTGTTCGTAGAGTCAATCGTCCGAATTCTCTCTTCTGCTACCCCCAATAAATCATGGAGGAGATGGGCTTCATCGATAATCTGCGATGTGAGATTCTTTTTGCCGCTGACCATGTCGTACATTGTCTCGCTCGAAATGATATAAACTTGTTGCATAGGCAATCCCGCCTTTTGAAGGTTTGATTTCACGTTTTGGCGAGTTGCATTGATGACTTCGGCTCGGGCATTGGTGTAAAAATGCGCCTTTTCGGCTTTTTGTTGTTTGGTGTACCCCCTGATTTTCATCGTACTTCTAATGTACTGGTCTACCTTGGATCGGACGATGAACACGGGGATATGGTATCGCCGGCAGTTATCAATTATCGCGATGTCGATTTTGGTAAACCGCTACCAGCAATTTTACGAATTAGCAGGGTCTAGAAAGTGCACACGAATACGTACGTCATCGTAAACTAAGACCATGGCGTCAAAGATGAAAAGTCCCTGTTGGTTGAAATACTGCCAATCGGATATCTCCAGAGTGCCTGCTCCAGGTACATCGAACCAGATGAACCGGGAATATGGGTGTTCATTACGAGGGTCAGGGTAGGGACTAATGTCCATTGTAGTCTCAACGATTCCAGTAGGAGCTGCTCTCGTCGAGTCGAAATCCTGCAGACCGCGTATGGCGTTGATCAGTGACGATTTCCCTGTACCCGAACCCCCGCAGATTGCAAAATGGAGACGATCCACGCGATATTCCACTCTGGCTTTGGCTGCTTCAAACTCTTCTGCAGTGGGCGTCTCAACCGGTTGAATGCCTTTTGATAGGAAAAGCGCTTGTTTGTCCAAAATGCGTTGCATCTCAGCTGCTTCATCTTCTGCAATTGCCCTCTCTTGTTCCGCACGTTGTTTGATTTCCTTTTCTCTTTCGAGAGCTTCTTCCTCTCCTCTGCGCGCCTCTTCAGCCTCCCTCTTAGCCTCTTCTGTCTTTGTAGTCGCCTCTTCGGCTAACATCCTAGACACATCTGCGTTTTTGGTAGCCTCTTCCGCAAGCCTTTGGTATTCTGCGTCTCTCTCTCTTGATAGTTCCTCTCGTCTTTTGGAGTCTTCGGCCATTCGGACCATCTCTTGAGCCAGTTTGCTGACCTCTGCCGCATGCTTTTGAGATTCTTCTTCTCTCTTCAGCGCCTGTTTCTCACGTTGCGTTGCCTCCTCTAGTCGTTGTATTGCCAGTTGCAAGTCTTCTTCTAACGCTTCCATCTGTTCATGGTGTTCCAGATAATATAGTAAGCGACACCACACCGGGAATGACGGCTCAGACTTATCGTACCTCGCGTTTTGCATACTCGGCCGCAGCGGCGTTGGTTCCGAATACTCCTCCTACTACGGATGCTACCGACCCCATTACGTTTAGACGGGGAAGTGTTGAGCCTTTGAAACGACGTTTATGGGGTACAAATAGGTGTTGCTAGAAGCTATTTCAGGTCAGCGGCTAAAATTATAAATATGAGGCAGTTCGCTTGGCAGCATTAGGGGAGCAGCACTTATCAAGGATTGCTTGAATAGAGTTCAATCTGAGAAAGGAGTTGAGTGCTAGGTATTTTTGCGAGGTTCGAGAGAAGAGGTGAGGAAGAGGGGAAGAGGGGAAGAAGAGATACAACATGGACATGGAGTAGATACCCTGTACCTCCAAATATGAACACCCGCAGGCAGAGCAGGAGTAACCAACAACTCAAAGTGAGCTTACTTACATGACAGAGGGTACCATGCTAGCTGGCTAAATATATTTATCCTGGTATCGGGTATTGGGCAATCCGGCCTATCATGTCGAACGAAGGCCACGCGCGTAGATGTGAATTGGGAAATTGTGTTTGGAATTTCTACTGAAATCGAAACCTTGCCGGTTTTGTTTTGTAAGGCGTATGCGGAATCGGGCCACTGAGATTGCAGGTGTGTGGGTAAGCGCGCACCCGCAGGACGCGGTAGATTACTGATTCGTCCGGGGCTTAGCGGTCCGGATGTATGATACTTTACAGTTATGCGCGTTGACCGGCCAGCTTCGTTAGGCATACTGCTGCAGTATCTGATGTAGCGTGTGAGTCAACCAAGGAATGCTGTGCTGGGGTGACGCGGCAGTGCCGAGCGTGGTGGTTATTTGGAGCCACGAGCGAACGATTCGGATATCCGGATTCCCTCGCAGGGGTGATGAAAATTCTAGGGAAAGGGGTGGGTAGATACCAGCACTAACTCCGTACCCGTAGAAACGTGGGTACGCTCCATGGTGATTGATGCCTAAAGCACTTCTAAGCTTAGAGACACTTTCTTACCGGGACGTTGTTTTATGACAAGTTTGGGGTACGTGCCTTGACCCGATATCATTGAATCTAATCAATTACACATGTATCTAATCTCATTCATCTCCACTTGATTTTCCGATATTCTTGTCTTGTCAGATGACACAGATACTGTCTGTGTTTATAGTTTGCTTGCTGTTGCTGGACGTCACCACTTAGTTAGATTTAGATTAGATGCAGATTAGATATAGATTAAATTAGGCAGATTAAATCAAAACAAATGCAGATTAGATCACTCACGTATGCAGGGAGGAATCCACTGGAACATTTAAAATATTGGGAAAATTATGTGCAAACGTATGTATGGACTATGGTGTAGAGCGAAGAGTGAGGAAGAATACTCGAGAGAGTTATAACCTCGAGTACTGTACTACTCACAGTGCTTCGGACACTTGCTGGTGCTGACAAGTATTTTTCAATTGGACGGTCGTTGCTGACAGCTCTACACTGACCGGACATGGCGATGAAGCTTGAACCACCAGTGCACTCAGGCCTCTCTATTCCTTTGTTGAGAGGGTCCCCTTTTCACAGGCATCATCTTCCAATCCTGATTCTTTTCCTGCCAGAACAGGTGGTGTAAAGGGTGGATCCAAGGGAGAAGAACTGCACAGAATGCCCTTGGCTTGTTAGATAGTACAATGCTGACAGACTTTAACTCACCGGACACTGGCTTGCTGACGCTGACAAGTATATAAAATTGCCCGGCCGGACACCCCCATATGACTGCTGACGTCCGGACCACTGTGAGTAGTACAGTATGACTTAAAAATTGAAACGCTCCAATCCTTGTTCTCATAGAAATGTGAGTAAATCGATGCTAAAAAGTTTTAATTTTCCGATTTACCCGAAACTTAGAGCAACTTGCTGCAACACCAACTCGTGAGCAAATTCAAGTGAAGTTCGAAGTGGCGTGACGGGGTGTCGGAAAGGAACAATGAGGGAAAGTGGCGTTGGAATGCCTGCTCGAAGCATTCTCATTGGTTGATAGGTGGTACATCGTACGTACTGTGGCTAATTGCGGCACAGTAAACGCAGCTTGAAAGATAGTATATTAAAAACGTGTAAATTCTGTCTCCGGAGAATTAAGTCTACCCTGGTTCCCTGTTTGTTCCGGAACCAGTTTCCGCAATTCGGTGGTCGTTTTAATTGAACTGAGGCTCTGATACCGTTGATTGCCGAACGAAGATATTGTGCTCCGCAAGCGAGCTTAGCTAGCTTGAGCGAGAGTCAAGTAGCAAGGAGAAAATCTAATCAACTAGAGCAATGAAGGAACATGTAAACTGGTAATTGTAAAGGCACAAGAAGAGTGACACCAAAGCTCTAACTTTATGATTTTTTAACATTGAAAGAACGATTATACTTCAAATAAATGGCTTGTGATTTTGGAACTATTTCTTTCTACTCTAACTTGTTAGTTTCACGATGATAATAGCTCCGTGCTGATCATGTCGCGCACAAGACCTTCAGGTGGTGAAACGTTACCCGGATCGATCGACGCATAGCATGTAGCCGCTGGTACAGGCTGAGTAGTCGTAAAAATATCTACATATGATTTTCTACGATGCAATGGATAAATTTGCGTCTTTAATTAATGCCCGCATCGCTTTTACTCGTTCTGAGGTTACTGCTCTTACTCGGTCGGTAAGTGAGTTTGTTTGCGGGGTTTTAGCACTGCTCCAGCCCAATGATATGTGAGAACTGACATTTGATGTCATATCACTTCCACTGTCAAGTAATTGCTTTTTGTGGCTGCCAGGTGGCACATCTGTTGGGTGATCTACGATTTTGACGTCAAAATACGGCAGAAGTGCGCTTGAAGGAGCAGCAGAACATGGTCGTTTGGATATGGTTCAATACTTACTTAATTGTGGAGCCGGGGCCAAAGACCCGAGTGAGACGCGCTATTCATCGGCTGCAGAACTGGCGGAAAAAGAAGGACATTATATCATCGCAAAACTACTTAGAGAGTATCCAATCTAGTATATTGCAGGAGAGGCGAACTGGTGTTCCTAGCTTTGGTTCATGCTTTGATCTTTATTTTCATCTTCCCATCTTACAGTCTTTTCTGTTGAATTGTTTCTTACTTTATTTGAACAAGGGAACTCCGCACAGATAGGGTGAAGAAGGAAATATGGTCTGATTACAGGAGATGAATCTTTACGGTTAGGCGGAGGATTGATTGGACATATTATATTTCATTTTGATTTAGCCATGCCGTTTCTAGTAGGTAGATGCCATTACTTGAGATACAGCAGATAGTTAATCATGTATGGGAAAGATGTTGATGTTTCTTTTCGGTTTCATAGACTTTCACTCGCGCCAACTTGAATAATCAGTGTTGAATGTAATGATTGATTATCTACCTCTCGAGGATACCAACAGGGTTCTCAGCTGTCTATTCCGTCCGCAGAGCTATACCTGATCTCGGACTACGATTTTCCCGATGACTACTCACGCCCGCTTCAGCCCAAGTGTTGACTCGGGATTTGGTCTGGTGGCTTCTTTGGCTTCCGGTGGCTTAAGGCCTTCATTAGCCTAAGGCTGTCAGGCGTGAGGCATAGTTTAGGGGATAATCTCGGCATCTTCAGGTATGGTGCATTTGTTCTCACACGTGTATGTGACAGTATGTCTCTTAGTACGGTAGGCAGTCACTTTTGTACGATAGTCAATTCAATATCTCTATATCGTACTCGATTGATCCCAACTCCTTGGGCTTCGTGTTTTAGTGCACAACGTTGCAGGGCTTTGCAGTCTTTCATAGACTAAGCTTCAAGCTAAATGGTTTGTTTTGGTTTAATCATTCTGCATTCATTCTAACTAGAGTATAGCAATGCCCAATTTCCCCTCTTCCTCCGGATGACCGGCTAGGTGGGGGAGCTCCCCTTCTTCTACCCTTCTATCCTCCTATCCTCCTTCCCCTTTTGACATATGAGATTGGAATGAATGGTCGAACACTAATGAGATGTGAGAGAAAGACAGCCACCACCTCCGCTCTTCTTAGTGGCGCGGGAACTTCCCGACCTCCAGGGCTGCTAGGAAGTCCATCACCGCTTGATCACTCCTCTCAAGGGAGAACAGTTCTGCTATTTGCACGTGCCTGCACCTCCCCGCCTTCCAGCCGTCTCCTGCCTGACTGCTTTCCACAGTTCCTGCTGCTCTTTCTTTCACTTCTTGCAGTGGCGGAAGAGATCATCCCGCGTCTGGGCCGTCTCTCCGCACAGCCAGCACTGATCGTCGTCTCGCTGCCCGAACCGCTTGAATACGTTGTTGTGGGAGCATGCCCGCACTTCAGTTGGTAGTACCGCGAGGCGAGGGATTTCCTGCTCTTCATCGGGATTGGCCTTCGGTTCCCGGGCTTCCCGCTTCGGTAGCAGTAGTTGCCGCTCACTCTTTTCTCTTCCCATTGGGTCTTAGCCGCTGCTCTCTGCTCGGTGATCCTCCTTGCCTTATTCGCTGCGGAGATGAATGCTTGCTCTCGGGTCATGCTTCCGCGGCCCTCGCGGGCTATGTTTGCTTTCCAGTCCGCTTCTTAATTGCCAGGGATGCCCGAGTGCCTGAGTGCCCGGGGATCCAGCGGATCTCTGTTACGATGCCATGCCCGCTTAGTGCTCGTGCTTCGTTACTGATCCACCGTGCCACTTGCTGTCCTGGCTCGATCTCGAGGTGCGTTACTCGTCGAACTGCTGCCTGGGAGTCGCAGAAGATCATTATCTTTTGTACTGCTTGGGCGTGCAGTCTTTCTCCTCTTTTTGCAGTCTCTTTGAGGGCGATCCACATCTCCCATAACTCGGCATCGAACACCTCCATCTGACCCTTGCAGAGGTAGCTGCGGAGGGCTCAAGCTAAATGGTTTCTGGGCGATAGGAAAAGTCACCAGTATTTACTTAATGATGAGAAGCGGATGAACAGAGTGGGTAATGTGGAACGATTGTATGGTGGATGCTGACTAGATTAGAAACTGCCGAATTATCCATCCCTAGACAGCCGGAAATTCTGCTTGCCAGTCGGAATACGGCGGCTGACAAGTGTACCGGCAGTGCACCCACCGGCAAGATAAGTACGATTACAAATGCAAGTGAAGACGATGAGAGGTCAAGCTCGCTTGGTCGATGTGGAACGCGTGCGAAAATAACTACCGAATGACGCCGAGCGAGGGGGCTGGCCCCGTGGCGCAGTGGTATCGCTCCTGAAAGTATAGGCGGGGTATACGGTCACAATGCTATGGGTTCGAATCCCAGTGCCAGCCCCCCGGTGTGAAGGGGGCAAAGGGTAGCGGGTGGGGAACTCCGCCATTTAACCTGTTGAAATAGTGATGCTAGAGAAGCTTGATTGTATATTATCTAAGAGAGCCACAAGGCCATATATATATGAGAGTACAAGTGTGAATGCGTGCGTACGCATCTATGTATAGACCCTTCAGGCAGACAGCAATCTCCGGTCATACGAGAGTCATCTCCGGCCATAAGATGGCGGAGACCTATCATGCAATACTCCCCCTCTTGCTATACACCGTAAAGCAAGAAACAAATAAAAAGATGAAACAAAGTGATTCCCATAGTAGCCTCCTTAAAACTCTGCGAAAGTGAGCAGGGAAAGAGTACTACCGTAGCCTGAGGATGGCCATCCATAAAACAAAGAAATCCGTCTATCCAAAAGCAAAGTGAAACAACCTTAAATCCAACCTTAAATCAACCTCCCGTGATGGTAGGGCTTCCGCTCGTGACTCGGTATCGATGGGAGCTTCTGCTCTTGATTTGGCATTGATGAGAGCTTCCGCTCTTGACTTATCATTGGTGGGAGCGTTGGCTACCGGCATATTTCATAGCCGTCGGTGATCGTCAATCGTACACGGCATATCTATCATGTCAGCATTTCAGAAGGTGGCTATACTCACTATGTATTTCAGTGCGCTTGTGCTCTTCCGAGCCCTCGTACAGTGCTTCCGCATGCTTCATACAATATCGGTAATCTTCTCGTGGTATCAGACATATCAGTAGTCATCGGCAATTGGCATTGACTTGTAGATGCTTCTCAGTGATGTAGTTCGGAATATAGCATCGGTGACCTTCCAGTTGAATTCTTGGTAGACATCTCGGTAGACTGCTTCTCGGTGGGCAACTCTGTGGACTGCTTCTCGGTGGGCAACTTGGTAGACTGCTTCTCGGTGGGCAACTCGGTAGACTGCATTTTGGTGGGCAACTCGGTGGGCAACTCGGTGGATATCTTGGTTGACTTCTCGTTTCTCCCATGATGTTTTTCTAGGATCTTTTGCTGTCATCTTCTCCCCCTGATCCTTCTCCCCCAATGAAAGTCTTCTGGCGGAGGCTGATTCCAGTAGCGCCGGTGTTTCAGTGAATCTTGGTCGACTTGTCTGCGGCCATCTCGGTAGGCAGCTTCGGTAGAATATCCGTTGGCTTCTCGGTAGTCATTTGGTAGGCCTCCGGTAAGGTGATTCGGGATTCCGTTCGGTATGCCATTCGGCCATAGTTTCTTGATCCTTCGGTATGCCATTCGGTAAACATCTCCAGTAGTGGCGTTGTCTGGTTGGGCTCCCAGTAATCCTCTCGTTCGATCTCCATGTGAAGTCCTTCGGCAGTGATATCGGGTAGTGGTAGGAATCCCCATAACCTTTGTAAAACCACATGGGACTCATACGGCTTCCATTCTGTTGCCTTCATAGTAGATATTCGTAGCTTGGTTGATTGAGGCCGTTGATTGCTTTATTGAGTGTGGCAAAGATCGCAGATGCATCAGTGCCTTCCGGCAGTGTCATGTAGCGATTGTCATCAACTTCGTGATTGGGAGATGCGGTGTCTATATAGTCAGCTTGTCAATAGGAGTACAAGTCATACCGAAGTTTATGTGCTTGTAGCTTGCCAGCTTTGATCAATTTAGATGCAAGTAATAATCATATGATTACTTCCACAGAGGCTTCGGGTGGTGCGAGTTGTAGCTTGTGGTGGTAGTAGGCATGATCTGTGTTCAATAGTAGTTTTGACTTCTTGGTCATGGCCGCTGCTTGGCAGGCTGTATTATCAATAGTAGTATTGACTTCTTGGTCATGGCCGCTACTTGGCAGGCTGTATCATTTATACGGTGGAGATGTCGAGTGTAAATGACAGTTTCTCTAGACACCGGTGGTGCAACCTCCTCGTCAGAAGGATGTGATCTCACACCTGTACATGCAGGGAGACTTCGACGGCTTGTCAGCGTCGGGCAGAGGATAGTGGCCATCTGTAACATCATCAGTACGGCCATGAGTACTACGTCCGTAGCCTACACCCGTTCGACTGGTTCCTGCGTGGTCATGGAGAAGTCCATCTCCACCCGTTTCTTTGTCTTGTACTCAGAGAAGTCCATCTCCGGTATCAGTGCAGTTATTGAGAAATCCATCTCTACCCATTGTCTTGTCTGTTGATCCTTATCGTTGATAACTGGCTTTGTCTGAATTGCTGTAGGTGGTAAACAGAAGTCTGGTGATGCTTGGTAGCTATCACATTGTATGTAGTGTTTGACTGCTTCTTCCCCGAACTCATTGGGTGTTTGTGAATATATTATCTTTGCAGTCTTTGTCCGTATCATTCGCGTGGTGAATCAGTGATGGTATGGCTGTTGGGTGCATGTGTGTGCCAGACGTTGGTACCTTGATTGCGATTTCTCTTGGTCGGCCTTCGCTTTGATATTTCTTGATAATCGTTTGGAATATATATATCCGGAAGAGCTTTGAATGCACGAGTTCAAAGGGCCCTGTAGTCTGCTTGACTGCGTTGGTGCTTGTATTTGGTGATCAGGGGCCGTATGTCGGTAGAATGCATATGCGTAGGTGCTAGTGCCATAATCATAACTCAGGAATAGTGTCTGGATTCCGGGTGGCTTTGACATCGTGTTAAGGGTACACGGCCTTGGAGAAGTGATGGTAGGCAGACTTGTAGGTGCGCTTTATGCTGTGGCTGTAGATTCGAGTATGCTGCAACTGTAGGTTCGATGATGCTCTTGCTGTAGGCTCATGATGCTGTAGTGCGGTAGCTTGTATGTTCGCTTGGAGGTAGATTCGGAGGAATAATGGCAGGTACACTGGTGGATATGGTAGAGAGTACATTCGTGAGAGCGGTGGCGAGTCAGTACATTCGTAGGTTCGCTGGTGAGTATGCTCTCTTGTTCTCTTTGTCTCTTTCCCTTTCTCCCTTTCGAAGTGAACTTGGTACTCGGTTCACGTGTGGATATACTTCGAGGTATTGTGGTGAATGTGCTTCTAAGTACGGTGGTGAATGCACTTTGATATGCAGTTGTAAGTGTGTTTCGGGTGTGTTAGGGAGTGGAGTTGGTAGTGAATTTGCTTGGAGGTGTAGTAGTATGAAGTGACGATAGTCTATTCCTTGTCTAAGCGAGTGATGTCTATCGTCCTGCCGATCCACTCAATTGTGTGGATACGCACGTTTCCCTTTCTGGCCCGTGCGCTCCACAGAGCCTCACCTTATGTCAACCCTTCGTTTCTCTCCATAGGAGGTATGGTGGTGACAGTGCAATGGTGATTGTGCTAGTATATATCTCGAGACTTTCTCCTTCTCTCTTATGTCTGTATGGTAGGCTGAGGTGCATGTTTTCGACATCTTATCTGGGAGGACCGAAACAAAGGTGTAGCGTGTGTGATTATCAATGAATTGGATATAGTAGCGATGGCCGGGGGAGATAGGCGTTGGGAATGGTCCACACACATTCGAATGTATGAGTTCAAATGGCTTTGTAGTGCGCTTGGTCTTGACTTTGATGATCTTCCGCTTGTGCTAGGTCTGGATGCAGTGCACGTTGAGTTGTCTTTTGTATACCCATCAATGAGAGATTGTAGGGCAGTAGGATGAATGTGGGCTGGACGGCGATGCCACAGGCGTGATTCTGAGATTGTGAGAGGCTTTCGAGTGGGCTTTGGAAATTTGGTGGCAGGTGGACATTGAGGTATGGTGCTGGCTGCACTTGGAGAGGCGGTGTGGGGTGAGCTTGTAGTAGGCTCGGTGCAGTACGCGATTGATGGAGCGGTGGTATGTGCGCTTGATGATGCTCGGTACGGTGCTGGCTGCACTTCGACAGGCGGTGTGGAGTGAGCTTGTAGTAGGCTCGGTGGAGTGCGCGATTGATGGTACGGTGATATGTATGCTCCATGATGCTCTTTCTCGATTCCCCTCGCTCCTTCTCGAAGTGGACTTTGTAGACGCACTAGGTACGTGTCCAAATGTGGATGTGTATCCCGTTGTGTCCAATTGATGGATGGAGAGAAGAGACAGCCGGAACATAGGGGTGTAGAGAGCATTGACTTCGTACTCCTGTGAAAACGTCAACGAGTCCATGGTGGCTTACTGTAACTTTGTTGTCATCTCCAAGCTCAATGACTTATTGGCTGATGAAGTTTAATCTTAGGTGTATTTGGTGATTGTAGGTGAGGATGTAGCCGTGAGTGTACATGACAGTGTACTTGGAAGTGTGCTTTGGTACGGTAGTGAGTGCAGTTGTCGGTGCGTGATAAACGGCCTTTTGTAAGCTTTCTCTCTCTCCTGTTCGAAGGGATCTTGGTAATGTTAGGTGAAGGAATCGTGGTAGGTGCGTTTGTAGTCATCGCTGTGAATACCATGATGATGGCACATTTTGGTGTGATGGTGAGTGAATGTGCTGATACGGAGGTGAGTGCGTTTATGTGTGCGGTATTGACTCATGTATGCAGTCTGCGATGGTGAGGTGGTATCTGACTGGTAGATGCTCGTCGCTGGGAATGGTATGGACGAAAAGGAGGTATGTTTTGTGATGACTCCGTAATCATTCGTGAAGGTTTCAGTAAACATCGTGAACGTGGACGTGGTAGATATGTGAAGGAGGTGGTGACGGTGGTGATGGTGTTGAGATTTAGTGTGTTTATGTGCGGCTGTTGCTACGGTAACAAACAGGGATGGTCGTAGGTGGTTTAGGGTTTTTGAGGCTCCTCATCGTAAGATATAAATAGAGTATTCATGGTAAAGATTGTAGCGGGCGCCGGGCTCATAACCTGTTGAAATAGTGATGCTAGAGAAGCTTGATTGTATATTATCTAAGAGAGCCACAAGGCCATATATATATGAGAGTACAAGTGTGAATGCGTGCGTACGCATCTATGTATAGACCCTTCAGGCAGACAGCAATCTCCGGTCATACGAGAGTCATCTCCGGCCATAAGATGGCGGAGACCTATCATGCAATATAACCGGCTTGCCCGGAGGCGGAGGGGATATGGGGCTCTGTCATACTCTAATTAGAGTGCATACAGTATGAATAAAATAAACCAAACAAAAGACGCCGAGCGAGACACTGAGCGGTTACCGAATGGCCTACCGAATGACCTCACGAGAGATTATCAAGACAACTACCGAGCCGAGAGTCGAGGCACCTTTCATTGACACTCGTGTGAACTACGGGAGGATAACGGAACAGGAATCCCGGATAATAACCGTCCCATGTTTGTGCCAAGACGGGGTTTTCGTGGGTCAGACGAAATCACGGTAATTCAACCTTTGGCCGTACCAAATCCCGTCATAGGACGAGATGAGTCAGAGCCTTAGGGTTTGTTACTCCTCTTTTAGACTTCACACTTTACTCTTTTCTTCCCTATGCATCTTGGATCTTTAGGCCTAGACAGTCATCGCACCATAGTCAATTCACACGGTTCTCCTCATATCATAACACATGGCTTGTTGAGATCTGGAAGGGAGAACCGTGTGAATAGACTTAGGTACAGAGACTGGAGAGCAGGAGAAAGACTCGAGATATATACATGGTAGATGAGTGCCTTATGCCCTACCGGCTGTGTGCCTTGACATCAGCTCGGTCAGGTTCATGCAACAATGACTAGTGAAAGCTGCATGAGTGATAATCGATGATGCCACATTCCATGCATCCTTGTGCGAAATACAGCGATGTATATATTGAGGACCTGGATTGGCACTGAGATACTGCTTCGAGGAGATAACCATGTGTCTTTTCAAGTACATGATGGTATTCTGATAATCTTTTCAATGTGACCGACCGCAGTAATCAAAATTCTTTCGAAACTTCTACGATACTTCGTTATATACTTCCTGAGGTATATTTTTAAAATTAAGTACTCATTCTGACAATAGGCAGTGGTCGTCCTGAAACCCTGCATAAACTGAATTTGTCCCTGATCGATGTTCCACTTTACTCTCTGCGTCAACGGGATACCACGTGATCTGATCACACATCTGTCATACAACCACGATGAGGATACCAACATTCGCTAATTGTTTTTGTAGGGAATTACTGAGCAGTTGATTTGACAGTCCATGAAAATAAGGGTAGTTATCAGCGGATTTAACCGAACCAACCTTGTGTGCGGAGTCTCGCTTCGGTCCCTGTTGCATTAGTTCCCACCTGGTGCTTCCAATGATTCAGAACATGATGAGGCAACAGTGGTTCTTGCACCAAACTCTTTCTGGTTCGTCATTCTCCTTTGAGCCTAGTTCCTCGGCCTCAAACATTCCTCGGTTTCTGTGGAGCATTGTAGCATAGGGTCCGCAATGTCTGGTACGAGACAAGAATTCGACTGCAATTCCAAATTCCGCAGACAGTCTCGTAACGGTAAGTGGTCCCGGAACGATCCCACACAGTTTAGAACAGTTCCGGACGGCGATTACAACAACCTTCAAAATCCCGCTTGTTTCCACCGGTTTTGTACTGCATTCCTCAAAAATTCTGGCCGAGGTTGCGCAAGGGTCTGCATCGCTACCACCAGCATGATGCTTAATGTTCCTAACTATGACTCTGCACAACCTGTTGAATGATCGCAGTGACGAAATTATGGCAACGGCTGGATAACAACTCACTATACATTTAACTATACTGCGATGTATGACTTGGAACCACTGGATTGCTTTCTATTTGAAAATAAAATGTTCCAAACGCAAACTTATGCCAACAAAACGCCCCTTGAAACAATGATTCAATCACCCTTCAACCTATATACACTTCATCTCTCCTCACAAGCCTTAAGTATCGCATCAAAACTAGTATCTATCAGTGTTCCTAAGCGGTCTGGCCCGGCCGGCCTGCATGAAGCCGGGCCAGATCTTCGCTAGTGCAGGCCTGTAAATGAAGCCTGGTCGGCCGCCAGATAGCCTGCAGGCTGCCAAGTCTTATGCAGGCCTCGAAGATATATGCAGGCCGGTAAATTACCAGCCGAGCCTTGCCAGCCTACAGATATATGAAAAGCCTGGCAGCCGGCCGAAGCGCTTAGGAACACTTGTACCTACATCATAAACACCGAGAAACTCCTCAAATTTGCGGCAGGAAACCTGCCTTCCAATGAAGTTTGTCCTGCATCCTCCTTGGCAGTCACACCTAACGCATTGGCATTTGTCTTCTCCGCTTGGAAGGTATTGTTGCTTTTCCGTATGAGCTGGAGATAGCGGTGGATCATTGGGGTTATGCGGCGTCCAATTGTTACTGCTATGCCACCTGAGCTTTGGCTTGGATCCACTTTTCTGAGCAGAGCGTTCAGGAAACCATAACGAAAGCCCGGAGATGATGTTAAAAGCTAGGCACCGTGCCTGCCTCATTCTGACACGTTAAGAGCTGAACCATTATTTGGATATGTGGTGCTCTCTGGCTGCGGCTTAGTAGTACCTGACAACGGCAATGGTTGTAGTGGTTGTGGGTGTGGTCGTGGTACTTGAGCTTGTGGTGGTTGTGTTGTATCATGTGGCGCTTTTACAAACCATTGTCACCCACTACAGTTCATGAAACTGATTGTGATTGGTCGAGTAACCGCTGTCGTGTAACCACACCGTGCCCAGCCCAACACTACCGCCTTTCCTAAATAGTACTATACAAGCGCCAGTGACGTGGCAACGGAGTTTGTCAACGTCCTTTTTTAAGTTGGATATCTTCCTGATTTAATCTGCCCCAACGCTGTTATTTTACTGACTCGAAGCATCCCATAATATCAACACAGCGGCATTCATATCTTCTACTGCGCTGCGCTCTACCAAAATGTGGGGCAATGTCTTTGACTCTCCAGAGGCAACCAACGTATGGTGTAGCAACACCAACGCCACTTCTTCCGTCGCGACTCCAACCGTCATACCTCCTTCGCTCAGTTCGTACGTAGCCATTATCCAGGATGGCGATGTGATACTCGATGTTTCTGCAGGTGATAGCTCCAGACGCTATCTTGTTTATTCACAGGTACTGTGTGCCACATCAGTCGTGTTCAGAAGCATGTTGGGCAAACAGTCGAAATTTGCCGAAGCTGTCGCACTTCGAGAGTCCCACAAAAAGGATGACGGCGAGCCTCTTGTGGTGACCCTGCAAGGAGATGACCTCAATACGATGCAAATTGTTCTTCACGTGATGCATGGGCAGCACAAAATGGTACCTCGTACGTTAACCATCGAGAGAATGGCCAGTGTGTCCATCATTTGCGATAAATACGGCTGGCATGAAGGGTTGCAGGTTATGGCCGGGATCTGGTCTGAATTGCTGAAGACCAAGACGAAAACGCATCCCGCAGACTGGCTTCTGATATCCTGGGTCTTCGGACCGGAGGATATATTTACGAAAGTCTCGAGGGATCTAATGCTAGTCGACATTTCAGATTCCGGCGATGGCGTTCTCTTCGGAAAACAACAGTTCCTACTGGCTGACTGTATCCCTGCAGCTGTTTCGGGTAACATACTCCCTTACTAGCCTCCAGCCAGCCGCTTTCTATGACATGTACTCTTGCTAATCTGTTGGTTGCAGCCAAACTCGTGGAGGGACGTGTACATTGCGTCAATTCAATTAGAACTCACATGGAAAATGTCCAGCACACATATATTCGCGAGGACAAGGAACCGAATGTGGTCTGCTCGAAAGGTCTAAATGCCAGACAGTGTGATGCGATGCAGTTAGGCCTACTTTATAGGTCTTTGCTAGTCAGCGATAGTCTGTATTCGGATAGCCTAAACAACATCAACAACACAATCAAGAAAATCCCTAAAATGACGTTAGACGTATTTGAAACTTATCAGAGTTACTGCCCATGTGGGCTTAAAAAGCCGCCCTATAGTCATTCGTGTAACTATACCGAAGCTCATAGAGACTGTAGTTGGGTCCCCGCGTTTCAGAAAGCGGCGAATAACTGCTTGGAGAAGTGTAAAGGCCTGATGTTTTCAGAGTTTCCTTCGAGGACCTGGGGTAACTAGCGTTTAGGTGCGTTAAAGCTCTTTTATCTCAATATATATATAGCTGTCCATATTACTGATACTGAATACGAACAGCATCACATTTGACATGGTGATGCTAGGATCCGTTCATGGCATGGTTTTGAGGGAAACGCGAGGTTGGGGTTCAAAGGTGCTGAAGCTATATTCATTAGACGCATCAATCATTCTTGTTTTTCGTTCACTCTGAAAGGGCGAAGTTTGGAGACTTAATGTGTACTTGAGCAATGGTATCATGTGGAGAGAGTCGAATGTGCCAGTTTACCTATCTAGACCTGATAGTCCGCTCGCGGGATGTAGGTGCATTAGAACAATACCTTCAGTAAATTCGTACTGGGCCGTCGGTATTGTCGTGTACCGTGTCACTGTATGCTCCACTTCGAGCAGTGTTCTCAACTGTCACGTTGGATGGCTGGGGATAGTCCCCGGCCGATATCAATCATTTGAGTGTTTTGTATAGCTAGAGATGAGTGAATCAACGGCAATGGACAGAGTTCCGTATATAGTGTTTGTAAAGTTGAGGTTTCGTATGATTGAACTCGTTTTACTACTTCTGAATTTCATCGTTAATGGATATCTGCTAAGGACTGCCCGGGACTGCAGGGAACACCCGACAATGTGGCATCCCCGACTCGATCCGACAGCGAGTAAGTATCCCCACCAGGGTTCCCAAGCGGCCCGGTCAGCTGGCCGGCACCTGTAGGCTTGCCTGATGGCGAGGCAGGGTGTTGATTTGTCAATGCCAGCACAGTCCCAGCATAAGAGTTGCAAAGCCGCCAGGCTTATAGGCACCACCAGGTACCGGTGTGGCGGAAATCCCGGATCAGGAGATCGCACTGCAGCTTCCGTAGGAAGCTACGAAAATGGAGGTTTCGTTTCGAGGAGCGTAGGGAGGGAGTAGCCGCAGCGAGATAGTTGATTGGCTAGAAACTAAGAAACAAAAGAGAGAAGAAGGAAAGAGATGAGATGATGATTGGTGAGGTCCGTCTGAATCGTGGCCGTCGGATGCCGTCGAGCGAAGGTTTTTCAACCTTGTCGATGGCGTGATGCAGAGCCGCGATAACCCTAACCCAGTCACGTGCCCACTCAATTGCGTGGCTTTGTAGTGGTGGGAGCCGTTTTCCCACCACACCGGTGAGGACTGCATGTACTTACCAGTACCCACCTGTACCGCTAAAGACGGCATGAATTGGCAGTACCGCCAAGCACCGGTATAAGCGCCATGATTTACCTGGCACCGGCGGTGTATACAGACACCTGGCGCCAATGTAATTGTTAGTTTGGAACGGATGAGCAGATATCGTGATCTATAGCTAGTAATGGCACCATAGTTGCGGAGCGAGGTTCTGTTCCAGTGTGTATTCATTGCCGGCAGGTCCCTGATGTACTTGTACGCATTTTCGCAGGTGCCGCCCTTGGCACAGTCCGGCCCGGCACCTGTTCGCCACGATGGTTGCCTCCACTTTCTTCCTCCCTACTCCTCAGTAACGCCTAGCCGATAGGTTGATCCCAGTGAGTTTCTCCACAATTGTTCCCTTGGTTTGTTGCTCGTTGCTAACACCTCCCTAATGTTATTCTGTAACAGCGAGTCGAGGATCCCCCTCAACGGTTCCCCTGCCGTCTTGCCCATCGCTGACGCAAGCACAATTGATCCATCATAGAGTACATTTCCCAACGGTGGATTTCCTACATTCTTTCCTGGTGTCCCTACTAATTCTAGCAATGATTCCGCCAGCCATGGCTATCCCAGTCTGAAGTAGGGATCGGTAGAATCCGGTCTAGTGAAATAGTGGTCGAAGTAAGAATTTCTGGGCTAGTACGTGTGATGTTAGGTCTGGGAAATCGTAACTCTATTTAGTAATTAGTCCTGGATGTTTAGTGATAATCTTACCTACACAGCTGCATCTACTATCACTCAGATCTCTGTGTTCAATCATACTCTCCCAATTATGATTCAAGGTTGTATGTAGAGATATAAGCCGGACTGGCCTTTCTATGCAGTGGAAAGGGCAGACCGGGCTTGAGAGAATCATGGGATGGAAACAGGAATCCTGTGCAATAACCGTCACGTATTTGTGCCAAGTCAAAATTTCCCTGGGCCCGGCCGAATGAAGGTATATCAACGCGATTTACTTTTCCGAACTGAAAGCACAAAAACGGACACCGGGTAAGAACGGCTCCTGCGGTTCACATCCAAATGCTGGATCGAGGATTACCGTGACTTTGTGGTTCTGGATGCCTGGGTTACCGAACTTCGCTCAGCCAACACAATACGTGACCATTCATATGGACCTGTTCATGAGCGTTCATCAAGAATTCATTACCTACGTACAGCATAATTATCTGAACTTCCCAACCCCTGATTCACATAGTGACCACCCAGATCAGTTACTGCGGTCAGAACTGAGCACTGTTAGGCATGACAGAACACTGTCCCGCAGGAGCAGGAGTATCGCTGCAATTACGCAGAATGACTCTGTAAGACGTCAGGATGCCTAGCGTCGATCTACTCTACGTTGATGGCTCGGGCCACGCCGGCTTGGCTTCGGGTTCCGGAACAACAGAGCCGATCTATCCGGTGATACCGGAACCAACCCCCCGTCTTGGCCCCCTTGGAGAAGAAGAAGCGAATGACGTCACGTCAATATTGTCGATTACGGATTTCTTTCCTTCCATTGGCATCGTGAAGCTATGTGTTGCAAGAAAACTGGCTCGAGCTAGCTTTGGTAAACTGGCTATGTTACCGGAGGTATGAGCACTTTTGAATGTGATGGTTAGGTTGGCTAGTGTGCTTCGTTTGTGTAGCCATTAAACCTTATTTCATGCGCAGTGGGTGTCATATAACTTGGAAACGATGTCTACAAATTTCTAAACCAACGTACTTGGGTCACAGAAGATCAGTTCGAAATTCCCTACCAACCGGGAAGAATCGGAGCGGCACGCACCGAACTGGGCAAAATGCGGGAAGAAAGTCATTTTCAATGTCCCGAGCACGGTAGATTCAAGGATCGAGTGCGGCCCGGCCCGTTCCGTGTTTTAGCGAAGCATGAATTAGGAGGATTGGGCTTGGTCCATCTTTTAACCGACACACTTGTCTCACTCTCGAAAACGAGCTATCCGCCGCTGCTACCCAAGAGTTACACTTACGAGAATGAGAATTGGTTGGAACGGCAACTTCGAGAGAGGAGGAAACGACGATTAAACACGCTACCACTGCAGCTTCCCAGGCAACTTAAATGTTGACTATATCCACTACAAACGTGTGAAGATGCAACGTAACGGAATCGACAGTGACGTGGGATTATCGACTCAATCTTCTCCACAACAGGGTTAGGGTTATATGCATTGTACTTTCATCTACGAAGACAACGTTCTTCCGTTGATCGATATCACCATTGTAATGCCTCCTTGCAAATGCTTTCCTTTCAACATTCCGCGCCTTTCTCCGTAATGGTGATTTTGACTCCGATGCTTAATTAACTAAAACTGTGTACTTTTGAGAATGAAGTCAACTGTTTATAATCGAGTGTTTTTAGCAATACTTTCATTCGCTTTCTTGGTAGTATCCCTAAGAGGTAGTCGGCCATTATTGTCAACTATGCCTTCCATAACTTTGCGCGAGACTGCGGTGATTTTAGTAGGCCTACTAGAGTGGGATACATCATGGGCCTGCCCACGCTTAATCACACCTCGCACATTAGACTTTGCAGCTGCTGTGTATTTCGCTAGTTTATCCTTACCCATTGTGTTGTGAAGTTGGAGTGTGAGGATCGTGTTCTTGGCTTCTCTCGCTTGTCTCGGGTTGTTGTTGTAGGGTGCCATGTCGATGGTTGAGAGACGAAATGTCGCCACTTGGATCACAGTGGCAAGACTTATCAGACGCGACTGTACTGAGTACTTAAGTATGTTGGTAAATAATCCTTTTTTGGGTGAGGAAATGGAGTCTTGAGCGAGGAATGTGGTCTTGAGTGAAGGATTGCATAAGGATGCGAATACTGCAAGTCGGATGCATTACAAGTCTAACGACAAGTAGCAGGCATCATCTGCCGATCTTGCGGCTAGCTGAACTGAGACAAGCTCTCGCTAATTGCCTCGCGGGGGACAGAAAGTAGAGCAATCGCTTGAGATTAGAGTTTACGCTTTCCGTGCTGCCTTCAAGCACGTGCATAATGTATGCGAAACTGGGCGGAAGCGACCACACAAAGAACCGAAGGAGTTGTTTCTTTGTTTCTGTGTTAATCGTAGTGCATTCATTCTAACTAGAGTATAGCAGTGCCGATTCCCCTCCCCTCCGGATAACCGGCTAGGTGGGGGCGCTCCCTTCTATCGACCCTTCTTCCCCACCGGAGAAGTAATTCGACAGCTGGACATGTGAGAGCCCAACCATGTAGCCCACTGTGCTTCGCCGCAAGCCTGGCGGACCACAATTTTTAGATGTTGCATGTACTAATTAACTCTCACCTCCGTCTCTACCACTTTGATCCATTCAGCACTCCCATCCGGCATCTCATATAGGCCAACACCGACCACTTCTTGGGTATGGCCATCGGACGTTGCATCGTCTTCCTAGTGTGATGTTGAAATCATCCGCTTCATACTGGAGCGGGTCTCGATAGTCCGGCCTTGTTTGTTTGCCTTATGTGTTCACTGGCAGTAGGGATGTTCCCATCCTGCGTCGTATCAATGGAGGGCCCGGTCGATCTCTCTTTCCCAGTCTGTGGCTCCTTCCGTGAGTTGCCGATTTCTTTGATGGTATACGCTTCAGTAATCGGTGGGAACCGCTAGCACTTTTAGTACGAGTCATTTAGACTTCGTTGAGTCAAGTTTAGGTCGGTCGAGAAATGTTTCGCTCAACAGAATCGGATCAAAAGACGACAGCTTTGAGACGGAGATTCGGTGGATTTCAGGGCACTCCAGTATCGCTGGGAACGAACTCCAACGAAGAGGCTGATCGACAAGCAAACACGGCCCATGAAGGCCGTGAAGGGTGCAAATTTGCATCTCTGTGGCAGATAGAGCTAGAAGGATCTGGGGGGAAAATCGCAGCAAAGCAATAGTGGGGGTGCTGCGAGTCGTAGCAAGCACTAAGGATACCGAAATGACTCCCGAAAGGATGGAAGCCGGAGGCCAATCCCGATGAGAAACCAGAAATTGCTGGCGACCTGGTACTGTCGAATGAGGTGTGGAAACGCACAGACGGCTATATATCTTAAACACTTTAGACACCGAGATGATCAAAGTTCTCAATAGTCCGTGCGGACCCAGTCTCAGGTAGGGGATCAGTACCGTCCAGTCTGTTGCTTTGTGCGATGATTGATTGTCTATCTATCGTAGGTATCTATGCTTGTATATGTACTGAGATCCCGTCGCAGTTCCTTGTGCTCTATCAGTACCCCTTTTGCCCTAACGGCATGCCCTGCGCCTCGTGCCCTTTCGGCAGTCTTAAGTCCTACCGGAATGCCCAGTGGTACTCTCCGAGAGTCCTACAGAGGGTCTAAGTATATATATAACACAGTCCAGAAGCGAGGACAAGCTGAACTGGACCAAAGGCTGGAAGTCTTGCACGGGGCTGCATTGGTCTGCACTAGTCCATTGTCTGGTAATGTTACTTATCCAGATTCGGTATAACTCTTAGCTACAAAAATCATGATTCTTCCCACTTTTGAGCGGCGGATATGCAAAATGGGTGATGATGTCCGGTATAGTATGAGTTTCCAGTCAAAGTGGGCAAATATATCCCATTATCAACCCGACTCCGGGAAGTTAAAACCTAACCCTACTTTGAAATCTAAGACCAGTCCAGGATGAGCCAGAACCGGTCTGATGAAATGTTAGACTGATCCGATTCCAATCCAAAATAACGCACTAAACTTGACTGTTCCAGTCTAGACTACTCCACCCCCCGACCATTGAGTACATCGAATATGACAACCAGCACAGCAGTACTGATGGTATGGGAGGGTGGCCTAGATACGAGAGCTCCGATTCCGCCACTGAATGCGGTGGAAAAATGAGCAGCAGGAGCTTTGGATAGCTGTCGGACGGAGGTAGGGAAGTTCCACGCCCCTTAGTAGACTTGTGAAGCACGGATGGAAACGGGACGGGATTACTTTACAAAAACTACCCCGTGAAAGTGCCACGACGGGATTTCTCCCGGCCTGGCAAAAACACGGTATGCAAACGGGATTGTCCCCGTTCGTCTCCGCTCGTCTCCGCTCGTCTCCGCTCGTCTCCGCTGGTCTCCTACCGCCCAAAAAACGCATGTATATCCTCCGCCTAAGAACGGCTGCTCAGAATCAAGAACGAACGCTCCCGGCTAGTTGAAATCAAAGCGGAGACCATTTGACGTCTAACAAACGTCCTTATCGGACAAATATTCCTGGAGTTGGGATGGGTGGATAGTGGGGGGGTTAGCTGGAGGAGAGTTCGATCAACTTCCAGCACCCGCCCACGCCAACTCCACGAATATTTGCCCGATAAGAACACGTGTTCGACCACGCGCAGACGAGGCCACAAGAAACACCTCCGGCCAAAGCTGACAGCAAAGCCGTACACCTCGGCCGCGAATACGGCCGGACGGATCTCCGAGAGAAGGTCAGCAGCCAAAGCGAAGTGGGAAGCCGACAAGTGCGGCCAGCACTTCGGCTACAGACTCAAGGGCAAGGCGGGGACCAAGAGACCTATCCCAATGACAAGCGTGAAATCGCTGGCCGCCAGGTTCTACAGACTAAAGTCCGGGCATGCACCCACTGCAGTCTACCTAAAACGGTTCGGCCATCGTGAGGACGACAAATGCTGGTGGTGCGGCGGTGGAGGCAGGACGGCGGCCCAGATGCGGGAACACCTCTTCTGCCACTGCAGCCGGTGGAGAGAGCAGCAGAAAATGCTATGGAAGGTGGTGGGAAAGGCGACGGGCTGGAAAGCGGGCCGATGCCGACACGTGCGGGTCTCCGAGCTGTTTTCTAGGGACGAGTGTGATCAAGCGGTGATGGACTTCGTGGCGGCTACTGAAGTCGGGAAGTTCCCGCCCAAATGAATGAAGGGAGGGATGGAGCAGGCACAGAGGCTGACTCAGGTGAGGGGAGCGGCGGCAGCGGGCAGAGATCTCTGTGTTTTCCTTTCTTTTCCTTTCTTTTCCTTTCTGTTCTGGTCTGTCTTTAAGCTTTCATTTGTCAGCGGGGATGAAGGGTAGCGGGGGGGGAGCTCCGCCATCTAGCCGGCTAGCCCGGAGGCGGAGGGGATATCAGGTCCTGTCATACTCTAATTAGAGTGCATACAGTATGAATAAAACAAACAAAACAAAAGCTGACAGCAAAGATAAGAGTCGGAAACGGGTTCATATGGTTCAACAAACAGGCGACACGCTGGCTCGGCATCTGGATGGACGCGCAACTGACATTCAAGGAACACCACAACTGATGCATGAAGAAAGACTGGGCAGCGGAAGCTAGACTCCGGACAGCAACCATCCGACAAAAGTCTTGGCGGAACTGAAACAGCGCGATAAGTCGAAAACAACGTTAGCAATGGAAAAACGGACGGCGGCGATCGATTCTGGACGTCGAATTGACACCAGAACGAGCGTCCCAGCACTGGCGAGACAGCAGGAGGAGGGCGTGCAAAAGGATCCACGCAATTGAGTGGTTTTCACGAGAAGTCTTGGCAAAAACAGGACTGACCCGATGCGTCAACAAACAAGCAAGCGACGACAAGGACCACTCTAGAAAAGAGGCTTGCCTCACAGAAACAATGAGCAAAGCCAGAGTGAGCGAGAGGAGCGACCTGGACACAGGAAAAGCGGGAGATAGGAGCAGCGACACGCCTATGGATGTGGCGATGGAGATGACGACAGCAGCGATATCCCACTGCCGCAGGTGCAGCCATATTTGAGCTGTTGGAGAGAAACGAGGACGGAAAGTGGAGAAGGAGGATTGAGGCCCCGGCAACCGCCTTGGCCCCCACCAATTGGAGGAGCAGCCTGGAGAGAACAATGCCACAGCAGACGCAGGAGGTAACAGAGCTGCACCGAACTGTTTGACACCTAACAAACTTGTTGCAAGCGCAGGCAGCTGGTGAACAGGCAGAGTGGTTCGGAATGAGGACGTGGATGCAAGAGAGAGAGCAGAAGTTGGATGCCTGCCACGATGATGACGAGCTGTGGTGGGCGGGTATCACAAATATGATCGCGACGGTCATGAAAGAAGTAGCACCAGGCCTGGAAGCGAGAGCGGAAGAATGAGACAAGACTGCCTGGGATCGACGGCAGGGGGCTAGAGGCCTCTTAACATGCAGCTACAATGCAGGAAGGAGGACCAGAGAAGCGCCAACAGCTGCAGCAGCAACTGAAGCCCAGACTGCCGCTCAAATTGCTGCCGCAATCACAGCACGAACCCATGCCAAAGTCAGCACCCATACCTGCGACATGGTGGGAGACAGTCCCACCCCAGACCCAGAGTCAGTGGGCACTCATCGGCCCAGGCATGTCGAGTATGGCAGCGAGACACCTGATTTCAAAGATAGGCGAGAGTGGACTGCTCCCGGGCCGTGAGCCAACTTCCATCTCGAGTACGGCAGATAGACGGCCGATTTTGAGGAGCGACGAGAGCATCCCCCTACCCTGACAGATGGATGAACAAATCGCATCAGCAGTCATCAGAGCACTGTTCCAGCAGCAGGTCCTGGCACATGTCCGGATCATGAATGCGAGAAGGAATGCGAAGGGCACAATAAACACAATCATGCACCAGAACTCAATGGGAGAGATGCCTCTCCTGTACCGAGATATCACTCTTAAGGCAGCCAGATCAGTGGAAAAGTGGATCATGGATGTGGAAGGAAACAAATCTTGGGAAAGACTGAAAATCCAGACCATCCAACTAGTGAGATACATGGGCAAGGGCACCGAAGGACTACAAAAAATGAGGAAGTAGATTCAGGCAGAGGACGAGCGAGTGGCAATAGCTGCTCAAGTGGGATGGCTATCGAACCCCCGAATCATCAGGGATAGTGTTAGCAACGGTTCCAGTTTTGGACCCGGCGGGTAATATAGGTCTGCGTGGCAACGGCCTTACCCCATCAAAAATCGACGATTTTTTAAGCGAACCATCACTTTAAGGCCACAAATATTAATTAGAGAGTTTGGTGTTTGGTATGTGAAATATGTAGCTTCGCACGGCGCATCTTTTGGCCGTCTCCGATTTTCGATATCTTTAAATGTCAGCAAGCGCCAGCCGAAAAACCTCGTTTTTGCGCCAAAAATGACCATAATTTCAAAGCAGCTTGCTGAGTTTTAAAGATATCAAAAATCGGAGACCACCAAAAGATGCGCCGTCTGCAGCTGCATATTTCTTGTACCAAACACTAAATTATCGGATCAATAATGGTGGACTTAATTGAGGGAACTGTTTGGTACAAACCCGGACCGAACCGGCCAGGTCCGGGTTTTCATGGAACCGCTATAATAGAAACGGTCCGAAAATGGAACCGTTGCTAACACTAATCAGGGATAGAGAGCAGAGAGGAGAAATCAAGGCATCATCAGTGCTCATCATTGTGAGGGGTAGATTTAGCAACGAGTCTGGGTTTGGACCGGAAAAACAATTTGGTTCGGGTTCGGAACACTCTTGAAACCCGACCCAGTGCATGTTGGCGGTCCAAACCCGGCCCCGTACCCATCAACCCTCAGGTTTCTTCGGGTTTGGCTAGACCCGTCGGGTCCACTCTCCACTTCTGCATTCCGGGTTTCGCTTTTTATGGTCGCATTCAGATATCATAATGTTAATTGCAAAATATTGACTATGGTACTGCAATGTCATTTTCTGATGTATTGACAACTTTTATGTAGCAATGGAGTGGAGAGACGCTCCCTGCCACATCCTGAAAATGAGCATCAATGGAGCGTCCACAATTGATTGTCTTGCATCTTGGGTAATCTAAGTGGCGCTTGATCACATGTATCCACAAACAAGTAATTAGTTGGCATTATGAGTAAATCAGCAAGTGATATTCCCACGATAGCCTCCTGAACAGTCACAACTTATTTCATTTACAACCGTGTAAATAAGTGTTCACGAGCGTTTTAGACTACAAAAACTGCAAAACCTGGATATATCGACTTCAACAGCCACAGCGCGCTTCGATAAACCATAATCTATGGCCAAAGATCGTCAACACTCCGTTAATGCACATTTCCATGATGGGGCAGGGAGCATGTCGCTTTCTTTTTTGCCTATAATGGATGGCAACACTTCCATTATGTGTAATCACTACCAAATTGTGTTTAGTTTACCCGACTTACAAGACCAAAAATTGTTGACGCTACATTGACGCTCATTTTCAAGATGGGACACGGAGCGTCTCGCTTTCTTTTTCCTGTATAAAGCTTGTCAATACTGTTGTTATGTATAACCACTACAAAATTACTCCTTATATAACAGATTAACAAGATCCAAAATCATTGATGCTCTGTTGACGGTCATTTCGAAGATGGGACAGGGAGCGTGTTGCTTTTTTTTTTGCCTATAACACGTGGCAACAATTCCATTATGTGAACTACCTGCCAAATTGGGTTTTTGTTACCCGACTTACATGACCAAAAATTGTTGACGCACCGTTGACGCTCCATTGACGCACCGTTGACACTGCGTTGATGCTCATTTTCAAACTGGCTGGGTGCATGTTGCTTTCTTTTTTACCTCTAAAGGTTGTTAATACTATTATTATGTATACCCACTACAAAATTACTTCACAATTACCAGACGAACAAGAAATAAAATCTATGACGCTCTGTAGACAGTCATTTTGCAAATGGGGCAGGGAGTGTGATGCTTTTTTGTTGCCTATATAGGATGGCAAAACTTACATTATGTTTAATCACTACGGAATCGTGTGTTGATTACCCGACTTACTGGACCAAAAATTGTTGACACTCCGTTGACGCTCATTTTCAAGATGGGACACAGAGCGTCTTGCTTCCTTTTCTAAGTACAAAGGTTGTCAATACTGTCGTTATGTAGAACCACTACAAAATTACTTCATAATTACCAGACTAACAAGACTAAAAATCGTTGATGCTCTGTTGACTCTTATCTTCAAGATGGGGCAGGGAGCCTGTTGCTTTCTCTTTTGCCTATAAACGGTGGCAACACTTCCATTATGCGTATTCACTAGCAAATCGCGTTTCTATTACCCCACTTACAGTACCTGACATTGTTGACGATCCGTTGATGTTCATTTTGGCATGGGCATAACCGCAATATGAAACCATTCACTTTGGCATACTATATCAATAATCGTGTTGTGGCAGCCATTCTGCGCTGTTCATGTACATTCTCCATTCTAACTACATTGTTCTTTAATAATGCATATAAACATACCCTTTAAAATATACTGTAAAGTGTCTGCTAATCATAGATAATGATAATACTCAAAAATCTCGTTCCCTTCCGTCAAGTCTGGTCTTCGCTGTCATGTTCACTCAACAGGCTGCTGTCGTCTACAAAATGGCTGTTAGCTGCATTACTACGCAGCTGATAGTTTACCAACCTGTGGATGGACCTTCATCAGTCAGCAAATCTGGAATGAAATCATTATCGCACATGCAATCCTTGGCATATGGATCAAGTATGAACAATCAAGCACGGGGAAGCTGAGTAGGTATATCGACATATCCGGGTGGCACACCAGCTGTTTTGGAACTTGGAGATCTCTCACAGGCATCAGGTGGTGCAGGTGGTGTTACGGGCCTCGGTGGTGCCTTTCATGATGGAGGTGCACCTGTCCCTTTGCGCCTCCAACGAGTCTGTGGATTCTTTGCTGTGCCATTTTGGCAAGGAAGGCAGCCGTCCATTTGAGTTTCCCGAACCATTGCCGGGTGTCTTTCTATCGCTGTCTTCACCTTGTTATGCCTGAGAAACAAACTACCTTGCTTCTTCTCTTCTCGAACTTTCGCGAACGATTTCTTGATTAGTTGTTGCGTGTCCTCAATTGCGGCACACGGCAACCCTTCTTTAGCCATTTTGGCCATATTCAAGGCACGACGCATGTCAGACTGTTCAAGGTCTACCTGACCTCCTTGTCTTGACATAGTAGCTGACACATTGAAAACCTACAAAAAATTAGTTGCTGCTTCTAGAGTGAGGATCGGCTGTCACCTCAACCATATACGACTCCATAGCCTCCTCTAAAGTCTTTAAAGCCTGTGCCATCAATTCCTGGGGACGTTTATCACCAAATTTGTCTGCCAAAATCTCAGAACTGTCAACTTCGTGATGTTCAATATTGCGGACTGTGCAGGCAATTGCCTTCGTCGACGATGGAGGTTTCCGATTATGGGCAGCGATGAATTGGTCTCGTTGGTCTCTACGTACCCCAGCGGTGCGTCAAACTGGGAGTTGCCCCTCGTCTACATCGGTGTGGATTGACTCACATCCAATTGCATACTGCATCTTATTCCTGTTGCATCCGGTTTTAAGTACAATTTTCTCAATGAGCGTCCTAGGTCATATTGCCGGTGGCTACAATCGCCGCGTCGCGGTGATCTTACTGGTGTCTGCGTTGCTACTGTGTCTCACCGGGTGGCGCATTGTTTGAAGCTCCTGTCGTTCGGCTCAATTGGGCTTCAATTGCACCTGGTTGTAGTAATTCTGGAGCCATGAGTTGCTGTCGCGGAATGGTGAGGAAGATGATGAAGAAAAGAAGTGGGCAGTCCTGAAGATTATATAGTTAGCTACCAGTCAAAATGGAACGAGTGACAGCCAACTTGCACCTTCAATTCTAGTCGAATCCGGCTGCATATACCTATATTGCGTATAGCTGCTTGGGATTCCAAAGGTCCTGCGATTTGCAGCCAGTCGGTCAGATGTTGTTAGTTCATTTGCATGGATATATCGTGATGAACGACAGCTGCTATCTCATGTTTGATAGAAAGAAAAAGGACGTTCTTCGACGGAAAGGATGTCTGGTGATGTTTGTCCAAACACATCGCTGGGACCCTACATGAATCACATGCTAACAATCAAGTCTTGATGTATGGTTAGCATGACTGTTCTCAATGAAGTGACGTTCAAAACGCTGATTTTGCTTGATTCCAATTGATGAACCCTACCAACCTTGACATTAAAGACTCAGCTTGCCTCCAAGTGGTCCATATCTTGCAACATCCAACATCTCGCCCAACAACAAGGTCAACACAAGATCCACTGGTCAATGCTCTGAAAAAGAACTCTTCACCACTTCCGGTGGGCAAATATGGCAAATTGATGAATAAATCCACACGACTAGGTCATCAAGCGAACAATGGCAAAACTGGCCAGGATGCAGAAAGGGTTCGAGCGTTGGGAGCATTGCGCAGCTTATAATCTAAAAGGAAGCTTTCGGAGGAAAAACGACAGGAAACTCACTTTTGAAGCAACGCAGAAACAGAGAAATGGATGCAGGATTATGTGGATAGAGTCACCGCAGTGGCCAGAAAGTGCGTTCGAGATGCAGAGACAGCGATTATGCAAGAGCAGGAACATATCAGGAATGATGAAAAGGCATGATCAACAACCACAAAGCCTGAAACAACATTTGAGGAGATGTTGAATGCTATGGGAGACAGTGTGGGCGATCTTGCAAGTTCCGAAGATGAGGAGGATGGGGAAGACGAGGATGATGATGAAGAAGATAAAGAGCTTGGCAGGCTGAGCGAAGATGACAAACCTGGCTGGGTGATTGGCACAATCCCCAACATGGGACAGCACCGCATGGAGAGCTGTCGGCAGCATCGGATGAGGCATGATGAACTGATGCAACCGGTATGGGGGGATGCACCTGACTACTTCCATGCAAGAGATATGAAGTACGGGACGACCGAATTGAAGGTTTCGGCTATTGTGATGCCCGAAACAGACATGACAGCAGCCACATCATCACCGACATCATTTGGAGAGCTTATGCCGGTTCTTGATATGGTCACCAGAGAAGCCCAAATGCCGCAAGTGACGTCTTGACACGGAATAAGTCAACTGAGGCTGGGTTTGGTGAAACCCCTGGCGGACAATCACATAGTATCGCTGATGCCCGATGCGGCGCCCGATTCGTCAGTGAGGGAGATAGCGACGCCTGTTCAGCTGGTGAGCTTTTACCCCAGCGTATAGTGTTGCTAGCTAATTACCATATAGAAATCACATTCGGACAAAAACATGGTGATGGCTCCCGCGTCACTGGAGGAATAGATTGCGAAGTACGTATTTTTGACGACGTATCTGGAGTAGAAGCAATTTGTACCTACTGTAAAGGACGTACGCCTACGCTTGCCCGCAGAGGTATGGGGTAGTAGTATACCATTGCACACGAGAGCGAGTGAGTATATATATAGAGTAAAGTGGAAAGATATTCAATACAGATCTAAGTGCCGTATCGGCGACCTATATACACTGGCGCTTACCCGGCCTAAGGTCACGTGACACCGTTACACCTACCTTGTTATGTGTCAGCTTTTCTGGATTTCAGTTACCAAATTGTGAGACAAGATTATTCGTCAGTGTGTGTGCAAGGGTCGTACTGGCGATGCAAATTGTCTAGACAGCAAATCAAGGAGATGGACGAACAATACACTGTATATCATCTTGCCTGTTATGGTTAAATGATGAAACAAAACTTAAATTTGGGACGAAATTTACTAACAAAGTTTAGGTCAGTGATGTCATACGCCTCATGGAAGGAGTGGTCGAAGAACATCCAAAACCCGGATGAATGACAGCGGTCAGTCTGCATTAAGCCACGCAGCCAACCGCATAACTCTCCGATCAGTCCTCCTGCAGATGATCGAAAATTCGAACATCGCTTATGGTTCAACATGGAAATGAAGGTGAATGAGCTGGATAAGGAATGGTGAGTACATCGTGCTATGAATATCTAAAACTAGTGCATGGAGGTTTATGCAGTAAAATGCCTGCCGGAAGCGCTGAAATGTGATGGACTTATGTTATTCATCATACACATGACGTGCAGAGTGGTTGCTCAGAAATTCAGATGTCTCGACGATTTTGGATTTGAATGATGATACATAGAAACGGTATACTGGCTGCCAAAAAAGACTGTATGGATTTTATGTACAATTGTTGAGCACCCAATGACTGTTAGAATGTCTCTAAGGTGAGCTCAAAGGTGAGCGTCAATGGAGGGTCAACAATTACTGGCATTGCATTATGGAAAATGCAGAGGGTTGCGCGGCAACATTCATTCACAATCGAACTGAAGGCTGCCTTTCTATTAAAAAATGGTCGCGAAAACGTCTCCACTATGTCCTAGAAATGAACGCCAATGGAGCATCAATGACTCCTGGCCCCGCATCTCGGACAGTGCAAGGGCTGTGTGGCTACATTGAACCATAATTGAATTATCGGCTGCCTTTCTCGGCTAAAATGCTTTCGACCACTTCGTCACTATGCCCTGCAAATGAGCCTCAAAGGAGTGTCAACAATTTTATGCCTTGCATCTTGGAATATCAAGGGGCAATGAGACTACTTGGATCAATAATTGAACTATCGGCCTCCTTTCAATGCAAAAATGCTTTCTATGACTTCGTCACTATGCCCCACAAATGACCATCAACAGAACTTCAACGATTTTAGGCCTTGCAGTTTGGAATATCAAGGGGCTATGGAACTACTTGAATTCATAATCGAACTATCGGCTGCCTTTCTAGGCAAAAATGCTTATGACAAGATCTTCACCATGTCCCACAATGAGTGTCAACAGGGCGTCAACGATTTATGATCTTGCATCTGGGATAATATAACGGCAAAGGAAAATAGGTAACCCACAATGAACCCATCGGCAGCCGGGATTGGCAAAAATTCTCGTGACGATATCGCGTCCGCCTCCTACAACTGAGCGCCTGCAGAGCGTCAACAAATTCTGTGGAGGCTCAGAGAGTTGCACCACAATGAACTGCATTGTGCTGTTCCTAAATCGAGTTTTACGCGGTCAGTCTTTGCAATCTAACCTTGTATACAACTTCACAAATATGCATGCAATGTCTTACAGATCTGGTTGTTTTACTTGTAGCAGTAGAGTCAGTATTGAAGAACACACAGCCTGCTTTGCTGTATCATTACTTGCGGCAGTCTTGCGAGTCGGATTAACCAGCTGTCAAATTTCTACCGCCATCTCGGATTCCAACATTTTGAACATCTCATTGCTCGAGGTTGTGATCGCATCCAGAAATGACCGTGTCTTTATTCGTGATTTGAGCGATCTTACTTTACAAATCCTCTTGGATTTATGGTGGGCTTCAATGAATGTAGACTCGCAGCGGCCTGTTGCTTGGAATACTTCTAGACATGCGCCTTGGTGGCGATTCTATTTACACTGCGGAATTGATGAGACCGGCAGCTCTGGCATCATATGGATTGTTTGTCATCAAGTTCTTCGCCATCCATCAGAACATGGGACTAGCTCAATCGGGATTCACTTGCTGGCAAAGCTCACATTGCAGTGTTACACGTATTAACAGAGTCAAAGGTCACTGAATTGACCGGTTCGACGGTCGATGACTCAGCTTTGGCAATCCTGAAGAGGCAAGGAAGTTGAGGAATCACAATAATAAGTTTGCAGAGGAAGATCAGATTTGACATCCACATTGATCCATATTGACAGAAATAACAGACAAAACATTCCAAACTGGCAGCCAAGGACATTGAAACTTCTGAATTTCACCAGGTCACATGGAATCGCTACCTTGTGTTAGGATTTGTTTCCCCTCACATTCTATGGAACGCTATATCAAAGTCTGACCTACGATGGTCATATCAGGCTTTATGCGATAACTTAGTGGTGCCAGCTGCTTCGACCCTCAGCAACATTTGCCGGAGGGAATATGCACTGACAGTGGATGCAATTATGAACCAATTGCCGTCACGAAATAAAGTTAGTTTAGCATTGGACAGATGGACATCAATGAACAAACTATCCATAACGTCGGTCATTGCTTCCAATATCGATCGAAATTGGGCATTGCGTGAAGTTCAACTCAAGTTCAATGAGGTTGATTGCCTGTTGTTTTCAGGTTTTGAAAGCTAATTAAGGATGATAGGTCAAGGGCCAACATACTGGAGCAAGGCTAGCCGTACATTTGAAGGACATGCTTGGTCGTTTTGAGCTAATCGACAGTTGTTCGTGTGGAATTACGACAGATAATGCCTCCTCAAATCACTCGATGACATGTGAGCCGCAATCAACACTTGAGGCCTCTGGAATCCAGTGGCCTGCTTGGAGGTATCACAGACCATGCATGGCGCATGTCATACAGCTGGCGTTGGGTGACTTCATGAGCAGTCTCTTTGTCAAAGGCCGCACCAAGTCTTGGGAAGCCCATGAGCGTGATCCGCAATTTGGTGAGAATGACAGCATAGACATTGGGAAGAGTGAAAGGCTTCGAAAAGAGGGCAATGCTGGAACCAATAAGATGTCAGCCATGAAACGAGGTGTGGAAAAGATCATGGAGAAAGTACGTATTGGAAGATATTTTGAAAGTGCTGAAACTGACCTTGATAAAGCAGAGAATGCTTGCTGTATTGATTATGCTAACACCTGGTCGTTGAAACGAGTTCATTGACTGTCAAAAAGCCAATGTCGGTATCTCGGTACTTCTGATAATGGATGTCGAAACCCATTGAAATTCGATTCTGGAGTTGCTCGGGCGCCTGTTTCGATTACGTGAACTCACAAACGAGAGGCTTAAAAACCCAAAATACTGCGATTCCTGGCCACTCTTCACAACTCAGGATGAATGGACCATTTTGAGGAATGCCATGGAAGTGTTCAGGCCATTCCGAAATTGGATGCTGTGGATGTCAAAGAGACATACTGTCACATTGCATTGCGTTATCACAGTGTACAATGATATGTTTGATCACCTGGATGGCGTGATGCGAGCTTAGCCTAAGAAAATGACTCCATGGAAGAAAGACTTGTTCTTTACCATGCAGTTAGCTCGACAGAAGCTGTCCAAATATCACACTGAAGTGATTACATTGACAGGCATGCATCCCATTGCTGCTCAAATGCCCGATCCGTTCCGGAAGTTGCGATGGTTTAGATAGTGGGACAAAGCATTGGATATTAATCCTGAGGACAAGACATTGTATACTACCAAATACCACGAGGCCTTTCTGAAGTATGTGGAGAATAGATTTTGTACCAAACATCGCGGTGTGTTAGTCAATACACATGAAAGCTTACCAAGGAGCTATCGTATCCCCTCCAGAAAGGTTTTAGGATCCTGTCAATCATCCTTTGATCCATGTGATGTGTCCAGGGATGATGAAGAATACTTATCGCCTAACAATGCGGCAGTGACTAAACCAGGAAAAAGGTATCGTGCAGCACGCGTATTGACCGCCGTCAGACTGTATTTGAATTCGCTGCCTGAAGCACCAAAGAACAGGGGGCAAATTAATCCAAATCTCTACGACTATCACTCCGACCCAATGGAGATTAGCAGTAAATTTTGGATACTGGACATAACCGACTGGTGGCATGAACAGAAAGACAAGCACTCAGGGTATGCCGATCTCCTGAATGTGGCGCGCGACATAGTCTCTATCAACACAAATGGTGTCGGAGTGGAGGCAGTCAAAGACCACAGGCGAGACTGTTCGCGAAACAGTCGTTGTAACGCAGTTTGCTCGAGCCAATAACGGTATTATGGCAGGCGCTGACCCAGAATTGGATAGAATGAACCCAGATAATGACACGGAGATGAAGAATGAGGCAGAGGAAGGGAAATTGCACTGAATGGCCAAGGTTCACGACTTTTTGGTGATGTGGCAGGGCAGCCAAATCCTACATACTACCAAAAACTAATCTTGCACTCAAAACAGGCAGATGACCACCGTGGGATACATTTCGGACACGGAATGGATCGTCAATGCATCCTGGTCACTCTTCCAAGATGATGGTGTGGCTGCATTTAAATTGTCAGAAAGATCTCCATTGCCACCACCTGTGTCTGTAAAGAACCTCCCGGGAGAACGAACTCAAATATTGAATGTTCGTTGAATCCGAAGAACCAATCGTCATCCAGTAGAAGGCGATGAGGATAGCGCACCTCAAAGCATTTCGGACAGTGATGATTGGCTTAACTGGAATGGGGACTTAGAAATCCGAATGACAGCGAAGACAATTGTGGGGCGGACGGTGAAAAGGATTTAGAGCAAGACCATTGCAACCAGGATCCGGGCATCCCAAAGCAGGGGGATGTGAGTGCCCTGCCAAATATTCCCGGATTAATTCGGCCTACACGGAAGTCAATGAGATAGGCTGAACAGGTGTTAATCATGGTCAATGCAATCGAAATGAGGAGGAATAAGTGAGTGAAAAAAAACAGGACAGAATGCGTCAATGTTTCACCAGCTTCTTCATGTATCTTGAACTAGAGTTTTAGTTGGTGATATATTATGGGCAAATGGTGAGCAGTAGCTTGTCAATATTGGTTGATAAACAGATGTATAGCAGGCGCAATGAAGTGTTTGGCAAGATATATAAATTGTAGTCGTGTGAGAGCGAACAGTGGAAGAATGTTCCTGCGCTCGGCTTTGTCACAAAGCGAAGTCTCAATCTGGCAGAAAGCCTACCAACATGTTCAAATCATGATGAAAACTATTGTTGATGGCAGCAGATGTTGACTGGACAATACATCAAAATGAGTGTCAACAGAGCGTCTATGACTTGTGGTTTTGGAAGTCCGGTAGTTAAACAACTATTTGGTTGCTCTGATGCATCACCAATATGTTGGCAGCCTTTATAGGCAAAAGAGACAGCCACATGCTCCCTGCCCCATCCTGAGAATCAGTGTCAACAGAGCGTCGATGACATTCAGCTTTGCATCTTGTGTAATCTATCTTCCCATTGGGTGTAGACATCCATTTGTCAGATATTGCCAGGGTTTTCTGGGGAAATCTACAGCGACATGCTACTTACCGCGACCTGAGAATGAGCGTCAACGGAGTGTCAACGATTTGTAGCTTCGCATCTTGTGTAATTTATGTTCTGATTGGTTGTAGTCCTCCATTTATCAGATATTGGCTGCCTTTACTGGGAAAAACTACAGCGACATGCTTGCTGCCGCATCCTGAGAATGAGCATCATCGAAGCGTCAATGATGTTTAGCTTAGATTCTTGGGTAATGTTTTTTCCGATTGGTTGGAGACATCCATTTATCAAATATTGGCAGTCTTTCCTGGGAAAAACATCTGCGACATGCTCCCTGTCTCATCCTGAGGATTTGCGTCAACGGAGCGTCAACAGATTTAGTTGTTGCATAATTGGTAATCAAGGCATTGCGCTGATCTCCGCGTTCATAACGGAATTACTGACCGCCGTGATAAGGAAAAATACAATCTAACAAAGGCAAAATACCGATTCCAAATTAATCGATATTGCAAGCTGCAAACCAAGCAAAAACATATCCTTGGTTGTTGAAAACGCAATTTTGATAAGATACTATTCACATACTCCAAAAGCAAGAGCCTTAATTGAAACTAAGGATGGAACCGCTAGGCGACCTGCTGACAACCCGGCCAATTCGGACTGGTTGGGAGTATACCATCGAACTGTACCTGAGTTGCCAGTTTGGGTATATTCCCACCCCGGACAGCCAATTCGGTGACGTTCAGGAATGGTGCCGGACCCGGTCCCGAAGTGACGGTCCGGCACCGTTGCTAACATTAGTGTGGGCGAAGAAGCTGGCACAGAGACTAGTGAACCAACGTGTAATTGCTGCAGGAGTAAGATACAAAGTCGAACCATACACGACTGCGGGACCCAATACCCTCTGCGAGCTTTGCTGTGGATTGGGTCATATTGAAAACATGTGCAGCCATCATCAACCGACGTGCGGACACTGCGCTGGACCACACCCATCGAGGGAGCACAGGTGCAATGTGGTCGGGCGCCCCTCCAAACATGGAGCAGTATGCAGCCACACACAGGAAAGATGCCCGAACTTCAAGGGGAATCAGATTGCCTTCAGCACAAACTGTGCGATAGAAATCGAGGCCATCACAATGGCGCAATCAAGCAGGAGAGTGCAACCGAATGGACAAGAGACGAGGGAGGTAGTGGGTGCCAATAGAGTAGCGCTCGGCACCAGGCAGGCTAGGAATCGAAGAAACAGAGAAGGGGAGTCACTGGCCGAGAACGAGGAAGGCGATACCGGAGAGATGGTGGTGGAGGGGGCAGAGGGAGAGAACGATGTGACCACGAGGGAGACCACTGCAGAGATCGAAATGGGAGGCGCCGCATCCAATGTTTAGACCGATCCAGCACAATTGCGCCAGGTTCTACGCATGAATTCTGGCAGCGATGGAGATGGGAGTGGATCGAACGGCAGATTGAGTACTTTCGTAGGAGCCGCCGTGGGAAAGAGAGAGAATTGCAATCAGTCATCCGGGGTATGAAATTAGAAAAGGAAAGACAGTTTGGACGGCGGTGCACAAGGAGAGTGACCTTGCTACTGACAAACGGCCAGACCTCAGCAGGGGCGCGAACGACGATGTCATGTTGAGTGATATAAAAAGAAGAAGGGAAATGTTGACGAGGATTATCAATGTTTACGATCAAAGAGACATACAGACTGGGGAGAGACGGGCGAGAAAGCTAAACTGGCACAGAGCCAGCTGACAGGGAGGTGGAACAATAATTGCTGCGGACGTGAATGCACACAGCCGAATGTGGGACCCGAGATGCAGGGAGCAACACAATGTGAGGTTTTGGGAGGAGATTCTAGACGAGTACGGGCTTGAGATTGGACATGATGACCGGCCCACTAACCACTGGGCGAGCAACGGCGAAGAAGGCCAATCAACCATTGACCAGACCCTAGCCACCCGACTGATCACGTGATTGACCATACTTGATGTGAGCGACACTACAGGCTCCGACCACCAGGTGATAGAGGGGGAGTTTGACGTCAACAAACAGGAGCAGGCAGACTGTGTGCAAGTCATAGGATGGAATCTGGCTCCCATGTCAAAAGAGGACGAAGATGCAGCAGAGACACTCTGGAAGGCGACGGGGAGAGAAGGAGCCCATCGAGGAGAGGAATGCATGGGAGACGATGTAGAACGAGAGGCCGAATGGTGTCAAACAACATTTAGCAAAGTTCTAAATGCCAATGCATAGAAAATGAGAATCTGAACTCAATTGAAGAGGTCGTGGAATGGCGCGATCCAGGAGAGGAGAAGCGCAATTGGGAATGAAAAGACAAGGGGAACGAGGTCAGCGGTGACAGCGCAGGGGACAGCAGTACTGCAAAAGTCAATTCGACAGTCGATGAGCCGGATGTGGGATGACTAGTTCCAGAACAGTAGGGGGGGCGAGGGCTGGAGGGCAGCAAAGTTGACCAACCCTCGAGCGGTGTGGTGGGAAAACGGCTCCCACCCCTCCAGAGCCTCGCAATTGAGTGGGCACGTGGCTTGGTTGGGGTTATCGCGTCTCTGCATCACGCCATCGGCAAGGTTGAAAAACCTTCGCTGGACGGCATCCAACACCACCATCCGGAGACCTCACCAATCACCTACCTCTGATCATTTCATCTCTTTCCTTCTGCTCTCTGTTGTTTCTTAGTTCTAGCGAATCAACTATCTCGGTGTGGCTGCTCCCTGCCTGGGATCCTCGAAATGAAACCTGCATTTTCGTAGCTTCCTACCGCAGCTACCGTGCGTGATCTCTTGATCCGGGATTTCCGCCACAGCGGGAGCCACCATGGCAGTGCTCACTGACAGAGTGGGGAAGCAAGCAACTACCATTATTGAAAAGGAGGAAATGCTCCTAGAAGAGTTGTTCCCCCTGAATGATGGGGCCCAGTACTAACAACCACCTCCAGCAGGCCTGGCCCACAAACGCATAAGTGAGCAGTCAGGCGAACAAGCTCAGTTTTCGCAATCGGTTATCAAAGCCCCAGCCACAGACAAGCAGTGATTCAGAGCTATACAGCTGCTCTGGGAGTGGAACAGAGTGAGAATTGTAGGACTAGCGAAGGCAGCGGTCCGAAAGGGTTGTCACCCAGCCGTCTGGAAACGCGCATGCATGGTGGTGTTCCAAAACAAGGAAAGGAAGATTATACGAAGCTGAAGTAATACCAAACGATCTCTCTACTCGGTGGCATTGGGAACGTCGTAGATTGAGTAGTCGCAGAGCAGCTGTCCGACGAGGCCCGGAGAAGAGCACTTCCAAGCCACACCGAATTTGGTTGTAGAAAGAAACGGTCGCTCATCGACCCAGCAGCCATCATTGGCGACATTGCGCACACCGCGTGGAAATGGGGCAACACCATGCGTGTCCTACTGATGGACATCAAAGCAGAGTTCCCGAGCATAGGGAGAGGAAGGCTGATCCATGCAATGCAGGCCAAGAAGATAGATGGTGATTATATGCAATGAACCGGGAGGTTTCTCTTGGAGAGGACTGTGGAGATGGTGTTCGAACGCAATTTATTACTGTTAGGGGTTCTCCCCTGATAGCGGTCTTGATACATGTTGATGCTAAGCAAGTACACGTGACTACCACCAATGGGGTGGATACCATTAGTTCACGATGCAAAACACCTACTTGCGTATAGCGCCAT
>Ga0307514_10000790_pt1 | contig 52137 bp, 41 predicted proteins | sample 16_EM_MG_FD_203088 | JGI IMG/M metagenome (GOLD analysis project Ga0307514, IMG submission 203088) | Populus trichocarpa ectomycorrhiza microbial communities from riparian zone in the Pacific Northwest, United States - 16_EM | ecosystem: Host-associated > Plants > Roots > Unclassified | place... | reverse complement strand
GAGCCTCTTCTCCCATCGACCACCCTTCTGCTACCATCCTCCTACCCAACTCTCCGACTACCAGTCCTTCCTCCTCTTCCCACTCATCCTCCCAATTCACGCTTCTTCCCATTACCTTCCTTACCTTGTTCGATAGCCCCCTTTTTTTGACTGACTGTTTTCCTTCCTATTTGAACGTTTCCTGCTCTTTCCCGCCGTCTAATCCTTCCACTTTCCCTGCAAGCGCCCTCTTCCTATCAACCAACTCCTTCTCTTTTCCTTTTCTACCCTTCGAGACCTTCTCATTCCCATCTTTCCTCCCAGAACTCTCCAACCTCTTTCCTTCGCAGTGCCGGGCCCTGTCCTTCCTAGTTGCCCTTACTTTAACTAGGCGTATAAGTTTCCCGAGCTGCTGGCGAATCTGTCCCTCTTGTCTCCCGGACAGGTAGCGACAAACGTCACCTGCTCTGACACATCGACGGCTCAGATGGTGATCTCACAACTGCCATCGTCCAGGTTCCTCTCACACTTCCGAGCGTATATTTCCCAGGGGCGACCCAAGATAACCTGCTCGGATCCGGATCTGGCTAAAAAGATAGGCACGGGAATGACGATACCATGGACGCTGACGGGCACGGACTCTGCCACCTTCGACAAATCAGATCGATTGCCATCGGCAGTGATCATCTTCCAGTCGGCACGTTTCCACCCGATGTTCAACTCCCTGGCGACTTCTTCACTCATCACGCAGATCTCAGATCCGCCATCGATGAGCATGGGAAGTTCGTGTCCGTGTATCTTTCCGAGGACGGTTGGAGAGGCCCTGGCGTAGCGGAATTCGGTGTATCCTGCGAGATCTTTTAGGCCGGAGAAGGCAGAAACGTGAGCGATTCCGATTTTCTTTGGTGCAGCCAGGGTCCTGGCAGTAACTCGTTTGTCCTTGGGAACTGATACCGTTTTAGCCTTTGGTAGGAGTCGGAAGGTCAATTCGCCGGTCTCTCTCTCCTGACGGGCTAGGATAGTGTAATCGAGTTGGCTGCTTCCGAGGACTTCGTAGTTTCCAGTATCCAGGGCCGGTGCTTTCTTTCGCGGCACTTTCGGAGCCTTTGCGGTCTTTGGAGTTGTGTTTTCAATGGGGTCCGCCTTGGCCGGTTGCTTGCTGAATGCTACCGCTTTCCTGATAGTTCGCTTCTCCTCGTTACTAGCACTCGTCGAAACCTCCGGGACCTCTTCCTCGATACGTGCCCGCTTGTCATCACCCCTGGTCACCTCGTCCGTCCTCTTCCGTCTCTCGTCCACGAAGGCATATCCTGCCTGCGTGCGCACGACTGCCGACCTTTTTTCTCTCTCTTCCTCGTCTAAACGCGCGTCTCTCTCCTCCTCCGTCTCGTTCTCCTCCTCTTCCTCCGCACTGCTGTCACCTTGCCCCTCTTCTTGCTCTTCATCCTCGTCGCTCAACTCCTCGATACGGTCTTCGTTACCTTCTTCCTTACCTTCCTTACCTGTAGACCGACCAGAGTAGTACCCGTCGATTTCCGACAGCTGTCGGGCAATCCCTGAGCGAAACGCAGTCACCTGAGCACTGGCCCTCTGAAACAGCTGAGATCTTGCAACATGCTGCGGCTGAGGTGGCTGTGGTGCAGCCGTAGTGGCTACTCCTCCTCCCTGCTGCCCTTGCCGAGCTACCTCCCGGGCGTACTCCCGCATTGACAAAAACCTTCTCTCCGGTCGATATCCGGATATCTCACCTCCATTTCCTCCTCTTGGTCCTAAGGTTAGTCTTCCACGATCATTAAGGTGGACTATCCCTTTTTCCTGGTCGGTGTGCACATCGGGACAGAACGTGCGGATGTGTCCTAGCTCATCGCAATAGATACAGGGTCCTAATCCTTGCCGTGGATATTGCTGGTAATTGGGTCCCGGTCGGTAGTAAGCGGGTCCCGTGGGTGCATTCGGAGGTGGGAAGTTCATTGGTGTGTGCGGAGGTGGATGGTCGGCTTGGATGGCGTACGCCCTGGCAGTCTGGTAGCCTCCGTATCTGGGCTCATTCGCTTTGCTCAGCTGGAAGGTCCAAGCCTCGAAGGCCTTCATCATATTGTCCATCTTCGTGTCGATCGTATTTTCGGCCTTAGTGATGGGAATTTCCTCCGTGGCTTGCGCTGGTGCCGGGGTCTCTTCGTTAGGGATTGCCGGAAGGTTCACCACTACTGGCATCTGCGGGAGCGGAACTCCAGCTGGGATTGAGTAGGGAGAGACTCCCGGCGCCGTACGTGCTCCTTCCGAATCCAGGAGGGCGAGGGCATCGGCGGTCGCACATTTGTCGAGGAGATGCCTTCGGAGTTTGTCGTATTTGAATGTCGAGGGGTCTCTGGGATCTAGTTCTAGTTTCATTACCGCTTTTGCTCTCAAATCTCTTGGGAGGGCTCCGAGCAACATTTCCACTTGTGAGTACTCGGCCAAGGCTCCCTTGCTGATCATAATGCGGCTGATGTTGTCGTAGGCGAGGATAAAGGCTTTCAGGCCGACGTTCCCACGTTCGAGCTGGTCCCGGCATAGTCGCTCTAAGTACGACCTCGTGTACATGTAGACTCGGCTGTCGGCGTGCCGGAAGGCGTCCTTCAGCTCCTCTTTCAATTGCACCCAGTCCTTCATCAGATATCCGTTCATCATCTTGATAGTTTCCTGGATCGTTTCCGAGCAGTAGTACGGGAACGTTGCGATAACATCTTCGGCCGCCGGGTCGGTCCCGGTGCGAGAGGAGAGGCTCTCGTACGCCTCGATGAATTTTGTGACGTCTGCTCCTCCGAAGACTGGGGCGCCCATGGTGCCCGGGAGTGGCATCTGCTTCTTCTCCTTCGCGATGGCGAGGGCCAAGGACTCGATGAATTGCCTTTGATCGTGTGCATGATTGGGCGAGGCGTTGGCAGAAGGTCCAGAGCTGGTGGAGGATCCGGCCTGACTTGAGGGTCCAGCACTGGAGAAAGTGGTACGGCCACTGGGACCGGCGGCAGAAGTGGATCGGGAGTGTTCAGTTGACATCTTGTGTGTAGTGGTTTGGAGGTGGGATGGTGGATTAGGTGGTGAATTGGCAGTAATTGGTGATCTAAGGTCAATTGCTAGTTTGTGAGTTTTTGGAAGGGGGATTAGGTCAATTGACGCTCTTTTTGAGGTGAGCTCTTTGTTTCGTTCCTTTCTTAGTCCGGCTTCACCACCTCTCACGGTCATCTCCCTTAGCTTCCTGCCAAGTCGTCTATCGTGTTCTATTCCCGGCGACTTCCCCCCTACGACTAGTAGTATCCTCATTAGCACTTCTCACAATCTGACCGGCATCGTTGATTCCTTTTCTTAGTATTCCTTCGGATCAGTGTCTTCCTTAGTATGGGGTTGGCGTCCTTCTTTCGCTTGTGTTTTCTCGTCCCGGTATTAGGTCGGTGCCTTTCGTCCGGTGTTAGTTCGGCGCCATGTCCTTAGTGTTCGTCCCGTAATTAGGTCGGTGCCTTTCGTCCGGGGTTAGTTCGGCGCCACTTTCTCGGTATTCGTCACGGTGTTAGGTCGGTGCCTTTCGTCCCGTCTGCGAGGTCGGTGCCTGTCGTCCCGGTATGAGGTCGGTGCCTTTCGTCCCGGTGTTAGGTCGGTGCCTTTCGTCCCGTCTGCGAGGTCGGTGCCTTTCGTCCCGGTATGAGGTCGGTGCCTTTCGTCCGGTGTTAGTTCGGCGCCATCTACTTAGTGTTCGTCCCGGTATAAGGTCGGTGCCCTTCTAGTTAGCGACGTCGATGTACCCAGCTTACCGCATCCGGCGTTCCAATCCGACATTGTAAGTATCGTCCACTAGTTGCTTCTCTCTATATTTGCCTGTATTAGCTAGTAGGGGTCTTTCCCACCATTCTGTACTCAGCTTTCCGAACCAGAGATCCGCGTTTGGGCTACATTTGTGGTGAAACGGCGAAGCTAGAGGACAGAGAGCCCATTGTCAACACTCCGCCGCACCTCTCGCGGCATCCAAAAAGGAATTCGTGAGAACGAACGGTTCTGGCTCGAGGAGCGTAGGAAGAGGGTGAGAAGGTATGATACTACCCGGCTGCGAGGATCCACGCAATTGCGCGGATCCACACGAAGTCTCGGAAACAGCGAGTGAGATCAAAAGATGCGAAAGATGGCGTGTGTCAATCGTTGTATGATAAGATGGTATGAGATGAGATGATACGAGATGAGATACAAGATGCGATGCAAACTATCTACCCCGGGGTCTCCCGAATATATACTCCCCGTCACTCCGTCCATCTCCGCCACCCCTGATCCCTGTACGCCCCCATCGCCCAGTCCGTCTCCATCATCCCTGTATCTCCGTACACCCGCCGTAGCTCAGTCCTCTGCCAAGCTGAGTGGCGGTGGTGGTGGGGAAACGGATTTTCCCGCCACAACGGTCACTCGAATTGGTGTCTACCTCGTCTGCCGTTGTATATACATGGTGAGGACATTATGTTAGGGGGATACTTCGGTACTAAGTATAGGTACGAGTATAGCCCTAGATCCTAATTCTTATAGCTGACCTCGCTTTTTCTCATTATCGCTCGGTATTCGCTTGGATAAGGCACTGCTGTTTTCTAGCTTCGTTCCTTTGATGCTGGGATAAGGGTATAGATTCAATTCTTCATTTCCGAATTCGCCTCAATGGATTGGTCCTATAACTGTATTCCTGCGTACGCGGTGACACGTCTCTCGCACTCTCTCTACGTATAGGTGAAATGGATCAGATAGTATTAGCTCTGGCTCGAAGGTAATCGATATGGATGATTAATTCGTGATCCAGTCCGATTACTCCTGCTAGCCAACAAACTCGATTTGCCACCCTGAGATACTGTTTTGCCCTAGCAAAAGATATAATCTTTTCCACACCGTAAACTATAACATCGTTGGCGTTCTCGAAGGTTATGGGCATATGGTTAAGGTAGGGGTACTTTAATCGGTAGGGTACTTCCGTACGTATATTACTATATTCGTTTATTGTTATATAGAAATAGGTATCATAAAAACAAAATAATAAATAAATGTCTTCTTTGCTGGTATCGGTTTTTCTGACTGTCCACTGCTAGAGCTTGTTCTTTCAATGCCATGGCAATGTGATCTCTATATAGTCATGTTCTTGGGGTAATTCTGTTATTACCCTTACTTCCATGCTATGAGTCTGCTCATCGTATAATTGTAATGTTATTGTTGCGTCTCACAATGTTTCCAAATATGCTTGATAATCGATTACCACCATTCCCTAAGGTTGTCGTGTTCATATAATGTAGTTTTGAAGCGTTACCCTCCTGACCAATGTCATGCCATCCATTATATTGAATTATATTAAATGAAGTCTCAGCTGATAACTTCAACTTGAACATATTGTATACCCGTTTGCTTTTCCGTGGTGGGAACATTAACAACTGACACGTAACTTAGCGTTATCGCAATGTAACTGTGTTTGATCTTCTTAATGCTTTAATTGCAATATCACCTTGCCTCACCATAATTGGCTATTCGGCATTGCATCATAGATTTAAACAGCGACCAACTGTTGCTATGCGAACGTAGATTTGGACATGCCATAATGTGACGTTGCGATGCATACAATCTTTAATCAAAAAGACCGTTTCGCTCGTGGCCACTTATCTTGGGCCAATGCCAATAATCCCTCAGACACTGCATGTTCCGACCTCAACCTTCCGTAGCCCGTGGAGTGCCGCAGTTATTCTCACCACCTGTGCGTGTGAGCTGCTGATCCCACGTAATTGCATATTGCATATCGTCTGCTGTGCAAGTAATTCTGCATATTCGCAATTTAACTATACAGTGCCCTGCTAAATCAGGTTTAACAATTGTGGCCAAGAGATATGTGCATTTGCAAGGGTTTTCACTTCCAAACAAGGCAGTGTAACTTCATCATCACATTTGAATCCCACAGTGTGATTTAATCATCAGTGCTTGATCAATGAGGAACTAAAGTATAATCCCGCTAAGGACCACCTGACAGACAAACATGACATTGTATTCGAAGGTAGGTGTTTTGCATCCAGTAGGTTACCCTAAGACATGTATCTTCTTCAATCTATCATGTATCTTCGTCACTACTAAGAGAAAACCCTTGACACATTATTCCTACATTGTCAACATCATACATCTAGATTGGACTATGCCTTCCCAATGGCATCACCCTGACATGACCCCATTTGTACAAAATGTTTGAAGTCTTGCTAATCATCAGAATGAACAAAATTGTGGGCCTTCAGGGAATTCTCAACTACCCTCTTCAATGAGATGCGTTTCTGTACTGGCTGGCAAGAGGGATACCTCTCAAGAAGGGAGTTATGTACCCTCTACAATCCAAGGTCAGAACTCCACCCCGTTACATTCGCTGAACAATTTTCGCGTTGCATAACTCACACCACTTGTGGCTTCCACCCCGTGCATTACACCGCAACGGTCAATCAATACTCCAACCGCCACACCAGGTACAAGCAGTCATAGCACACCAGCACCCTGAGGAACCTTATAGATAGACTCAATCCGTTGCCTTGTATCCAGCGCGGCATCCGGCATTGCTTGCAATCCCACTCCGCTCTGATGTCTTGAAACCGTGCCTACCCCCATGCTGAATCCAGACGCCCACGCAATCGTTACAAATCCACTGCGAACGCGAGCTACAGACAGGAATCAGAGACAGAGGCAGTGGCAATTGCAACCTCAGGAGGTGTCTACACCTTGATTAATGATCTCCGGCAGTCGCATCATCCATCGATTTGGTTGCTCAGACATCACGCGTCTTGTATTACCAACCAACCGACTCCTGGAACTCTACATCCGGAACAGACGGCTTTTTCTGACTGCAAGCAATTTGGAGATGGGAAGTTATGCAACGTAATGCGTTGTAAAAGCATGGGCTGAAGTCCGACTCTGGCAGATAATCGAGATGTACCGGAACACTGCTATGCAGCAAAACAACATTTGTTCCATAGCATTTGAGGCATGCAAAAAGGTAATGTTGAAAGAGGTATGCTGAATCAATGGCCCACATTGTATTGAGGGGTCTCGCTTAGCAGTGACAAAGATACATGACAGATCGAAGAAGGTACATGTCTTAGTGTAACCTAAGGGATGCAGAACACCTACCGTCAAATACAATGTCATGCTTGTGTGTCAGGTGGTCTTTAGCGGGATTACAGTTGAGTCACTCGTCGATCAAGCAATGATGATTAAATCACATTGTCAGATTCAAATATGATGATGATGTTACACTGCCTAGTCTGGAAGTGAAAACCCTTTCAAATGCACATAACTCTTGGCAACGATTATTAAACCTGATTTAGTGGGGCAATGTATAGTTAAATTGCCAATACCAAGAATTACATGCACAGGAGACGATATGCAATATGCAATTACGAGGGACCTGCAGCTCACACGCATAGGCGGTGAGAACAACTGCGGCACTCCACTGTCTACAGCAGGTCGAGACATTAGCGTGCAGTGTCTGAGCGATTATTGGCATTGGCCAAAGAGAAGAGGCCAGGAGTGAACCGGTCTTTTTAATGAAAGATTGTATGCATCGCAACGTCATATTATGGTTTGTCAACATCTACGTTGGCATAGTATCAGTTGGTCGCTGATTAAATCTATGATGCAATGCCGAGTTGCCTTGTATGGTGAGGCGAGGAGATATTGCAATTAAAGAATTAAGAAGATCAAACACAGTTAAATTGCGATGACGCTAAGTTACGTATCAGTTGTTAATGTTCCAACTACCGAAAAGCAAACAGATATGCAATATGTTCAAGTTGAGGTTATGATTTGAGACATCATTGGATATAATTTAATATGATGGATGGCCTGAAATTGGTCAGGAGGGTAACGCTTCAAAACCACATTATATGAACACGATAACCTTGGGCAAGCGTGGTAATCAATTATTGGGCACATTCGGAAAGAATGTAAGATGCAACGATAACATTACAACTATACGACAAGCGGACTCATAGTATGGAATTAAGGGTGTTTTGAGAATTACCCAAGAACATGACTATAAAGAGATTACATTGCCATGGCATTGAAAGAACCAGCTCTAGGAGCGGACAGTCAGCGAAACCGAAACCAGCGAAGAAGACGTTAATTTATTATTGTGTTTTTATGATACCTATATCTATATACCTATAAACGAGTATAGTAATATACGTACGGAAGTACCCTACCGATTAAAGTACCTCTACCTTAAGGATATGACCAAAACCTTTGAAAATGCCAACGACGTTATAGTTTATGGATTAAAAAAGATTATACCCTTTGCCAGGGAAAATCAGTATCTCTTCAAGGCAAATTGTGTTTGGTGGCTAGCAGGAGTAATCGGACTGGACCAAGGCATTATCATCCGTATCGATTACCTTCGAGCCAGAGCCAATACTTTCCGATCCATTTCACCAACACCTAGAGACATGGCTAGAATCAGGTCACCGCCTACGCAGGAATACAGATAGAGAACAGATCCCTTGAGGAGAACTCGGAAAGCAATAATTGAACCTATACCCTTATTGAACCATCAAAGGAAGAAAGCAAGAAGACAGCAGCGCCTTATCCATGCGAATACTGAGCGATAAGGAGAAATGCTAGGTCAGCTATATGAATTAAGCTCTAGGGCAATACTCGTACCTAGAGTTAGAGCCAAAGTATCCCCCAGACACATTGCAGATAACATGCACATACCAGTACCATGTTCAACCACAAGTCGATATAGTTAAATCCCATTTTATTCCATCAGGAAGGGACAGTATAGCTGAGCTTTATAGTTTCCAAAACTTTGAATCCGCCATAGAGCCTTTGGAATTCATTGATTCTCATCGTGCAGTGGATACGTATCGTTTTTGTATAGCAGAGTGTGTGGAAGGGGGTGTACACGGTCAATATCCAATACAGAGACAGTCGAAAGCTGCTACCGAATGGCTAGTGTCCACTCAACTTCCTGGCGGAAGCAATCCTGCGGTGTATCTACATCAAATTTTATCATTGTGCCAATAACCGCGGTAAGTATGCTGATTGATTTTATCATTCCATGATTGACGAGAAAGACGGTCATATACCTTCACCACTGATCATGTTTACCTGCACCGTGTTGAGCAACATTCTCCTGGAGTGGCATAAGTGCCAAGGTGTTTATCCGAATGCTTCCAAGTGATACCTGAAAGCGGACAAACCTGATGGCTTTAACAACTTCCACTGCCAGAATGCCGGTGGTATGATCTTATCCTACTGTGCTGTAACTGGTTGCAAGTTGTTAACCTTGCCTGGCATAGCAGACACGTATCCATGCTTGATGAATATCTGGAACACTCTACCAGAGAGCTACCAGCAGAGGGTGTATAACAATAATCTTGCCACAGTCAAGGGTCAGATCCTACAGGCGGAGAAGCAAACGCCTGCCTTGGTGATCAGCGTCGACACAACTGGTGTTGACAATGCTATTCTTCATGACTATATGACCTAAGAAGTGGCGCTGGAAGAACCTGACATCAAAAGCACGCAAACGTCCCTATAGACGATGATTGTACAAATGTTGCACTGCATGTCGGGATGCATGGGGGTAGCGGGGATTTCGAAGGTGAAGGTGCACAAAGTGATGCTATCCCCACCGCCAGCCAGCGATAATGGACTCCGACTGAACTCCAGAGGTCTACCATGTGAACCCGTGATGTCGATGAGTAAGAGGGTGAGGACGGTGATTATGTGGATGCGCATGAGACCGAAAAATCAACACAAGCCGATGATGGATCAAAGCAGAATGTAGAGGTCTGCGGGCAAAGTTGGTTTGACCTGGGAACAAGAGATATTGCCAGGTATTACGTCGAGGATGGCGATGATGTACATGTGGAGGAAGAAGCATCCCAAGCCGATGATTGATCAACGCAGAATGTTGAAGACTGAGGGCATAGTACTAGAGAGTGTGAAGATTGGACAATATATTTCAGACATGTAAAATGCGATAATGGCGAAGCAAATGCAACGGCACGCGATATATCCAAAGCAAAGACTGTATTTCAATTGGTGACACAATCACAAAGCGAAACATAAATGAAAGTGCGCCATGTGGCTATGGGCTGAAGACATGCATAAGCATCACCACGCATTGTGTAAACGGCTACTGCATAACTGCAACCCCTCCGAAGGGTGAAACATACGTGTCCTTCACATGGTTCGTATACGTAACGACATTCGAGACGTAAAGAATAGGAAGCCTGATGACAGAGCGGCGAGTGTAATATTTAATGCAACCCATCGCAAGAATAGGAGGCATGGTATAATTGCAGCTGCACGAGAGGTATTGAACACGTCCCGTCCCTTGGGCAACAGGTCGCGTCTGATGCTCCGTCAGAGGGTTCAACGATCTGCTTGTACTGTCAGAGCTGTCCGTAATACCTGGCTGTTTCAGACAGAAACTAAGGTTATCGCTGATAACTGCACCACTGTTTACTAGTCATGATTCAAAAAGACCATCTGCCAACCAATGAGCATTTTGTAATTTGCCTTAGTAAAATAGTATCTACCACCATCAGCCAATGAGAATGCTTCGAGCTGACAAACAATGTATCTATATTATACATTATATATCTATATAATCTATTAGCTTGTTTTAGCGGCAGCCCTACACCTGGAACTGCCCTGACTTTCGCAAATGAAGCACACCCAATCCTATACGCATTGGATAGAGTTTCATCCTTCAGCCGGAAACATCAGTATATCCTTGTCGCTCAGTGTACCTGGTGAATACCCTTGATACTGAGTTTAGAACAGGGGTTAGTTATTCATGTTGATAATCTTAGTAGATAATCAGATATAAGATTACAAAGAACATCCCAGGTCGAAAGACATCATCAGTGTGATACAAGCCGGTATGGAGAAAGCAAAGACATGACGCATATCACTAAGGTAGCCAGCATGAAGATTTTAGAGAAATGACACTATATCCATAATCTGAAAGGCTACCGTCGCAATCTGTTTAGATGAACTAGAAGTGGCCAATGCGATCCTTTGCTTTAGAAGATAGAGCAACTTATGGCGGCACAGGCAAGACAAGCTCACACTATCGTCCAAGTTCAGTGTGAATGAAGCGGTGTTAGACTCTTCTTAAGAACAGTATACAAATATTAAACAATCTTATACATAGGACCTAGGGCTGTGTCAAGTACCTGCACTTGGTACCAGAACACCCAACTACCAGTGTTTAGGCGGATTTTGGTTACATCTGTGTGAAGTTCATGCTTTATGATCGTCAATGATAATGTTACAGGATTCTAAGTATAGCAATTGATACTTGATTGGCCCATCAATCGCTACAACACAGGATTTTTGTTTCTTATACCGAAACCATCTGGATTACTCAACGTTGAATTCAATAGTCACATGTAAAGCCACCACTGATGCTAGTATTTATTCGAGACTATTTACACCTGTCTATCCAATGTGTTCTTCTTTTTCACTTCGCTTAGGCGAAAACGTAACTCTCTGTCAACTCTGATAAGAACGTACTGATTATTTTAAGTATCCATCACCATATCACCTTCTGCAGGATAATTTGAATAGTCTTCACCCAGTTCAAAATCAGTCTCAATGTATCTAATAACATTTTATTCAAATCTGACGCTGTTGGTAAGGTGTAAAATTTGGAGTTCTTTGCCAATCTGGATAAGTTCTTGGTAATGAATGCCAACTTCCTAAAAACTCACATAGTATTGCTTAATGCTGTATTTCATACTCTCTGTCAGAAGGCAGACAATTGGTTTGAGTGTGTGTGATTAGAGCTGTAGAATGTGATAGGAGTTGTTTTGGAAGTTGAACCAGTTTCATAGTCGAGTGAAATGGGAATTCAATAATATTTCGAATTCTCAAAACAAAGTTAAGCTGTTCTTCCCTGCTAATGTTTGTCTGTCAACTGTGGCTGGAGCCTGGTGGTTCTTATTACCAGAACAGTATCAGTGCATTATAGTACTGTGTTACTGATAATCCTCTTCAGATACTGTTACTCAGACACTATCTTTGTTCCATGTCCAACTGGGAGTAGTTTCAGGATTTTCGAAATGCCTTGTTGACATAATCCCAAATCTTCTAGGTTCTGATAATCCCCCATAAGGGGTTTTCAAGTGTTACCCTTCCACCATGGGTCATCCTCTTGAAGCTGTCAAATACATATGTAGCTAGATCATAACATCAAATTGCACATTGTGGTATGATCTGTTCCGTAGATAGAGCAGCTGCCGGCAGGTAACCATTCAGTAATGATTGCAACATTTTCATGCCTTATCTGTCGTTCGATTCCTTAGTACGATGGATCAGAGATGTCCTTTGTGATTAACTGATTCCCCCCAATGGTGCATTATGATACCAAATAAGCATTGCAGTGCAAAATAGCTCAAGCCAATACACAGGGTCATTTCTAGTCTCCTATCTACAGCGAATGTCATGAATCCCACATATACTGCATGGTTAGGTGTTGACATTTTGATAACTAGGAAGTACCCTGTGTGCTATTAGTAATGGGTCCGGGTAACCCACCAGCAGTCCAGGTTTGGACTAGAACAATTGGTAGGTTCAGTTCCAGACGCATCCAACAATCTGATATGTTGAGCCTCGGCAGATCAACTCTGGACCCATATTCATCAACATGTGGGTGTCTCCAGGCTTGGCTTGACGGGTCAGTTCCAATCTCCGGTTCTGAATTTTGGATTTTACATATATGCTCACATCCAGATATGCTACAATTGGTCATAGAATATTCCCATTGGTACTACACTGTCCATTTTCCATGTATTGTCCACCTCAATGATCCAAACAAATTGACACAATTGCCCTACCACCTCTTAAAAATGAGCATCAACATAGAATCCACAATTTTCTGTCGCGTATCTTGGGTAATCTGCGGGTGTGACAGGTCATATCCAGCCATAAACAGTGTATTGGTCGCCTTTATTGAAACACTGGCAAGCGAAATGCGCACTACCCCATCTTCAAAATGACAGTCAAAGGAGCAGTAACAATTTTAGGTTTTGCATCTTCAGTAATACGAGTGTTGTTTGATCACATGGATCCACCCATGAGGATATGGCAACCTTGATTGGAAGAAATGTTGGGAATGTTACCGGCCCATTCTACACAACAGTAATCTCTGATTTCATTTCCAGAGCTACCACTAAGTTTTCGTGAGCCTTTTAGCATACCAAAACACTCAAAACAATGTATAGAGATGACAACTGCCACATCATGCTGCAATTAACATTAATGCAAGGCTTACAATCGTAGACACTCCATTGACGCTCATTTCCTGCTGGGGCAGGGAGCATCACACTTTCTCATTTGCCAATGAAGGCAGCTAATACATGGTATATAACTGTGTGCAATCTCTCACCCCGCAAATTAGTCAAGATACATGACCAAGAATCGATCATTCTCTGTTGGAACTAAATTCCATGATGGGGTAGGACTTGTTTTCCATTCCCTTTTGTCTATAAACGCTACCAATACTCTGTTCATAACTATTTGCAACCTATCAGCACCCAGAATAGCAAAAATACATAACCAAGAATTATTGACACTATATTAATGCTGATTTTCAAGATGAGGCAGTGAGTGTTTCAATGTCTCTGTTGCTTATCAAGGCAACAAATAGTTCGATTATGACTATTTACATCCTGTCGCCCACAGGATTACCCAAGATACATAACCAAGAATCGTCGATGATCGGTTGATGCGACTTGTGCCATGGGTGTATCTGTACTTTGCCATCATTCGATTTGGCATATTCCATCATTCACATTGATTTGGCAGCCTTTCTTCCATTTTCATTCACTTTCTTCCTGCTCACTACATTGTTCTTTAATAATATATACAAAACTAGCCTTTATAATATACTTCACAGTATCCTCAAATTCAGGATAATAATACTATCCAAAATGCCGCCCTATTCGATCAATGCTCATCATCACTGCCAGTTTCCCTCAACAGGCTGCTCTGCTCTCCCAAATGAATTTTACCAGCCTTACGATGCAGATGATAGTTTACTAACCAGTTAACGTTCATTCATGAGGCAGCATATCCGGATCAAGATCTGTATCGGGGATGCTCTCCTGGATAGATGTATCCCGGGTCAAAGTTGCGGCCCGGCGAAGAGACCTATGTGTATGTGCATATCCGGCCAACAACTTGATGATGTTATCAGCTTGTACACCAGTAGTGTTGCTGCTTAAGGTGGGTGTTGTTCCGGGCACAGGTGTCATCGGCTCTGGGGTGGACTCTGGAGGCTGCTTTCGGTGTCAGTTGGGCGGAGGTGCTCCTGTTCCATTATATCTCCTACATGTCTGTGAATTGTTTGGGGTTATGTTCTGGCAAAGAAGGCATCTGGGCGTGTGGCTTTGATGAAGCATAGCCACGTGTCTTTCTATTCCAGCCTTCACCAGTACATTCCCAGGAAGCTCGACACTCTGCTTCTTGTCATCTCGAACCTCAGGCTGTGGTGTGTTGATGAGATATTGCGTTTCTTCTATGCTGGCCCGCAAAAACCCTCTGTTGGCTGTATTGGCCATGTTCAAGACCAGGCGCATGTAAGGCTGCTCCTGCTATAGACGACCTCCTCGCGATGCATTTGCTACAGACCAGTTCAATACGTACCAGAACGTTGTCGCTGCTTCAAACAATGAGATGCACCTATTACTTCAGCCATATACACTGCAGAAACCTGCCCTAAGGTGATTAAAAGCTATAGTATCCACTCTCGGGTAGACTAATCAGGACATTCATTCACAAAGAAACCTGAGCTTACAACATCATAATGATTGATATACCTGATTTTGTTAATATATGACTTGGTCTACCATGGAGGTTTCCTGATACATGCAGGGATCGTTTGGTCACATAGCTCATGGCGTACAGCAGCGGGATGTTATAATGTTGATTGATGGCCGTTGACCACAGTACGGATATGGTCACATCAAACTCCACACTGCTTTTTATTCGTGGTGCTTCAAGTTTGCCGGATGATGTTTCAATGTACATCTTGGGTAATCATTTTGGTGGCTGAATTGGCAGCATGACGGTCAACTAACAGATATCTGCATTCTTGAGGTGGGCCAATAAGTAATGTATTTGATGATGCGCCTGCCAATCGGAAGGAGTTGGATCCACTTTGACCAGGCTCAGGTGACTGTATATCCCTGATTTGCTCGTGAGGAATAGGAGAGGAAGATGATAATGAAAAGAAGTGGGAAGTCCTGAGGATTATATAGTTAGCTTCATGTCCCAATGGAATAATTAGGTGCCATGATATTCCTTATACAGATGATGAGTCCTGCTGCATAGAGCTGCAAGTTACAGGGGTTTCCCACAACGTCGAGATGTACGATAGGTCAGTTTGTTGTCGTTTCATTGTTAACAGCAATACATTGCGGTGTACTTCAACCCAAATCGCATGATTGTTAGCTATTAATAGGACATAATTGGAGGCACAGGACATCTGCTGATGTTTGTTCCAACAAATTCCCAGCATAATACATGAAACTGCCACTAACAATCAAGTAGTGTTGTACTGGTAGCCTAACTATTCCCAATTCATTAACAGTCAAAAGGGAGTCTTTGCATTGTTCTAGATCAGTACACATACTAATCTTGACATAAAAGACCCAGCTTGCCGTCATATTGTGTATATCTTGCAACATCCACCATCACCTCTAACAACATAGTCAACACTAACTACAATGGTCAATGTTCTGAAGAAGAACTTTTCTCCACTTCGGGCTGGCAGATATGGCAAATCAACAAAGCAGTTTACCCCATGATGTCATCAATCGTATTAAGGCATGAGGGGCTTGGAGGCAGACAGAGTTTGAGCCGTAGGTGCATTGTGCAACTTGAGATGCAAAAAGTGCCTGGCAGCAGAAGAATGACGAGAAATACACTGCTTACCCAATGAAGAGAAAGACTAATGGATTGAGGATTATTTTGAGAGAGAAATTGCTGGAGCAAGAAAGCAAGTTGACAATGCAGAGGGAGTGGTTGATCAAGAGCAGGAAGACATGAAGAATGCTGAAATTGCGGGATTGACAAACAGAGAGCCCATAATAACTTTTGATGAAATGATGATTGAAATCAGATACAGTCTGTGGAACCTTGCATGTTCTGACGCTGGGGAGGATGGGGAAGATGTGGATGAGGCACAGAGAGTGCAGGACAATCTGGGCGAAGATAACAAAACCGGCTAGTTGATGGGCTTAATCACTAGAACGATACCGCAGCTCAAGGAGAAGTTTTGGGGGAATCAGATGAAGCTTTGCTACTGCACTCATCCTTGAGGAGAGGATCCAGCCACCTACATCCGTGAATGAGATAAGATGTATGGCAGATTAATTTGCGGGTACCGGCTGTCATTCAAACGCAACCAGATCATCACACCGTGCCACCTGCACCGACAACATGTGGAGAGTGGATGGATAGAATTGTGGCTGTCCCAGAAATGTCGCAAGTACACCATTGGACAACTCGCCCAGGATGTAGTCATTCTAGGCTATGTTGTGGGAAGCCGCACTGGAATACAAACATATCCAGCATTGACACGGCCAATGCGCACGCTATGTCATCCTTGCTGAATGTTAAGCTTGTTGAACCAGTTAGCTTGGACCATTGGAGAGAGCCTCCAGCTAGTCACCTGCAGGATTGCGGATTTGGACGAATACATGGTGACAGCTCCTGCGCCAGTAGAGTCATGAATAGGCAAAGATTACTTTTTTAGGTTGTATCTTTGTGAAAAACAATCTGTGTACCAATGTTGCTATTTGTAAGATGTATCATGATTTTAGTGACAAAATTGTGAGAGATGATAATTCGTCTTTGCATGTGTAAGGGTCGAACGCACCATGTGAAACTTCTAGAATCCTAATCACTTGGAAAAACAGCCAATAAATTCCATTTCTATCTGCAAGTGACTGTTAACTGACAAAATAAAAGCTATATTAGTGACAACATATACTAACAAAATTTAGGTTAGTAATGTCATACTTGTCATAGAAACAGTGGTCAGTGCTCCTGAAGAATCCTAAGGCACGACAACTGTCATGCCTCTCGCATCCATGTGTTCCGATGCATAACTCACTGCACAGACCTCGAGCAGATTGTGGAGACATTGGACATTTGGGAATGTACATTATGGAAATCGAGGAGAAGGAGCTGAATAAGGAATGATCAGGAAGTTGAGCTATTTTTTGCAAAACCTAGTGAAATGTTCTTCATGCCTCCAATTTGTTGCCAAAAGAGCGGGAACATCATACGGCTATATCATCTCTCATTCCGATAGCATGGATACCAGTTGATCAGTCATTGCAAGGGAATAAATCTGCTGGATGCAAACGATAATATTTATAAACGTGACAGTCAGTGAAAACGAGCTGTATATGATTCATTCCATGCAATTGTTGAGTGAACAATGGCTGTTTCGATGAGATTAATGTGAGGCTCAACAGTGTGTCAACGATTTCTAGTCATACACATTGGGTAATCAATATGTGGCTTTGTCACATCCTTCCATAGTGAATGTATTAGTTGGCATTATAGTGAAATATGCAGCTGACACACTCATTGACACATCCTAAAAATGAGTGTCACCAGAATGTCAACAGAGGGTAAATGAGTGTTGGCATTGCATGATGGCAAATCCAGATGGCTGCACTGTGACTGGAACTCAAAATCGAACTATCGGCCGTCTTTATAGGCATACATGCTTACTGCAACATTGCTAAAATGTCCTGAAAATTAAACTCAGCGGAGCGTCAACAACTTTGGGCCATGCAACATAAACAATACAAGGGAAGTGTGGCAACGGTAATCCATGATCGAACTATCATCCACCCTTGTAGGCAAGAAACGTTGTGACAGTGTGGCTATTATGTACTGAAAATGAGAGTCAATGAAGCGTCAACGACTTTTGGCCATGCATTTTGGAAAATCCACTGGCTGAAAGGTGACATTATGCAATACTCTTACTATGGGCCGTATTCCTGGGCGAACACTGTTGAAACAACATCACTACTATGTCCTGAACATGTGTGTTAATGGAGCTTCAAGGATTTTTGGCCTTCCATTGGGAAAACCCAATGGCTGTGCTGGTATATAAAGCCCCCATCGATTTAACGGCCACCTTTCTGTGTTAATATCAACCCATCACTATTGTGACTATGTGCTAAAATGAGCATCAACAGAGCATCAACGACTTTTGGCTTTCCATTCTTGAAAAATCAAGGGTTGTGCCACGACATTAATCCATAATCAAACTATTAGCTGCCTTTCCATTCTAAAATCCTGTTCACAACATTGTCACTATGGTCTACAAATGAAGGTCAATTGAGCAGCCATGATAATCGGCATTGCATCAGGCGCAATGAACAGGATGTGAGACTGTAGTAATATATAATCGAACTCTCAGCCACCTTACGATGCAAAAATACTTGTGACAAGATCATAACCATGTTCCAAAGTCACTGACAATGGAGTCTCAATGGAATCTCAACAATTTTTGATGTTGCATGTTACATAATCTAACGGCAAAAGCACCCAGACACTCTAAAATCAATCTAGGGGCAGTTGTTGTTCGTAAAAATACTACTGATGATATCAGATGTGCCTACTACATTTGAGCACCCATGCCAAGGTAACAATTTTTTTGTAGGCTCAGAATGCTAAACAACTATGAACTGCATTGTGCTGGTCCTGAATCCAGATTGAGACCGTCAGTCTTCGCAATTTGTGCTTGAATACAACTTCACATCAATACATGGAATGTCTTCCAGATTTGATTGTTTTGCTTGTTCCGGTAGAGTCAATATATTGGAACCGGCAGTCAGCTATACTTTAACATTATTGTTGGCAGTCTTTCTACTCAGATTACCCAGCTGTCAAATTCTTACCTCCATGTCTGATTGAAAATCTTGAAACACCGATTTGTTCAAGGTTGAAATCTCTTTCATAACGGAACTTGACTTGATACATCATTTGAGTGACCTTACGTTACAAATCATATTCGATGCTTGATGGGCTTCTATGATTGACGGATCGAAGCACACCATTGCTTGGAATACTTCTTGACAGGAGCGTCTGTGGCGATTCTATTGACACCCAGGAATTAAGGAGACCGGCAGCCCTGGCATCATGGATATCATTCGTCATCAAGTTCTTCGCAATCCATCAGTACAGGGGACCAGCTTCTCAAGGAAACATTCACTGCACTAAGCTCACATTGCACAGTTGAACAAGTTCCCTGAGTAAGAGATTACAGCATTGATTAGTTTGACGGTTAATGAAACAGCATTGGCCATCATGAATATGCAAGAAAGTTGATAAATAACAATTGTCAGTTCCCAGAGTCAAATCATATTTGACATCCAGGTTATTCAATATTGACCAAACCAACAGACCAAACGTTCCAAACTGGCAGCTGAGGACATGGGAACTTCCGAATTTCAACACGACAGGCGGACTCCCTACATCATATTAGCATTTGTATCGGCTCATATTCCATGGCACACTATGGCAAATCTGGGGCCTTGAGGATAATAAAGGGCATTACATGATAACCTAGTAATGCCGTCCACTGCACCCCTTAGCAACAACTGGCGGAGGGAATATTCACTGACTTTGAATGCAATTAAGAAGCAGTAGCTGTCACGAAATAAAGTGATTTTCCCTTTGAATGGATGCACAGCAACTCACAGACAAGCCGTACAGCAGGTGATAGCTGACTATATGGATTGGAATAGGGCATTCCATTAATCGCAAGTCGCTATCGATTATGTTGATCATCTATCACATCCCAGTTTTGCAAGCTAATTTGTGATAATTGGTCAATGGCCAACTTACTGGAGCAAGGCTAGCCGGACTTTTAAAGAGCGTAACTGATTGTGTTCAGCTTACCGACAGCCGTTTGCTTTGAAGAAGGATTGATACACCTTCCTCAAATCACTGAATAACTTGTAAGGTGCAATTTACACTTGAGGCCTCTGGAATTGTGTGGCCTGGATTAAGGCACCATATATCATACATGGCGCATGTCGTACCGCTCACTTCAGGTGTATTCCAGAGCAGTCCCTGTGTGACAGCCCATATCAAGTCTTCGGAAGCCTATGAGCGCGTGCAGCAATTTGTAGAGAATGAGAGAATAGACATTGGGAAGCATCAAAGACTTCGAAAAGATGGCAATGCTACAATCCCCAAGGAGTCAGCCATGACACCAGGTTTTGGAAAGATAATTGTGACAGCATGAAATCATGATATCTTGAAAGTCCTGAAACTTACCTTCATATAGCAGCAAATGATTGTGGTATTGATTCCACTGACACCTGGTCGGCGAAACGACTTCATTGACTGTCAAAACTCCATTCCCGTATTGCAGTACTTCCCATTGTCGATATGGAGGCGCAATCAATCTAAAACATTGGAGTTGCTCGAGCAGTCCTACCGAGTATGGGATTGCACACACCAGTGGCTTGACTATCCATAATACAGAGATTTCCAGCCAAGTTTAATGACTGAAGATGTAGGGACCATTGTGAATTATGTGATGGAAGTATTGAGGCCATTTCGATATTAGATGCAGTGGATATCGAAGAGGTATACAGTTACATTGCATCATGATATCACAGTGCACACTCACATGTTCGATCACTCAGATGGAGTAACGCTTTGTTTGGCGAGAAAGAACGCTCAATCATAGGAAGACTTGTTCTACGCTGTGAAGTTAGTTCGACGGAAGCTGTCCAATGATTACACTGAAGTGACTTCAACAACGTGAATACAGCTGATTTCTGCAAATATCCTCAATTCTTCCTGGATGTTGTAATAGTTACAAAAGTGGGAGAAGGGCATGGATATTACTCTTGAGAAAGAGATAACCTAAACTAGCCAATACACAGCGGCGTTTTAGAACTATGTGCAGAATAAGTACCGTGCCAAGCATCTATGTATGCCTGACATTAAACCAAAAAGCCTACTGAGCAGCAATCTTGTCTACCCTGCAATGCCCACTGGAATATGACAATTAACATATTATCGATATAATTTGTCTTGCGAAAATGAAAGATATTTTAAGTCTAAAAATGTGGCCGAGACAACACATGGACAAAGCGGGCTTGCACTCTGCATATTGACCGCCGCAAGCCTATATTTGAATTCCCCAACTGAAGTACCCAAGGCCTGGGGGCAGATTGATCCAAATCTCACTGATTACAACACCATCCTAATGCAGAGTAGAAGTACATTTTGTATAGCGGACATAACCGACTGGTGATACCAATATAATGAAACGTATTCCGAGTACATTGATCTGTCCAATCTGGCACGCAACATATTCTCTAACCTACCACATGGTATAAGAGTGGAGGTCAGTTTTTTCATTGAACAAGATAATATTGGCTGGGGGGAGTCAACAAGGACAGGTGGGACTCTTCGGGAAAAAGTTGTTATCAGGCCGTTTGCTCAAGCTAATAACGGGATTTTAGCGGATGATAACCCAGCATTGGATACAACGCACACAGAAACCAACTTGGAAATGAAGAAAGAAGACAAAGAAGGGAAATTGCACAGAATAGCCATGGTCCACCACTTTTTGGAGATGTGGCAGGGCAGCCAGAACGTACATGCTACACAGAACGAATCTTGACCTCAACACAAGCTGATGACAGACATTGGATACATTTCTGACCTAAAAATCATCGTCAAAGCCTACTGGTCACTCTTTCAACCAGATGGTGCTGCTGAATTTAAATTTTCAGAAAGATCACCTTTGCCACCAGCTTTGACAGCAAAGAACCTTCCGGGAGGTCGAACTCACTTGTTGAATGTCTGCTGCATGCGGAGAATCAACCGACATCCAGTCGAAAGTGACCAGGGTTGCTCATGTGGAAGCATTTCGGACACTGAACATTTGCAAAACTGGACTGGTGACTTGAATAATCCAAACCACAGGGAAGATGATTGCGCGGCAGATGATGAATCTGATATAGAACAAATCAATGACTTTCAGAATCTCGAATGCGCAGAGCGGCAGGATGTCTGTACTGCGCCAAATGTACCCGGATTGGTTCCGCTAATACGAAGTCACAGTGACATCCTGCAACGGTGTTAGTCTTGGGCAATGCAATAGAAATAAGGAGAAAAGAAGGAGTGAAGTACACAGAGGACAGAATCTATCAATGATTCACCAGCTTCTTTATGTAACTTGTCTAGGACTTTCAGCTAGAGATACAGTATGTGCGAATGGTGAGAAGTAGCTTGTGAATATCGGTCGATTAAGACATGTATAGCAAGCACAATGAATGTTTTGGTGGGATACCTCATTTTAGTCGTGTCGCAGTGTACAGTGCCACAATGTTACACCACTCAGCTTTTCCACAGGGCCGAGTCTGAATCAGACAGAAAGTCAACCAGTAAGGTCAAATCAGGATGAAATCAATCATCCATAGCTGCAGCTGTTGAATGGACAATGCATTACATTAACAATCAATGGAGGGTCAACGATGTGTGGTTTGAATGTGGTGTTTTTCATTGGTGTCTTGGTCATTGCTATTCATAAAGGACATAATATCAGCATTAATGGGCGACAGAGATAGCAACACTGTGTCCGCCCCATGCTTACAATGTGCATGAATGGAGTGTCACCGAATTTAGACTTAGCATCTTGCGTAATTTATCTTCTGATTGATTGCAGACATCTCTGCATCAGGTATTGGCAGCCTTTACGGGCTGAAACAACTGCAACATGCTCCATGTTGCACAGAAAAAATAAGCACCAATGGACTTTCAACAGTTTTTGGTAGCGCATGTATCACAATCAAGGCATGGTGCGGATCTTCGCGCACATTACTGTATTATTGACTGCCTGAACAGGCCAATATATCATACATCAAAGGTGAAACACAGATACCAAATTAATTGATATTGCAAACTACGCAACATGCAAAAGTGCATTAATGGTTGCTGAAAAGATGATTTTAATAAGATACTAATAACAAACTGCAAATACAGGAGCCTGATATGAATCTATAACAGAGCCCACTGGGCAACCCGCTGACAACGCACCAAATGCAGCTGTGTTGGGAGTGTACCATTACACTGTACGTGTGGGGACGGTTGGTGTTTGTTTACATTCCAGACTGCCTATTTGGCAATGGTTTGGTTTGCACCCAGATCCGGACCCAAAGGAACCATCTGGAACCGTTGCTAACCCTAACTGTGTGATGTACCTATTTATGGCAAACTTTGGCTTAAAGGTTCCTATTTCAAACAAATTGCATAGTATCAGGGACAAAAGTAATTCGGCATAATTGCAACTTCAATTGGTATGGTCCTACAAAACAACATGTAGTGTGTGAGATTGATAACGGTGCGAACTGTTGATCCTGTATCATACAACCTGCTCATCAGGAAACAAATATTCCGCCCGAGTGGTTTGGCTCCATCAGAGTGGACCCACTCAATCAGAGCTGTCAGAGACACCGCGGTGGCAGATTACTCTGCAGCCGGCGTTAATACAATGTGTCGCATTGAATCTTGCCCTCCCATTGTGTTTTCACTCTTTCTTCGCGGTCTGTCGGTCTCCTATTTTAAATAATCACTCTGGCGTTGTGGCCAACTGTGACAATACTTCAGGATGGGTTTATTGGGTATGCACTTGAATCGGCATTGAAATGCGATAAGTGATGCTGTGAATATCTCTCCTCGTGTTCTCTCTACGAGCACGTAAAGTGCAATTCTCTCTTTAGTCAGTGTACACATGATTCCAAGTTGCCAGATCTAGGTGGCTATTGAAACTCTATCGCTCATTCCATCTGTCACCTGGCTTACATCTTGTAGCTATCTCTGGAATTACGTCTGCGCAGCTGACTACATTTCCCACACTGAAAACTGGCAAAGCAACAGTTGCCGGTGATTTTCTCACTTGTACAATTTTTGAGCCATGATCAAAGTTACCCGAGTTTTCAGGTATTGTGGTGAGCGCCAGGGATAACCAGTACTCAATGAAAGTACAATCCTCATTTTGGAGTTTGATTTTGAATAGTCATTGCAGTTGCCATGGGAGACACCCATTCAGTGCGCCATAACACCTCCCCAGGCATTGCTTTACACACACCCAGTCGATCTGTCGATCCCCTCCGCACCAGCTCTGGCTTCATGTACATCAACATATCTAAGATATGTATTCACCATTTAAACCCTCAACTGGAATAGTAATACCATGGTAAATACAGAACTTCATTGCATGCAGTTGGTCATCCAATATAAACATCTTGTTACGACATGAATGCTTCATAGACACACATTTGCCACGGTATATTGCCACACGGTGCTTTGCGTCATGCGTATTTTCGAATTATTCCCTTAAGTCTTTGGCCATAGCATCAGGATGCTGTCCATCACAGCATATGTGGGGTCAAATGAATCTGGGCTTCGGATATGACTGGGGGCTGAGGGGAGCAGGCAGATCCACACCGGAAGGGAGCACGTTGCATGGGGCTGCGCGGTTCTCCCAACGCTGGGTGACTGCTTGAAGATTGTGCTCTCAGACTTTGAAGCAGAGGATGCGATGTTGACAGGTGACTACTTGTGGCAGGTAGTTGAGATTGTGATTGGAGGCGTTCCAACCGTCCTTGAGGTTCGTTTCATGTGCCTGTTCATGTCTGTCGGAAGAATTCTGTTGCAAGGCTCTGTGTCAACGAATCAGTTCGACCCAATGAGACATCAAGTGGATCTTCCGAAAGTTGAAGTCGGCATCTAACTCCTTCGCAACATCTATCTTGTGGTTGATATAATCTCGCCAGAGTTTCAATTCGCGAGGCTTCTTAGACAGCATCCAAGTTTGATCATATGTTTCTTCGTTTACCTTGCGCTTCTTCCAGAGTTCCATTCCGGGGAATTCACTTTGGCCTTCGCCTTTTTGCCTGCTCGCCGTACTAAGCAAGCATCTTTGAAGGTGTGAAAATTAGGCAACACACCCTCCATTTTGCTCAATGTTGGATCTTCGTGAGATTTATATCAAGCATACCTATAGCATTCGAACAATGCCTGTGTGCACTGAATTGGGTGATTCAATATGGGACGCTGAGTGGGGCTTCCGCCGCATAGAGACTGGGTTACAACAGCAAGTAGGTGCCGGCTCATTTTCTCCATCCCCTTCCCATTGCATTGAGAAACATCTTCATATGACTTATTATTTGGTGTGAGGTCGTGGTAAGAAGGCACGGATAACCAGATTGCATTGTACTTGTCGAGCCATTCGTGTGACTTCATGAAGTGGAAAATCCACTTCTGCAGGTGGTCAAGCATCCTAAGTTGCATTGGATGGATGAGGTCGGGCTTAGGGAGGTCGTTCACGATACAGGGAATATGTCGCAACATGTTGAATGCTTGGTGAACATGGCACGACAAGAGTTCGGCATTGGCTGCCTCGGAGTTGCCATCACAGAGCGTTGGACATAGGTTGTGATCCGACTGGGAGTGTTGCTTGTCAGGCGTGACATAATCTCCAAGTTCATTCTTTGGACACTCACACCAAAAACAAACATGCCGCTCCAGATGATGTAGGTCGCTATAATCAGGGTAATCTCCAAGCCATGCTGCCAAAACGGGTTTGCAATGCATGAAGTTGCCATCTGCACAGAGATTGGTATAATACCCACTTTCGCCACCGGGTGTGTATGTAAAGATGAGAGGCTGGAGTCCTCACCGGAGTACTTTATTTAGCACCTCTCGGTGTGTTTGCCACAGCCCATCCAGTAATTTCTGACGAATATTGCGGTTCCTGATTGGAATCGGCAGGAGTGCGACCATCAAGACACTGTGCGTTGAGGGCAACTGGCGGATCTTCAAAGATAGATTGCCAATTGGCATATATACAGGCTACTCTTTCTTGTCGCCAGCAAAATTCGAGAGATATGTTCTGTCGGACATGAAGATCCAAGGAACCAGTGTAACCCCCACTCTGAGCGTTGGCTAATTGTTGATTAGCATGTCATGATAGTGGAGTATTTCCCAATACCTGGGTCTCCCACCAACAGCCCGCAGTGTGCATTTCAGTAGAGAGGATTTTCAGTGGTGTATAGCTGTTAAAGCAAAGCTGAGGGGCGTAAAAAAGATGCTCCGCGTAGGTTGGCTGCCACATGAAACATCGCATGCTTTTGAGGATGTCTCGACTCCAGTATTTGATAGGGCGTTGGTAATTGTCGTTCCATCTCATATCCTCCAAAGTTTGTAGTTCCCACTCCCCGACAGCCAGAACATCTGACTTGGTAGCAACGAGCATCAGGACCCAATCCTCGGTTTTGAAGCTAAGGAAACACAGAGTGGGGTTTTCTTCCTGCCGCATGTTGTGATAGTACATCTTCACGCCCTTCTTCCTGATCCCACACTGGATATATTTGTACTGTTGACGCATCACAAAGGGGTAGTAGGAATTATTCTGTCAGTTCCTCTCAAGGAAACTCTGAGTGTTGTGTTCAAATAGCTGAGCACTGTAATTGGTCAGCGGAGCTCAGACACCGGGGAATGTTTCCTTGCACAACAGAGGAGGTCGTGCTTGATAAGTCATCGAGGCTGCAATGTTTTCAGCGTATTCGAAGTAGCGAAACTGGTCCAAGTCTTCGACTGAATTATTGTTAGCGTTGAATTCAGGAGGCTGAGCAGATTGAACCGATCTGGGCGCGGTGCAAACAGTCGAATTCTTTGCAATGTGAAGGTGTTCAGGATGGTGAAATTTAATATGTTTCAATTGCCAGCTGTCTGAGGTGAACTTCTTTCAGCATGGAAAGTCGGGGCAATGGAATGGGGTCTTCTCTGGCATGGTCGATGCCACAGCTGGAGGGCAGTATTCACTGTCAAAAGTGATGAAAGTTGGTGCTGGGCCTGAGCAGTCTGGTGTGTGTATAAGCTCACGATACTTGAGAGATTTATCGAGCCTCAACACCATCACGCCAGCAGTTGCAAAAACACCCCATGCGCGATGTCCCTTAATACTATGAATAAATGACAAATAAACCCTGAGCAATCTAAAAACCCTGTGACACATTTAATAAACAATACCTGGGATAAATAGATTAGAACAACGGAAACGAACAAGCCCAAAACCCTATTCCAAACCAACACAATTCCTCCTCTCGTCCCTTACTCAGTACCTGAGATGAATAGATTACAGCAAAGCAAACACACAGCACAAGAACCAGACTCAAACCTAACTGCACACCTCCTCTGCCATACAAGGGCTGGTTCACTTCTCGCCTACCGTGCCATCCTGGTGTACCTCCGGGAGATGGATATCAGTCAGAGGGACAACGGGGAGAGGGACATCGGGGAGAGGGACATCGGGGAGAGGTACATCGGCGAGAGAGACATCGGCGAGAGGGACATTTGGGCAGACGGACATCAGGGAGAGCGACATCAGGGAGAGGGACAGGCTGGAGAGTGCCATCGGGGAGACTGTTGCGACCTGTCGATTCCCCGAATACCTGCTACTCCACATTCACATCCGAGGAGTTTCTGGCTTCCTGGCCACTTGTCCGAAGTTCTTTGCCGTTATCCTCATTCTCATTCTCATTCTCATTCTGATCCTCCTCCTCATGCTCATCCACCACCTCCTCCTCCTTCTCATCTTGATCCTCTGCGTCTTCCTTATCTTCACCGTCCCTTTCCATGTCCAAATCGCAATTGAAAGCCACATTGTCAAGCCCATCCACATCATCCTCTATTCGCATATCCACATCACAATGACATTCTGAGTCATATTCGCAAGTCAATTCCATAGGGCCGGTTTCATCATCTGGGGTAATTGACCTGGTGGGCGATGCTTCCGGCTCTAAATATACCCACTCTCATTAACGCTCCTTGTCCAAGTATGTGTCAGACATTTCCTTCTGCAACTGCAAGCAACAGCACGAGTGATATCATCTCCCCCTGGGTTGTGTTTAACAATACCATTCCCTTTATCATTTCCCTTCCCCGTCCCTGTCCCTTTCCCCTTCCCGTCTTCAGTCGCCTTCCCTCTCCTCTTGCCATCCTTTGATCCCTTACCGTTCCCTGTCGGTTTCTCACTGCTCTGCATGTCCTCCTCACACTTACCGCCACTACAGTTATTGCCACCACAAGGACCGCTCCTTCCACCGCTCGGTGCAGCATGTTCCAGCAAGTTGTCATCATCATCTTCCTCGTCGATTATCCCATCCCAATTCAGTGGTCTAACAGCCATGAAGTCGCCTGATCTGTACTGGCGACAGCTTGGTGGCTGAAACTTTGCCCTGAGATCATTGGTACTGTACGAAGTGACATGCTCACCGGTGCGTTTGACCTTCCCGGAGCTGGTTTTCGCTGGATTGGAGCGATCAACTTGATCCCCAAAGGCACAGGGATTGTCCCACCTCCAATTTTTCATTCGGTGGCGTGTTTGGTCAAACATTTGCCCCATATATGAGCTGAAGGCAACCCACCACACCTCAAAAGGCAAACTCCTGGTTCTGCGGCGCGGCCACATCAGCTAGAATTGTGACAAGTGGCAAGTCGTGACTGGATCAAGAAAGATTATATCATAAAAGAGGTCCCATGCCCTCTCATCGTTGAAATCCCAAACTCTGTATATCCGTATGTGTCCATGGATGAATTCCCAGATGAATCCCTTTAAATGGTCCAGATCTAATTACAGGCATCAATTTATAACCGATGTCGGCATCTCTGCCCTAGCCTTACCCTTTCCTTTGCTGCTGCCCTTTGGTGCCATCGCGGTGAGTTGAAAATGAATCTACATCCGAAATGTTAGCATTATGATACCAGTGTAGCGGTAAGTAGCCCAGAAGAGAAGTATAAAGTTGTGTAGGTTACTGGGTGGGTTTCGGAACGGGAGGGATTGTTTTGTGCAAGACATGTTATGTCGAGATCAGGATGCTGGCGGTGGGTATAATGCGGACGGAAAACCGAAATGAGGTGTAGGTTGGAAGAAGGGATTCCAACACTCGAGTTCCGGCGAATTCATGATTCAACATTCAACTGCTGAGTTTTGTTGATTAACAAACACAAAACGGCCCAGCCTACATCTTGCAGAACCACCAGGCATCTCATCAACGAGAAGCCTCGAGAGGAGATTTAGTACTCACGGAGAGGACTGCTTACCATGACAGGCGTTGTGTAGGAATAGTACATCGTTTTTACCACTCAGACCTCATGCATCTCGGAGCAAACTGAGTTGTTCTCATGTTCTCCCAACTGTGGAACCATCCAACACGGCTACAAACGGCAAGCAGTGGCCGTAGCACATGCAACTGAGGTCATAGAATACAGAATACGTCATTGTTTGCTTTGAGATTCATGTAGCTCGGCCAAAGGGGGATTTCTATTGGAAAGCTGAAGATATAAACAATTGATGCTTCCAAGTATTGTAACAAGACCGAGTGCAATATGATGGTAATCGCGCCAAGATGGTATAAACACCCTTCAAGTGGTGCAAATAGACCTTCAGACATTCGTGTAACAGTGAATATCAATGCTGAGCTTAATCTGAGTTGAATCTGAGTTTAATTTCAGTTTAATCTGATCGCAGGTAACCACATAATTGAATGCTTTTCAAGGGATTTCATCACCATGTATTGTTAGCATTTTGAGTGTAGCGCAGTCCACAGTGCGCATATCTTCTATATCTTAATCTTGCAGGGTTGCTGAAATAGGAGTCTACCTCGCCTGCCGTTGCATATGCATGCACAGGCAATTATTCCTACTTTCTTAACATTGCACATCTATATCGGACTATTGATTCCCAATGCCCTCACCATGATATGACTCCGTTCGTTCGAAATCTGCGAAGCATTGCTAATTATGAGACCCAAAAAACGCCTGGGCCTTGAGGAAATTGTTGACATCCGCCATCTTAGGGACGCCTTTCCGTACCGGTTGGCAAGCGGGAGTCCGCTCAAGAAGGCAGTTCCGTACACTCTGGAATCAAAGTTCAGAACTCCACCCTGTCATCGTTGCTGAACACTTCTCGCCTTGCAGCTATCGATTCAGGCTTGACATCCACCCCATCCACTACTATGCAACGGTCAATACATACTCCCACCGCCACTCCAGGTACAAGCAGTCATAGCACACCAGCAGCCGGAGGAACCTCAATCCGTCGGGTAGTATCCAGCCCCACATCCGGCATTGTTATCACTCCCACTCCTCTCAGAGGTCTTTACAACGTCCCTACCCCCATCAAGTGTTAGCAACGGGTCCGGGTAACCCACCAGTAGCCCAGGTTCAGACAGCAAAAACGGCACAGTTTGGTCGCACACCAGTCCAGCAACCCAAGCTGCTGACTCTTGGCTAGCAAAACCCGGAACGGTGCCCTTTAATCCGTGGCTGTCAACAAGTTTGCCTAGACCTGGCGGGACCAATCTCCGGTTGTGCCTTTCGGGTCTCGCATTTATGGTCGCATTCAGATATGCTACTGTTGATTGTAAAATTGTGCTATAGGTATGTTAGAGTCTATTTAGGATGTATTGGGCTCCTTAATTATCAAAACGGATAGACAGACATGCCCTACCACAACCTGAAAATGAGCATCAACGGAGAGTCAAGATTGTTGGTCGTGAATTTTATGTAATCTAGGGGTGGAAAGGGTCGAATATAGTGATAAACAAACTATTGACCACCATTATTGTGAAAAAAGCAAACGACATGATCCCTACCCCATATTGAAAGTGAGGGTTAACAGAGCATTAACGATTCTGGGTCTTGTAACATCAGTAATATGAGTGGCATTTGATCAAAAGTATCCATAATTATAGATCTGGCAGCCATTATGGGCTAATCTATATGGAATGTTCCCGCCACATCTTCCGGGACAGTAACAAACCATATAACTTCCACCCCTACTACTAAGTATTTGTGACCCCTTTAGCGTCCCAAAACAGTCAAAACCTGGTAAACAGACAATAATGGCCACATCCAGTTGCAAGTAACCATAATGCAAAGCCAACAATCGGTGACACTCCATTGACACTCATTTCAAAGATGGGTCACGGAGAATGTCAAATTTCTTTTTGCCTACAAAGGAAGCCAATACTTTGTTTATGACTATTTGTGACCTCTCGCACCGCAGATTACTCAAGCTACATAACCAAGAAACGTTGATGCTCCGTTAATGCTGATTTCCACGATGGGGCATTGAGCGTTTCACTTTCCGTTTTGAGTATACAGGTAGCTAATACTTGATTTATGACATTTTGCAACCTCTCACGCCGCAGATTACCTATGATACATGACCAAGAATCGTGGACACTCCGTTGACACTCATTTTCATGATTGGGCAGGGAGCATTTTACTGTCTTTATTGTCTATAATGCCAGTCAATGCATTGTTTATAACTATTGGCAACCTGTTGCCTGCCAGAAAATATAAGATACATCACCAAGAATCATGGACACTCCATTGACACTCATTTTCATGATGGGGCTGGGAGTGTTTCATTTGGTCTTTCGCCTATGAAGGCAGCAAAAACTGCGTCGATGACTATTTGCAACCACTCGCCTATAAGATTACCCAAGACACATGACCAAGGTTCATTGACGCGCCGTTGACGCACATTTTGTCACGGGTGTATCCGCAATATGTAATCATTTCACTGCGCCTACTGCATAATTTACATTGTGTTGGCAGCCTTTTAAGCGTTTTCATTCAATTTCATCTTAATCACTGCATTGTTCTTTAATACTACATATAAATATATGCTTTAAAATATACTTTACAGTATTTGCGAATTCAGGATAATAATTATCACGAAAATGCTGTGCCATTCAATTAATGCCAATCATCACCGCGAGATTCACTCAATATGCTACTTTGGTATTCAAAATCAATGTTAGCTGCATTACCAAACAGCAGATAGTGTACAAACCAGTGGATGTTCCATCATCAGGCAGCAGATGTGCATCAAAATCGGTACCATGCTCGGTTTCCTGGGCTGATGCATTGAGAGTACAACAATCAGCACATGGAAGAGAAGTATGCGAATATTTATATCCGGCCGGCAAATTAACGATTTCAAGACTTTGGTTGCCGGAAGTGTTAACGGTTGAGGCAGGTGGTGTTCTGGGCCGAGGTGGCGTAGGCTCTGGAGTCGGCTCTGGAGTCGGCTCTGGAGTCGGCTCTGGACTCTACTGTCTGCGTAGGTTGGGTGGAGGTTCACCAGTTCATGTGCATCTCCAGCGTGTCTGCGGATTCCTTCCGGTGCCATTTTCCAACGAAAGGCATCTGGGCGTGTAGTATTGACAAAGCCTAGCCGGGTGTCATGCTATCGCAGACTTCACCTGTTTATGTCCAGGAAACTAAACACCCCGCTTCGTCACTTCTTGGACCTTGGCATGTTGTTTCTTGATCAGATATTGTGTGTCCTCCACTGCCACACACGGAAACCCACCTTTGGCCATTTTGGCCATATTCAATGCCAGGTGCATGTTGGACTGTTCCAGCTCTACACTACCTCTTTGCCTTGCCGTCATTGGAGACATGTTGGATACCCACAAGAAAGTACTTACTACTTCAAATACTGAGATTTGGCTATGGCCTCGACGGTATTCGCTTCCGTAGACTCCTCTATGGTGATTACAAACTGCTTCGTCCACTCTTGGTGATGTTTCTCTGGAAATTAGTCTGCGAAAATAACAGACCTTACAGCATCATAATATTCGATTTCCCACACTGTGCGGACAAATTCCTTGGTCGACAATAGATGTTTCTACTTACCAGCAGCGATAAATTCGTCACGTAGCTCTCAGCAAACACCAGCTGTATGTTGCATGCTTGATTGCCGGCTGTTGCCTACGGTATGGAAATACTCACATTCAACTGCATGTTGCTTCTTATTCGTGCTGCTTGCAGTCTTACTGACGATTTTTAAATTTACATCCTGGGTCATGTGTTTGGTGGCTGGATTGGCAGCTTCACGGTGGACTACCTGGTGCCTGCATTCTTGCTGTGTGCTGATATCAGACAGATTCGATGAAGCGCCTGCCAATGGGCCAGATTTCGATCTTCTTGGACCTGGCTGCGGTGGATGTGTATCCATGATCTGCTGGTGTGGAATCGGAGAGGAAGATGATAACGATAAGATGTGGGAAGCCCTGTCGATTACATAGTTAGCTTCATATTAGAATGGATTATTAAGCTGCCAACATGATTGATATATGCATGATGAATCCTGCTGCATATCGTGGCAAGTTGCAGGGGTTGTCCACAGCCCTGAGATGTGCAATATGTCAGTCCCATATTGTGTGTTTGTTAACTAGGATATGTTATGCTGTATGGGAGCCGAAATCGCATGATTGTTACCAATAAATTGGACATTATTTGAACGAAAGAACGTCTACTGATATGTATCTCCAATAGTCCCTGGGATAATTCATGAAACTGACACTAACAATCAAGTGATGTGGTACGGTTAGCGTAACAATTCCCGATTGATTGACAGTCAAATGAGTGGTTTTGCTTTGTTCAAGATGAGTAAACATACTTACCTTGACATAAAAGATGCAGCTTGCCTCCATATTGTCCATATCTTGCAACATCCAACATTTCACACAACAAAGTCAACGCAAACTACAATGGTCAATGCTACGAAACAGAACTTTTTGTCACTTCTGACGGGCAGATACTGCAAATTGACAATGTGTTCAACCCAATGACGTCATGAAGCAAATGAAGGCAAGAGCGGCTTGGAGTGAGTAAGAGTCCGAGCCCTTGGGGCATTGGGCAGCTTGAGATTCAAGAAGAATCTTGCGGCTGAGAAATGACCAGAAACACACTTCTTAAGCAACGAAGAGAAAGAGAAATGGAGTGAGGATTTTGTTCAGAGGGAGACCGCTGGGACTAGAAAGCAAGTTGAAGAAGCGGAGGCAGCGGTTCAGCAAGAGTAGCACAATATGGCGCATGCTGAAAGCACAGGATTGACATCCAGAGACCCTGAAAAGACTTTTAAGAAGGTGATGGCTGCAATTAGAGACAGTCTGAGTGATCTTGCAAGATCTGACGACGGGGAGACTTGGGATGATGAGGATTACGAGACAGAGCAAGGCAAGCTGAGCGAAGATAATGAACCCAGCTGGGTGAGGGGAACAATCTCCAAAACGGTCGAGCTGCACATGGGGAGCTTTCAGAAGGAGTAGAGGAAGCTTCAAGAATTGAGACAACTGTAGAAGGGAGGGTACAGCCGACTATTTTCGTAAATGAGATAAGCAGTAGGGCACAGCCGAATTGAGGGTTCCGGTAGTCATTCAACCCCAAACCAATGATGACGCTTCGGCACCTCCATCAACAACATTTGGAGAGCTTATGGAAAAGATTAACATTGTCCCTGGAATATCGCAAATGCCACAAGGGACTTCTCGACAAGGAAGTAGTCATATTTGGCTATGTACGGTGAAGCCGCAGTCAGACCTGAGCATATCTGGTCTTGAGCCCGCCGCAGAGCCTAATACATCACCTTTGCTGAAAGCCAAGCCGGTTGCGCAAGTAAGCTTTTACCGCAGCATATAGCCTCAAGGTATTCAACATATAGATTTCTGTGTCAGACGAAGACATGGTGACGGCTTCTGAGTCAGCGAAGGAATAGATAGACACAGGGTGATTTTTGATGTCATCTGTTGTTGAAAAGCTATTTGTTTACCAAATTTGTTATGTGTCCGCGTTTTCTTCATTTCAGTAACCAAATTGTAAGACCCGATAATTCGTCTGTGCTTGTGCAAGGGTCAAACGCACCATGTGAAAGTTCTAGAATGCAAATCAGGCGAAAATACGATTGACACGTTCGATTTGCATTTGCAAGTGACTGTTAATTGAAAAAGCAACAGCTATATTAGTGACAAAGTATAGTACCATAATGTAATTGAGTGATGTCATACGTGTCAGAGAAAGAGCGGTCAGTGCTCATTACAAATCAGTCTGAACAACGACCGTCATGATGCATTCATGAATGTGTCAATCTGCATAACTCTCCGAACAGACCAGGAGCACATGGTTCAGATATTTGAAATTGCGTATGGTAAGTCATAGATATCCAGGGGAAGGAGCTGGATAAGGAAAGTTGAGGAAGTCGAGTTATATTTACCAAAGACTAGTCAAGTGATCTACGTGCCGTAAATTGCTCGCTGAAACCGCAGGAATGTGATAGGGACACATTGTCAGTCACACAGATAGCATGGATAGCTACGAACCAGACATGGAGAGGTAATAAATCTCCTGGATACAAATGATAATACATACAAATACAATATTGAATGACAATAACGTGTATACGAATCGTTACGTACAGTGATTAGGTGCTCAAAGGCTGTTTCCATGTGATCAAAGTTAGGGTCAACAGATTGTCAACAATTTACAGTCTTACAAATTCGGTGATCAATAGGCGGAATTGTCAGATCGTTCCAAGGTGAATGTATTGGTTGGCGTAAACACAGAAAAGGCAAATGATATACTTGTTGCCACATCCTAAATATGAGCATCAATGGAATGTCAATGGAACATCAACGATGTTTTGCATTGCATCATGCAAAATCCAGAGAGCTACATGATGACATTACTCCATAATCAGACTATCTGCCGCCTTTCTAGACAAAACATGTTGTGACAACATTACTCCCATGTTCCAAAAATGAGCATCAACTGTGCATCAACAACTTCTGGCCGTGCATCATTGAAACTGCCAGGACTGTGCGACAATGTTAACCCACAATTGGACTATCGGCCGCCTTTCTAGGTAAATCCAGTCACGACAACATTGCTACAATATTCTAAAAATGAGCGTCAACAGATCATCCACAACTTTTGGCCATGCATCTTGCAAAATCAATTGCCTGAGGAGCGACATTGAGCCATAAGCTCCCCATTAGCCGTCTTTCTTGGTGAAAATTGTTGTGATAACATGGCTCCAATGACCTCAAAATGAGCTTCAACAGAGCGTCAATAATTTTTGGCTTTGTATCACAGCCGATGAAAGGGCTGCACTGCGACATTTAGCCATAACTGAACTATTGGCCACCTTTCTAGGCGAAAATGGTTGAGACAACATCGCTACTATGTCCTAAAAATGAGGGTCAAAGCAGTGTCAACGACTTTTGGCCTTCCATCTTGGAAAATTCAAAGCCTGTGCAGCAAGATTGAGCCATAATCGAACTAGTGACTGCCTTTCTAGGCACAAATGCTTTCAACAGCATCTTTACAATTCTCTACAAATGAGTGTCTACCAAGTATCAACGATTTTAGAGTTTGGAACTTGGAAAATCAATGTGCGGTGGAACATAATTGATCAATAATCGAACTATTGGCAGCTTTACTAGTCAAAACAGCTTGTGACAAGATCGTAACCATGTCCCAACATGAGCATCAACGGAGCGTCAACCATTTGTGATCTTGGATCTTGGATAATCTAAAGGCAAAAGAATGCAGAATATCCACAATGAACTTATTGGCAGCCTGAATTGGCCAAAATGCTAGTGACGATATCACATCAGCCGCGTACAATTGAGCAGCCACAAAGCATCAACAATTTTTGTGGAGGCTCAGAACGCTATACTGCAATGTACTGACTTGTGCTGTTCCTAAATGGAGTTTTACCCAGTCAGTCTTTGCAATCTGTCCTTGTATACAACTTCACAAATAGGCATGCAATGTCTTACAGATCTGATTTTTTTGTTTGTAGCTATAACCAGTATTTAAGAACCCGCAGTCTGCTATACTATAACATTCCTTTTGGCAGGCTTTCGAGTCGGATTACACAGCATTCTATCATTTACCAGCATGTCAGATTCAGAATCGTTGAACACATCTTTGGTGGAGGTTTTGATATCTTCCAAAAACCAATGGGTCTTTATTCGTGATTTAAGCAACCATACTTTGAAAATCGTCCTCGATGCACGGTGGGCTTCAATGAATGTAGGTTCGAAGCGGCCTATTTCCTCGACTAGTTGTAGACATGCGCCTTTGTGGTGATTCTATTTACACTGCGGAAAGGAGGAGAACGGCAGTCCTGGCATCATATGTCTCGTTTGTCATCAAGTTCTTTGACATCAATCACATCATGGGACCGGCTGAATGGGGAAACACTTGTTGGCAAAAGCTCACATCACAAACGTTAAACGAATTAACCGAGTCAGAGGTGACTGAATTGAGTGGCTGAATGGTCGATGAAACTCAATTGGCCATCCTGAAGAGTCAGGAAGTCGAAGATTCACAATTGGAAGTTCATTGTGTCAGATCATATTCGACATCCAGGTAGTTCCATATTGAACGGAATGACATCCAAAACATTCCAAACTGGCAGCTAACGAATTTGAAACTTCAGAATTTCATCAACACAGGTGGAATCACTACCTCAGGTTAGGATTTGTTTTGGAACATATTCCATGGAATACGATATCAAATCTTGATCTACAATAGTAATAGAAGGCATTACATTAAGACCTAGTGCTACCGGGCACTATGACTCTTAGTACCATTTGCGGAAGGGAATATGCACCGACTGTGGATGCAATTAAGAAGTATTTGCCGTTATGAAATAAAGTTAGTTTACCTTTGGACAAATGGACATCAACGAACAAATTGGCCATAATGTCGGTCATTGCTTACTATATGGATCGAAATTGGGCAATGCGTGAGGTTAAAGTCCCATTCGATGAGGTTGTTAGCCTGTTCTGTTCCCGTTTCGTGAGCTAAATAATAATGATAGATTATGGCCCAACATACTGGAGCGAGGCTAGCCGTATGTTTGAAGGACATGCTTCATTGTTTTTAGCTTACTGACGGCTGTTTGCTTGGTATTATCACTGATAATGCTTGATCAAATTACTGGATGACACGTAAGTTGCAATCATCACTTGAGGCCTCTGGAATCAACTATCCAGCATTGAGAAACCACATACCATGCATGGCACTCGGTATACAGCTCGCTATAGGTGTATTCATGAGGAGTCTGGGTGTAAATAGCCACACCGTGTCTTGGGAAGCCCATCAGCGCGATCAGCAATTTGGAGAGAATGAAATCAGAGACAGTGGGAAGAGTCAAAGACTTCGAAAAGAGGGCAATGCTAGAATCAATAAGGTGTTGGCCATGAGACCTGGTTTAGCAAAGATAATTAAGAAAGTATGTATTTCATGATATTTTGAAAGTTCTGAAGCTGACCTTCTTATAGCAGAGAATTCTGGCTAAATAAATGACACTAACACCTGGTCGCCGAAATGAGTTTATTGACTGTCAAACAGCAAAAGTCCACATTGCAGTACTTCCGATTATCAATGTAAAGACACTTTGGAACTCTACACTTGAGTTGCTTGACCGTGCCAACTGTTCATGGCATATCACATGTGAGTGGCTTCAAAGCCCAAAATACAGTGAATACCGGCCACTATTCACAACTCAGAATAAATGGACGATTCTCAAGCATGTCATGGAGGCATTGTAGCCATTTTGATATTGGACCCTTTGGATATCGAATTGACATACAGTCACATTTGATCTGGTCATCACAGTCTTCAATGACATGTTTGATCACATCGTTGGCCTGATGCGAGCTTTGCCTTAGAAGACGACTCAATGGAAGGAAGACTTGTTCTTCGCTGTGAAGTTAGCTTGTGAGAAGAATTCCAAACACTAAGCCGGAGTGACTCCAAGAACGGGTATGGTTATTATTTCCACACACATCCATGATCCTTTCCGCAAGTTGCAATGGTTTAGGAACTGGGAGATGGGAATGAATATTGATCCTGAGGACCATGCATCCTGAACTATACAATACCAAGCGGCCATTTTGAAGTATGTGAAGAATGAATACTGAGCCAAACGTCTACGTCTGCGGGTCAATACACTCTAAACCCTACCGAGCAGCAATATTGTCCCCTCTGCAATGGCCTCAGGGTCCTATCAATCATCCTCTGATCAAGAAGATCCGTCCACCGATGATGAGGAATACTTAACGCCTAAAAATGGGGCTGAGATGATACCCAGAAAATGCGATTGCACCGCCCACTTCCAGACTGTCAACAGGCACAATTTGAATTCGCCGCGTGAAGCACCGAAGAACTGGGGACAAATTAATCCAAATCTCAATGATTGCCACTCCGACCCAATGGAGATTAGCACTACATTTAGGACACAGGACATAACCGATTGGTGGCACCAACAGGAGGAAACGCACTGAAAGTACCCCGATTTCTCCGGCGTGGCATGCGACATATTCTCTATCATGCGACATGGTGTCGGAGTGTAGGCTAGAGATTCCCTGCGCCGAGATGTTATTGCCTGGAGTCAGTCAAAAAGCACAGGCGAGACCCATCGCAACAATGGCATTCTAAGGCAGTTTGCTGAAGCCAATGATGGGATTTTGGCAAGCACTCACCTACAATTTTATGCCATCAACACAGAAATTGACGGGGAAATGAAGACAGTGGTGGAGGAAAAGACACTGCACAGAATGGCCAAGGTTCACGACTTGGTGGAGATGTGGCAGGGCAGCCAAAGCAAACCATCAGCCCAGAAGGAATCTCGGGCTCAAAATCAGGACATGACTGCCGTCAGATACATTTTGCACACGAAAGAGATCGTCAAAGCATCCCGGTCACTTTCTCAAAATGATGGTGCCGCTACATTTAAATTGTCAGAACGATCACCTTTCCCACCAGCTTTGCCTGCAAAAGACCTCCTTGGAGGAAGAACTCAAATCTTAAATGTCCGCTGAATCTGAAGAATCAACCGTCATCCAGTCAAAGGCGCAGAGGATTGCACACCTGCAAGTATTTCTTACACCAATGATTGGCTTAACTGGAATGGCGACTTGGATAATCCAAATGACAGTGAAGAGGATTACGTAGCGGACGATGAATGCGATATTGAGCATAACAATGGCATTGAGTATCCAAAATGCCCAGAACAGCAAGGTGTGAGCGCAACGCCAAATGTGCCCGGATTGGTTTGGCCGACACGGAAGTCAAAGAGACAGGCCGAAAAGGTGTTGGTGACGGTCAATGCAGTTGGAACACGGAGAAATCAAACAGGGAAGAAAATGCAGGACAGAATGCATCAATGGTTCACTAGCTTTATGTAGCTTGACCGAGAGTTTCAGTTAGTGATGTATTATGCCTGAATGGTAAGAAGTTGCTTGTAAATATTGGTTTTCTAAATAGATGTATAGCAGGCACAATGAATCTTTTGGCATGACACTTCATATTTAGTCTTGGAAGAGTGAACAGTGCAACATGATTACACCGTTCGGCTTTGGCACAGGGCCGAGGCTCAATCAAGCAGAAAGACAACCCATAAAGTCAAATCAGGATGAAAACAATTATGGATGGCAGCAGATGTTGAATGGACAATACAATAGCGTCCGCTTTACTTCATGGCGGAATCCATCCCAGGGTATATCTACATCAACTATTATTATCAGGTGAATACCCGCGGTAAGTATGCTGATTGATTTCATAATTCCATGATTGCCTACAAAGACGGCCATATACCCTCGCCACTGATCATGGGTACCTGCACCGTGTTGCGCCATGCTCTCGTGGAGTGGCAAAAGAACAAAGGTGTTCGTCTGAAAGCTTCCAAGTCAAAGCTGAAAACTGGCAGACCTGATCCCTCAAACTACTTGAATTATAAGAACAATGTTGGTAAGAACGCATCCTGTTGTGCTGCAATAGGTTGGAAGTTGATAACCCTGCCTGGCGTTGCAGACACATATATATTCTTGATGAACGCCTGGAGCACACTTCCGGAGAGCTACCAACAGAGGGTGCATAAAATCACTCTTGCTACAGTCACGCGTCAGATCCAACAGGCGGTGAACCCAACACCTGCCGTGGTGATCAACAGGGAAGCAGCGCGGGTTGCCAATTCTACTCTTCTCGACTATTTGACATCCGAAGTGGCGCTTGAGGAGCCTGCGATCAGAAGCACTGACTCAAACATCGCGATATACAACAATTGAACAGATAACGAAATGCATTTTGGGATGCCACGGAGCAGTGGGGATTACGAAGATGAAGGTCACGAAAGTGATGAGCGTGATGTCATCTCCACCACCACCCAGCAATGAAGGCCTGCCACTGAACTCAAGAGGATGGACCTGGGAACCAGGGATGTCGATGGGTATGAGGGCGAGGATGGCGACGATGCGGATACGGATTGGGATGAGGAGGAAGAAGCATCGCAAGCCGATGAATAATGAATTCACAATGTGACGGACTGACCTGGAAACCAGTGATGTCGACGGGTATGAGTGCTAGGATGGCGAGAATACAGATACAAATGCGGAGGAAGAAGCATCACAATCTGATCATGGATCAATGCAGAATGTGGAGGACTCAAGGTATAGTACTTGAGAGTGTGAAGATTGGACAGTATATTTTAGACTTGTATAATGCATTAATGGCAATACAAATGGAACGGCAAGCAATGTATCCGAAGCGTTGACTATTACAATAAGTGACAATAACTCAAAGCTCAACATAAATCAGAGTGCGGTATCTGGCTATCAGCTGAACAAAGGCATAAACATCGCCAGGAGTTGGGTAAACGGCTACAGCATAACTGCAGCCCCTGGGCAGAATGTTACACACCTGTCGTTGTGATGGTGCGTATACCGAGACCAGAGTTATCAATGTAAGTATGCAACGGGACCTGTCACCTGGGCGATGGTAAGTGCCCAATTGTCCGTCAGAGGGTAGGACGTTCCGTCAGAGCCATCATAGCTGTCCGAAATACCTGTGTGTTTCAGAAAAAATCCTGAGTTGTTGTTGATGCTATGCCTGAATAATTGCATTATCTTAATTGAATCCACCAAAGACCTTAGGGGTCTCCTTAATCAATTGACATGCAGCTCCAGTATAATATCATTAAAAATCACATGACTCAGATACATTGTTATGTTCCTAGAATAGGTGTTATGTAAGATTCAGCTGGTCACATTTTGAAGTATTCACTGCAATTCACATATGTGACATTACCACTGCTAATAGTTACCTCTCAACACTATCTCCCTGTTTATAACCAGTAACTAAAGGTATGCTCCATCTTGAACAAGTGAACAAATCACATCCCAATCGGGTTGTGAAAGTAAATAATTCCCAGTAATTTCAAAACCGAAACCAAATTTTCTTTATCCTTTTCTTTTCATACAACTTAGCTTTTGTATATCTGAATTCTGCTGACAATACTGCACCAATTGATACATCATATCATCTAGAACATTTTTGTATGTTTATTAAATATTTCAACAATTCAAATATCTGTCCCACTTGAACAAATCCGCATGCTTCAAGTTGTAATTAATTGCAAGCCCACTGGTGAAAGATGTTTCCATCTTGCATTCTGCATTGTTGGCTTCTATTGGGACAATATCCCTGTCTGGATTCCCTCCTCTGAATCTCCCCATTATTGTGAGGGTAATTAATGTGTGTATTTTCCCTCAGTCTGATATCTTAAAACAAAAATTACATTCATTGTGTCCAACAGAGCTAATTTCCAATAGTCGAAAAAGCTTGTGTTCAAATTCCCTGAGTCGATTTTGTGGTTTCATTTTGATTTTGTTTAACTGAACAAATTCAGCTATCTTGAATAATATAATTTATTTCCATAGTTAGTTGAAATATTTCTCCATGGCTTCTGGAATATTCTTCGAGCTTTTTAGCAGGTTAATATCTATCTCGGTCACATAGCGTCTATATTACTCGACCACAGATTTCCGAACTATATCTTTGTTGGCCTATTCGTTGTGCGTTCAAATCCACAATTTTTTGAGATAGGTGGAGTTGTATTTGATGAGTATTTGGAGTTATTATATATATACTCCGCCATTAGTTACTACTCTACGCAATTATTACATTTGTAATTGCATTTCATTCTTAGGAATACTGTAATATTCTTATTAATACATTGGAATTTTTGGTCTGCCGAAAGGTAAAATGTTTTGCTCAGGAAAACTTTAATTCTGACTCAATTGTATGTACCCATGAAGAACTATTTGGTAAAAGTACCATCTGTATCAGATTCTACATCTTCCCGAAACTTGTACTTGTTCCAAACTCTATCACAATATGCTCTTGCGACTAGACGGCAATTTCTCTGCAAAAATCCATTCAGTGAAGAATTTTCGCAAATCTTTCACACACAACACGAATATTGCCATTTCCATCTGTGTCTGGCCACACTATAAGAGTGTCTGTGCAAACATGCATCCAGGTCTGAGTTGCTAAGTGAAGATGATGTAGCAGTATGTATTTGGCATATCGAGGTGATGTTGTTTGTTAACAGTTGTCGCACTTGTTGTAATGTTCCCTGACATGATTTTCAATCATTGGCCAATAGGAATTGCAAGGTATCAATTCATCCGCAAAATGTAAATCATTTTGGAAGACACCCACAAACCTATTAGACACTCCAGTAGACCTCACCAGTTCTCTTAAATACTTCCAGATGCTCCCAAGCCCCCCTGGAGCTAAGCAAAGTTCGCTCACACTCTGCCAGAGCATTCTCAGGTGCTCGTAAAAGCACCCGCATCTACGGAGGTGTATTCAGGATGCGACAAGATGTGACTTAAAGGATATTCAATTGTTGGAGCAGGTTACACCTCGGCGCAGGAAGTGTTAGCGACGGTTCCGCGTTACCCGGCTTCGGTCTGGGCTGGAACCAACCCCAAGGCCCTAGTCCGGGTCAGGAACAGCCAAGTAACCCGACCCGCTCTGTCTTGGCGGGGTTGTTACATGGACCGGACATAAACCCGCTGTTTATTGGCTGGGTTGAACCTGGACCGCTGTTCCATATTGCGGTTCCTGCAACACTGGCTTCATTTAAGTATTTGAGTTCTGATTGTATCATGCCATGATGAATACGCAGATTGTGCAGTTCTATAAGCTCTTTCACCTCCTACAGTCAGATTTGCGATCCGACTGATATTTGTGGAGTGGCTGCGAAATAAGGGCCAATCATACGCGAAAATCTAGGGTTTTCGATAGCGACTCCTCGAATATTAGTCGGATCGCAAATCTGAAGGCGGGAGGTGAAAGAGCAGCCAAAACTGCACAATCTACATATTCATCATGTCATGATACGATCAGAACTCAAATCCTTAATTGGTGCCAACATTGTGTACTTAAAATACCGGGTTTTTGTTGGTAAAACCGGCCCAATTGGAACAGTGCGGGTTGTCATGTGGTAAGAACCGTTGCAATGGTTCGGTTCCCGTTCCAACCCTAACACGGAACCGTTCTAGCGGGTTGAAACTGTTGGTAACACTAGACGCCGGTCTGCGGGAGACTTATTGGTGTATTCTCACAGCAGTGGTTCGTAGGATTCCATAAGTACAAGGTATTTCGTGTATCAGATTCGTCTTTGTTACAGTCACGAGATTTGCTACATCATAATATGGCATGTATTATCTATCCAAGTCTCTCTATATTTAGACGTATAGCCAATATGGTGGCAGCCAGTACTGGAGTGTAATCGCAGGAGCAGCTGAAGACCCTGATTGAAAGAACGTAGAGATGCTCTGGGAGGCCGTGATCGTGCGAACAGGGAGATGTACTTGCAGCCCGCGATCAAGTGAGTTTGGAGATGAACTTGGATGCTGAGATGGAGTTGAACTCAGACATGCACTTGGAGGCTGAGATTGAGTGGGTTTGAACATGCACATGGAGCCCATGATCGAGTGAGGTTGGAGATGCACATAACGGCCATGAAGAATGGGGATTCGAGGAGTACTGAAAGGTGGTCAATCTGCAGGCAGTAGATTGAGAGCAATGTGCGATAGCAGCTGAGACTCTATTTATTGGGTAACTCGTAATCATTGGAATGTAGAGAGTCGAGTCCAATCAGGTCTGCCGGGAGATGACTATCTGGCTGGGAGTGAGAGCAATTTAATCATGGGATAATGCAGTACTCAGTGCATACTGTACTCTGTGTATGCTGTAATTGGTGGATGCTGTACTCGGTGTATGCTGAACTCGGTGTATGCTGTACTCGGTGTGTGCTGTCCTCGGTGTGAGCTTATGATCATTGCATTGTGAGATAGATACGGATGACCTAACTTCATATTCTTAGGTGATAGTAGAGAAAGAGAGATATGAGAGGAGATCGGTGAAATGATCATGAGAAACTGGGACCAAGGAAATTTCATGTGCAAGTCAATTGACCATTCCTGATACGGCAGGTACTACTCCCGATCCGGCTGGTAAAATCACCGATATGAGGTCTTTCAAAACACAATAAGGCAAGTCCTACCCCTGACTTCTCATATCCTCTGGTATCCTCCATATTTGTTCCCATCTTCATCCACAATCTGTCATTCTCTATACTCATCGCAGAACACAAAGTTAAGTCATCCCTCAATATCTCTCCATGGCATGATTATGCATTAACGCTGAGTACAGCATACACTGAATACAGCATACACTGAGTACAACATACACCAAGTACAGCATACACCGAGTACAGCATACACCAAATACAGCATACACCGAGTATAGCATACACCGAGTACAGCATACACCGAGTACAGCATACACCGAGTTCAGCATACACCGAGTACAGCATACACCCAAGATTGTAAGGCATCCCTTCATTCTTATACTCACCAGTTGACCCCTCAATGTAGCTTCAGTTTACGGCGTACCTCCCTAAATGCGCGACCACCACCAGCCAGCTCTCCATGAGAGCACAAAGGGAAAGTCACCTCATCACATTCCCACAGTTGCGAGTAAACTAACTAACAGATGGATAGGGTCTCAGCACCCGCCGCGCCTTCTATCGACCGCCTCCAAGCACTCCAATCTCGGTCAATCATGACCTCCAAGTGCATCTCCAAACCCGCTTGATCATGGCCTCCAATCGCAGCCGTGAGTTACACGATCATGGACTCGAAGTGCATCTCCAAACCCACTTGATCACGGCCTCCAAGTGGGTCTCCATACTTGATCGATTACAGCCTCCAACTGCATCTCGGAACTCACTCAATCATGGCCTCCCCGTCCAACTCCAAACTCGCTCGATCATGATCTCCAAGTGCCTCTCCAAGCTCACACAATACACCCCTTCCAGTGTATCTCTGCATTCACTCCATTGTCATTTTCAAGCGCAACCCAAATTGAACTCAAGCACCGCCTGCAGCCAGTCGAAATATACCGTGTCTACATGGGTAGCTAAATAGATACATAGATATATACATGTGAATACAAACTGAATACAGTTGCTATGATATCGAGGTGCACCAGCAGCATTCCCAAAGAAGATGTTATTTTTCCCAGACTACTCAACTGTTCTTTGAGGTGCTCCTAGACATGTCGCCGGCGGTCCCAGGTTTGTTGCTGGGGCTTCCAGGTGCTCCCAGACTTGTCGTCGGTGCTCCCACGGAGGTTGTCAACACTCCCAGACTTTCCGCCAGTGCTCCCAGTTACTCTGAAGGCCAGCAGGAATGCCCTTCTAGGGTCTGATACTCTCCTGAAATTGACGCATCTAAGTTTACACTCCCCATCCTCTCAGACACTCCTGGAGGCTCCCAGTGACTAAAATAGATTTTGCTAATGTTGCCATGTTCTGTCTTGATCAAAACGCCCTGCCACTTTAGTCTCATGGTGTGATTCCATAACTCGTGTCTGCATCTCTTTCAGAGCATATAATTACTTTTTCCCACATAGCAATCCTTCACTTACAGGGTATTCCTCAACTGTTGTATGTGCTGTATCCTTCACGTATTGTAGTGCTTGATAGTGTTCATCTTGCATTTCATCTTCTGTTGGTTTTGGTTTCTGTTGCAGAAGTAATATGTCTAAATTAATTGTTGCACTGAATATCTAATGGAAATATTCAGCATCAATTGCCAGTACTCTGGTATTTATCGATTGTTCTGTTCCTAACAGTGCTGAACCCACCCCAGCTAATGTACCTGACATCTCAAGGTGTACCCCGGACACCTAGAGAATGCATCTGCATTGTGCTTCGCTCATTCTTTCTGATATATTATTAAAACATTGTATTCTTGTAATATTTTTGCTCTTCTTAATTGTCTCTTATTAAGCTTAACTATTGCAGTTAAGTAGAATAAATTGTAGTAATCTTGAAAGATTTGGAACTGAACGTTCAGTTCCTTGAACAAAATGTTACAATTTCGATCACCCAGTAACTGGCTGTAGCATCTGCTCAATGGACATATTATGATTAACCTTTGCAGCAGAAGATATTCTTAAAACAATTCTTCAAAAATGAATATCACTGGCTTCAAATATTTGTGCGAGCATCAGAGCAAAAGTGAAATCTGATTCATGCATGTAACTCTGTCTTGTCTATTGTTATTGAAATGTCTCAGAATTGGTGTGTTTCTGGAACGACACAATATTATAATTTTCACAACAGCTGTGTTCTGAACAGGTCCAAAAACACTACTATTTTCATTTCTGTGTAGTTCATTGTTAATTGGAGATATTATGCTGGAAAAATTTAGCATAAATCAGTGATAATGTTCCTGTTTTGAACAATTAGATTTGTTTCCATTTGATCGGTGGGTTGAGGCTATTCACATACATCATTTTATTTTTCCACATTCATGTTCAAGGACAATCCTCTGACTATGAATTTGAGAATGTATTACTCTGTTTCATTGAATTTTCATTTCTCCATTTCAAAACATAGATTACATCATTGTGACAAGTCAAAGACAATTCCTTGTTGTTTATGATACTTTCCAATACATCTCTGTGTTGCAATTAGATAATCACCCAGAAATACCACGATAACTATTCTGTCGTCCCCATTGATGTGAATCATTTTTGCAATACCCATTGCTATTCCTAAAGAATGTCTTGGAATTCGATTTATCTCCCTTTGAATAGTTGCCTGTACATTTGATAATTTTAAAGCGAAAAAGATCTATTCTTAAAAGCTGAACTTGATAGAAAACGTCATTAACCTTTCATAACCTAATAAGATCCAATCAAATGGAATCCCATCTTGAAGTCAATTCTGGTGGGAACATCTCCTTCTCTACTATGTTCTTGAAATTAGTTCATGACTGGAACAGTGGTTTCATTTTTCAACATGTTGTAATTGAGGTGTCAATATTCAACACATGGTCTTTGACACTTCCAATTGCTTCTTGTGACAAACAGTATACAGCATCCCAGTTGACTATGAGGTGGTATTGTGTTTCCTTCATTGATCATTTTAGAGATGCATTCTTCAATGACTGTTTCTTCTTCTTTAGACAACTGATATATCTCTCTTATTCAAAGCTTCGAATCTGGAGCTTTACCTTGGATTCTCTCATTGCAATGCATAATGCTGAATAGATCAGCAACATGTAAATGGGTCCAGAAGCAATATGCAATCCTCCCAGACACTCTAGACAACCTCACCAGTGCTTTTATGTACTTCTGGACGCTCCCAGACCCCTCTTGTGCTACACAATTGGCTCTCAGACGCTGCATGAGCAATCTAAGGTGGTTCTACAAGTACTGGATTTGATGAAGGTGCATTTCAGATGTAACGAGATTTGACGTATAGAATAGTTTAATTTTGGAGCTTCTGAAATCTCTGCGCAGATCTGCAGAAGACTTCAAGGGCATCTAATACCGCTGCATAGTACTGCGGGAGACTTGAAGCTGTGTTCTCACAGCAGTGGCTCTTATACATCCACAAGGCAATTCCTCTTACCATATTCATCATTGTTAGAGTTGCAAAATTCACATTATCATAATATGGCTATTGCATGATAGGTCTCTGCCATCTTATGGCCAGAGATCAGTCTCGTATGACCGGAGATTACTGTCGGCCTGAAGGATCTATACATAGATGCGTACGCACACATTCACACTTGTACTCTCATATATATATGGCCGTGTGGCTCTCTTAGATAATATACAATCAAGCTTCTCTAGCATCACTATTTCAACAATGGCATACATTAGTTAAGTCTCTCTATATATATGCATACAGTCAATCTCCCCGCACATGGTAGTCGAGCATACTCGTACATGCAATTGGACACCCCCATTGGGAGAACTGAACGCTACACCACATGAGGGCCGCTGTGGCGAAACAATCCAGCTACTAGGTAGGGAGCCCACCCCACCAACATTCCCCCACACGTCTCACGACATCCAAACTGAATATGTCAGAAATATCAGTAATAGTTCAAGGAGCGGTTCTGATTTGATGACTGTTAAAATGGGTTCAGAGGATGAAATACTACGAGGCGTTGAGGATCCACACAATTGAGTGGATCCATATCATCTCGGACAGAGTAAGTGAGATCCAATGTTGGGAAAGATAGAGTGTGTATTATCATTATATGATAAGATGAGATGGAAATGAGATGTTGTCAATCTACATCAGCAAAAAATATTTCCGTCTGGGCGGAATGGCTCCGTCAGAGCCGTCAGAGACACCCCGGGGGCGGATTACTCCGCGCCCGCCGTCAATTCAACGTGTTGCGTTCCATATCGCCCTCTGATCGCTGTTTCACCGTTGGTTCTCGTTCTGTCGGTCTCCTATTTTAAACGATCACTCTGGCGTTGTGGCTAACTGTGACTATACGTCGGAATGGGTTCATTGGGTACGCGCTTGCATCGGGATTGCAATGCGATGGGTGACGCTGCAAAAATCTCTCCTCACGTTCCTTCTACCTGCGCGCAAATGCAATGCTCTCTTTACTACTTATACAGGATTGAAAGGCGATGGGTGACGCTGGGAATATCTCTCCTCGCGTTCCTTCTACCAGCGCGCAAAATGCCATTCTCTCTTTACTAATTATACACATCATTCCACATCGCTAGATCTATGTGGCTATTGACAATCCATCGTTCGTTCCGTCCGTCTCCTGTCTTACTACTAGTAGCTATCTTTGGAATGACGTGTGCGAAGCCGACAATATTTCCCACGCTGAAAACTTGCAAAGCAACGGCTGCCGGTGCTTTTCTCACTTGTACAAATTTCGAGACGGGATTCATGTTACCCAAGTTTTCAGGTATTGTGGTGAGCGCCAGGGCTAACCAGTACTCAACGAAAGCTCCATCATTGTTTAGGAGTTTGATTTTGAATAGTCGTTGCAGTTGCCACGGAAGACGCCCATTCAGCGCGCCATAACACCTCCCCGGGCGTTGCTTTACCCACACCCAGTCTTTCCGTCCATCCCCTCCGCGCCAGCTCTGGCTTCCTGTTCCTCAACACATCTGAGATATGCGTTCACCATCTAAACCCTCAACTTGAACCTTAATACCATGGTAAATACAGAGCTCCATTGGGTGCAGTTGTTCATCCGATATATACGTCTTGTTACGACTCTTATGATTGATAAACTCCCGTGTGCTGCTGTATATTGCCACGTGGTGCGTTGCGTCTTGTGTATTGTCGAGTAATGCTCTGAAGTCTCTGATCGTAGCGTCAGGATGCTTCCCATCACGGCGGTTTTGGGGCCCCATGAATTCGGGCTTCGCATATGACTGGGAGGCACCGGAAGGGAGGACTTTGCAGGCGGCAACGCTGTTCTCCCGACGCTGAGCGAGGGCTTGGAGATTGAGCTCTCTGATTTCGAAGCAGAGAATGCGACGCTGAAAGGTGATTACTTGTGGCAGGTAGTTGAGATTGTGATTGGAGGCGTTCCAACCCTCCTTGAGGTTCGTTTTATGTGCTTGTTCATGTCTCTCGACAAAATACTATTGCAAGGCTCCGTATCGACGAATCTGTTCGACCCAATGAGACATCAAGTGGATCTTTGGAAAGTTGAAGTCGGCATCCAACTGCTTGGAAACATCGATCTCGTGGCTGATATAATCCCGCGAGGCGTTCAATTCGCGCCGCTTCTTGGACGGCGTCCAAGTTTCAGCATTTGATTCCTCGTCTACTTTTCACTTCTTCACGAGTTCCGTTCTCAGGGCATTGGCTGTGGCCTTGGCCTTTTTGCCGGCTCGCCCGAGTAAGAAAACATCTTTGAAAGTGTGAAAACGATGCAAGGCGTCCTCCATGTAGCTCAATGTTGCATCATCGTGAGATTTATATGGAGCATACATATAGAATTCTGACAATGCCCGTGTGCACTCAATTGCGCGATTGAATATGGGACGCTGAGTGGGGCTTCCGCCTCGTAGAGACTGGGTTACAACTCCAAGCAAGTACCGGCTCATTTCTTTCATCTCCTTCCCATTCCATTGAGAAAATTCCTCATATGTCTTATTTTTTGGTGTGAGGTCGTGGTAAGCAGGCACGGATAACCAGATTGCATTGTACTTGTCAAGCCGTTCGTGCGTCTTCATGAAGTGGAAAATCCACTTCTGGAGATGGTCAAGGATGCCGATCTGCATTGTATGGAGGAGGTCGGGCTTCGGGAGGTCGCTCACGATACAGGGAATATGTCTTAACACATTGAATCCTCGGTGGACATGGCGCGACGAGAGTTCGGCATCGGCTGCCTTGGTGTTGGCATCGCTGAGCGTTCTATATAGGTCGTGATCCCGCTGGGGGTGTTGCTTGTCAGAAGGGACATAATCTCCAAGTTCGTTCTTTGGACACTCGCACCAAAAACAGACATGCCGCTCGAGATGATGTAGGTCACGATACTCAGCGCAATCTGCAAGCCATGCTGCTAAAACCGGTTTGCAACGCCTGAAGTTGCCATCTGCACAGAGAACGTTGTAATACCCGCTCTCGGCGCTGGGATTGAGTTTAATCGTGAGAGGCTGGAGTACCCGCCGGAGTACTTCGTTCAGCACCTCTCGGTTTGTTTGCCGCTGCTCATCTAGCCGCTTCTGAGGAATATTCCGGTTCTTGATTGGAATCAGTAGGAGAGCGACCATTACGACGGTGTGCGCGGAGGGCATCTGGCGGATCTTCGAAGATCGATTGCCAATTGTCATATATACAGGCCACTCTGTCTTGTCGCCAGCAAAATTCGAGAGATGTGTTCCGTCGGACATGAAGATCAAGGGAACCAGTGTATCCCCCAGTGTGAGCGTTGCCTTAACCTCGATTAGCACGTTATTATCCTCGAGTATCTCTGCTTACCTGTGTCTCCCACCACCAGTCCGCAGTGTGCATTTCAGTATAGAGGCGTTTCGGTGGCGTATCGCTGTTAA
>Ga0307514_10000789_pt1 | contig 52280 bp, 55 predicted proteins | sample 16_EM_MG_FD_203088 | JGI IMG/M metagenome (GOLD analysis project Ga0307514, IMG submission 203088) | Populus trichocarpa ectomycorrhiza microbial communities from riparian zone in the Pacific Northwest, United States - 16_EM | ecosystem: Host-associated > Plants > Roots > Unclassified | place... | reverse complement strand
GTCCAGACCAAGCCCGTCCAGTCCAAGACTGCCAGTCCGGGGCCCGGTCCAGTCCGACCTTCCGGTTGGACCAGACCGGACTGAGCCCTACCCCAGACCGGGTCCGTCCGGACTGGTGGAATCATTGACTCACTCGCTGTTAGATCGGACCATTTTGCTCGCGTCAGTACTTCGTACAACTAGCGGGTTGTGGTGCCATTATACAGAAACCTACCTTCTGTCGGATTCGGACACCGAGCTTGTTTCAGCACTTGTCACAGGAAGCAAGTGGGGGAGTCAGCAGGGAGAAACTCACGACCTGTCAAACCAGACAATCAAGCTCACGTCAGCAATCGACGCGGGGGAAACATTGGAGAGAACACACTCTCTGTCAAACCAGGCCATCAGGCTCGCGTTAGTAATCGATACCCATAGGAAACGGGGGAATCTTTTCAGTGAAACTCACAGTCTATCGGATCAGGCCATCAGTTCGTGCCAGCACTCGCAACCCATAGCAGGAGGAGAAAAATTACGGTGAAACTCACAAACTGTCGGATCAGGCAATCGGGTTCAGATTAGCAGGTGGTACCCAGAGACGGAGAAATTTCCAGGAGAGACTCACTGGCTGTCGGATCAAGCCATCGGGCTCGCGTCAGCAGTCGCCAACCGTAGGAAGAAGATAAATTACCATGGAGAAGCACACTGACTGTGAAAGCAGACAATCGGGCTGGCGTCAGCACTCGTCATCCGTGGCAGGAAGGGTAACCATCACGGTGAAACTGACAGGCTGTCGGATCAAGCCATCGGGCTTACGTCAGCACTCTGTACATCTTGCCACCATGTTGACGAAACCCACCGGCTGTAAGGTCAGGCAATGGGCTCACGTTAGCACTCGACACCCTTAGCTAGTGGAAAAGATGGAAAACTCACACGCTGTCGGATCAGGTCATTGGGCTCCCATCAGCACTCAACATCCGTAGGGTATGGAGAACCCAGGATTGAGAATCTCACCAGCTGTTGAATCATGCATCGGGTTACATCAGCACTCAATACACATCATATCACAACTATGATGGCGAAACTCACTGGCTATTAGATCAGGCGAACAGGCTTGTGTCAGCACTCGACACCCGTAGCAAGCGGGGAACAATCGTAGCGAAACTCACCCACTGTCGGATCAGACCATGGGGCTCGCATCAGTACTCGCCACCCGTAATCATCATGGGGTAACATACCGGCTGTCGCATCAGGTCATTGGGCATGTGTCAGCATTTGACGCCAGTATCAAGCGAGGTAAATATTGTGGAGAAGCTCACAGGCTGTCAGATTACGCCATCGGGCTCACATTAGCACTCACCACCAGTAGAAAGAGGGGAAACGATGAAGTGAGACTCACTGACTGTCGGATCCGAAAATTAGGTTGGTTGTGAGCATGTATCAAGTGTGAGAACTATCTTAGAGAAACTCACAGGCTGTCGGATCAGCCAATCAGGCTCGTGTCAGCACTAGCTACTCGGAGCATGAGGGGAAGCGTAATGGAAAAACTCACATGCTGTAAGATCAGGCCATCCGGCTCAACATAAGTATTTAAAAGGGGGGGCTATCTCAGAGAAACTCACATGCTGTCGGATTCGGCCATCAGGCCCGCGTCAGCACTCAATACGTAGCTCGAGTGGGAGCAACAATCATTGAGGAACTAACCCGCTGTCAGAACAGGCAATCAGAATCGCGTCAGCAATCAACACCATCAGAAAATGCGGACTCATCAAGGAGAGATTCACTCGCTGTCGGATCAGGCCGTTGGGCACGTATCAGCAGTTGCCACCTGTAGGAAGAGGTAGAACTATCATAGAAAAACTCACTCGCTGTTGAGTTAGGCAATTTGGCCCACGTTAGTACCCGCCGCCTGTAGGAAGAGGTGGATCCATAATGGAAAACCTCACCAGCTGTGCGATGAGGCCATCGGGCTTACGTCAGTACTCCGTACACATAGCAAGAAGGGCAACCATTATAACGAAACTCACCAGCTGTCAGATCATACCATGGGGCTCGCGTTAGCACATGACACCCGTAGCCAGTGGTGGAGATGGAGAAACTCACACGCTGTCGGATCGGCCATTGGGCTTCCATCAGCACTTGGCATCTTTAGGAAACTGAAGATCTAAGGAGAAACTCACTAACTGTCGGATTAGGCCATCGGGTTCACGTCAGCACTCGGTAAACATCTTAAGAGGGGCAATCATCATGGAGAAACTCACTGGCTGTCGGATCAGGTCATCGGGCACACGTCAGCAATCGACACCCGTAGCAAAGCGGGGAACAGTCACGAAGGAACACACCCGCTGTCAGATCAGGCAATCAAGATCGCATCAGCACCCGACTCCCATAGGAAAAGAGGATCAATCTTGGATTCACTCACCCACTGTCCGATCAGGTCATCAGGATCACGTCATCACCCATAGGGAAGATGGGGATCAATCATGGAGAAACTCACAGGCTGTCAAATTAGGACATCAGTATCGTATCAACACACGCAACCCGTTGGAAGTGGGGGAACGTCAATGGAGAAACTTACTGGCTGTCGGGTAATGATATCGAGCTATCGTCAGCTCTCGCCACCCGCACAAAGAGGTGAAATCATCATGAAGAAACTCACTCGCTGTCCAATCAGGACATTAGACTCTTGTCAGCACTCACCACCTGTAGGAAAATTGGAATCGTGATGAAGCAACTCACCGACTGTCATCAGGCCATGGGCTACCGTCAGTACTCGATATTTGTTTCTAGCGGGGGATTTATCATGAATAAACTTACATACTGTCGGATCAGGCCATTGGGTTCGCATCAGCACTCGACACCAGTAGCAAGCAGGCGAATCATTACTGAGACTTACCGGCTGTGGGATGAGGCAATCAGGCTCGCGTCAGCACCTGAATTCTGTAGCAACCAAGAGAACCATGTTGGCCAAACTTACCGGCTTTGGATCAGGCCATGGGCTCGCGTCAGTACTTGACACAGGCAAGAAGCTCGGGAATCATCATGAAGATACTCACGCGCTGTAGAATCAAGCCATTAGGCTCGCGTTAGCATTTAATAAAGATACGCTACGGGGAACCATGATGGAGAAACTCACAGGCTGTCAGATCAGGCCATCGGGCTCGTTTCAGCGCCCAACACAGGCAACAACCGGGGGAACCATCATGAAAACACTCACCGGCTGTTGGAACAACCGATTAGGCTTGCGTCAATACTCGCCTAGGGACCATCATAGGGAAACTCACTCTCTGTTAGATTAGGTAATTAGGTATGCGTTAGCACTCGGTGAGGGAACCATCATGAAGAACTCACGCACTGTCAGTTCAGGCCATCAGGCTCGTATCAGTACTTGACAAAGATTTGAAGCGGGGAACTATCATAGAGAAACCCACAGGCTATCAGATCAGGACATCGGGCTCGCGTCAGTACTCGACAGTCAGCACCCAGGATAACTATCAAGGCGGAACTCACCCGCTGTCAGATTAGGCCATCGGGCTTTCGTTAGCACTGTCACCAGTAGCAAGAGGTGAAACCAACATGGAGAAACTCACTTGCTGTCGGATCAGGCAATTCGGCTCATGTCAGCATTCTTCTTCCGTAAGAAGAAATGGAACCATCCTGGAGACACTCACCGGCTGCCGAAACAAGCAATTGGACTCGTGTCAGTACAAACTGGGTGTATCATTATTGAGAAACTCACAGACTATCGTGTCGAGCCATTGGGCTCCAATTAGCCCTCACTGAGGGACCTATCATTGAGAAACTTACCGGCTGTCAGATCGCGCCATTACACTTGAGTCAGCACTCGTACCCCGCAGGAAGAGGTGGAACTATCATGAAGAAACTCACCGGCTATAAGATCAAGTGATCGGGATCGTGTCAGCACTCGGGAGTAACCATCATGGAGAATCTCACCGGCTGTCGGAACAGGTCATTGGGCTTTCGTCAGCACTCGCTGGGAGTATCATCATGGAGAAACTCACCGACTGTCGGATTGGCCATTCGGCTCGCGTTAGCACTAGCCGGCGGGGCCATATGGAGAAACTCACTCGCTGTCAGATTAGGCCATCGAGCTCGTGTCAGCAGTCGCCATCCGTTGGAAGAGGTGCAACCATCATGGAGAAACGTACTCGCTGTCAGATTAGATAATTGGGCTCACGTTAGCACTTGCTACCCGTTGGAAGAGGTGGAACCATCATGGAAAAACTCACTCGCTGTCACATGAAATCGGGCCCGCATCAGCACTCAGCGGAAGAACCATCATGGAGAGACTCACCGGCTGCCGGACCATGCCATGGGCTAACGTCAGCACTCGCCACCGGTTGGAAGCAAGGGACCATAGTTGAGAAACTCACATGCTGTCAGATCGGGCCATCGTGGTCGTGTTAGCGCTCGATACCTATATCAAGCGGGGGAACTATCATGGATAATCTCACGCGCTGTCAGATCAGTCCATCGGGCTCGCATCAGTACTCGATACCAGTCGCACGTAGGGAACCATCATCGAGAAACTCACATGCTGTCGGATCACGCCATCAGGCACCCGTCAGCACTTGACACCTGTAGCATGTAGGGAACTGTCATAAAGAAACTCACTTGCTGTCAAACCGAGCCATCAAAATCGCATTAGTAATAGTTATCATAGCGCAAATAACCAAGTATGTACGAAACCTACAATTCTCGAGCAATATCCAGTGCTGTTTTCCCATTTTCATCCTTGGCTTCCGTATCCACCTGTAGAGCGTCGACCAGCAACCGGACAGTTATCTTGTTCCCAAGAGGTGCTGCGAGATGTAGCGCTGTATATCCCGAGCGATCTGTAACTTCTTTGTTTGCCCCAAATTCTTTCACTAGCAGCTCAACTATTGTTTTGCGCCCAAAGAGCGCTGCCCAATGCAGTGCAGTTCGGTTCATATCATCTTCAGCTTCTTTGTTCGCCTTAAAGTTTACGAGTAGTCGGACCGTGCTCTCCCGCCCCAGGATGCCCGCGAGATGCAGCGATGTAAAGCCTACGTTGTTCTTGGCATCCTTGTTAGCACCAAGGGTCCCGACCAAAATTGCAGTTGTGGAGTCGTGGCTGTTTAAAACTGCATGGTGCAGCGCCGTGCATTGGTTTTGGTCCTTTGCCTCTTTGTTAACGTTGAAAGTCTTGATGAGAAGCTCAACCGTGGAGTCATAACCTTTCGATGCCGCATGGTGCAGCGCTGTGCATTGGTTTTGGTCCCTTGCGTCCATGTAAACGTGGAAAGTCTTGATGAGAAGTTCAACTATGGAGTCATGGCCTTTCGATGCTGCACGGTGCAGCGCTGTGCATTGGTTTTGGTCGTTGGCCTCCTTGTCAGCTTTGAGAGTCTTGATGAGAAGCTCGACTGTGGAGTCATGGCCTTTCGATGCCGCATGGTGCAGCGCCGTCCGTTTTTCGCCGTCCTTCGCCTCCTTGTTGACACTAAAGGTCTCAACCAGCATCCTGACTGTCATGTCTCGACTGTGGCTAGCTGCAAAGTGCAACGGCGTCCGTTCTAAGTTGTCTTTGGCCTCCTTGTCAGCCCCTAGTTGTATCAGCAGTCGAACCATTTCGTTGTGTCCATTGGAAGCTGCAAAATGCAACGCTGTCTGCCCATTTTTGTTTTCCGCATCAATTCGAGCCTTCTGATCCAGTAACACCCGGGCAGTGGTTTCATCTCCACTGTTAGCAGCAACCATTAACGGTGTTTTGTCATGGAAGCAAATCTCTTTGTCGACACCAGTTGTTAATATTGCTTCAACTACTTGTGAATACTGCTTTCTTGTCGCTACATGTAGGAGGTTGTTTCTGAAATCCTTAGCTACGACTCTTTTCCCTTGTGCTGCGATGTTTTGGATCAGATCAGACTCAACCCAACTTTCCAAAAGCAAAGAAGCTGGGTTGTTTGACAGTTGCTCACAAAGATGACGAACAAGTTGTTCAACATTGGCAGGCTGACTACACCGTTGTAAGTGCTGTCTGAGATGGTTTAAAGTATAGTTCATTAACGGCCTGTTATTGAGATATGTGGCGTAAGCCTCGAAGTGCTCAGAAGTCCAAGAGTGAACACTCGGCAATTTATTTCCCATAGAGGTGTTTGCGGCGCAGAGCATTAGATGTCGGAGACAGGTTATAGAGACCCTAGCATGAGTATCTTCATTGCTCAGACTAAACTTCGACTTTGCTAGAGGTCCGTTGTGTCGGAGGAAAAACTCGCGAACAGTTTGATGCATAACTTGAACACTTCTATTTTCTGTAAAGATATTAACCAAAAGGTTCAATAGGGTATTCCAAACAGAAAGTACCGGAAAGCCCCTTAACCTCCAAAAAATTGCCTCCACAGTGTATAAGGCACCGTTCGATGCCTATGATCAATTCATTTTCAAATGTTTCATCGGAAAGTGAAAATTCAGCCAGAGGATCATCTGGGATAGCAAGTGCTTGTTTGAATTCTTCAAGTCGAAGAGGGCGGCATGCAAATAAAGCCAATCGAAACATCTTTTGTCCACGCTCGATGTCCCATTCGTTCCTTTTTTCTAATTTTTTGAGGATGCGTTCGTAGAACTCTTCCAGTTCTGTTGGGAGGCTTTTTAAGAATTCGAAGATTTGCTTCTTGTTGACGCCGGTCTCAGCATATGCGAGAAGCTCTTGTTTAACTAAATGCACCCATATGAACACTCCTTGCGCATGTGTAACTATGTACTCCATAGCCCACTTAAGGATATCTGGGGGAAGTTCGAGTTCGGGACCCAAGAAGGATTCTGCAAACTTCATAATGTCCGGCGTGTTCTCATCCTGTAACTTAATGACTTTGTGGTCTGGCGCACGGTGCATCAGCCCGGCTATAGGTCGGCTAGAAAGAAAAATCTTGACTCTGCAATGCGTCTTCAAGTTGGTGGAACAGAGCTGGCGCAGCAATTGGATGATGTTGCGTCTATCTGTGTCATCAGACTCGTCCATGGCGTCAAGAATGAAGTAGAGTAGTTCTTCTGTCGGGTGATCTTTGAAAGAGACCAGAACTTCCTTTAGAGAACTGTAAGGCCATTGAAAGGGCATGCCAGATTGCATTGCCATACGGTAGAAAGATTGGAAGTGAAAGAAAAAATACTCGTTCTGATTGAGGACATCGTAGAGGATCGACCGTAGCATATTAGAATGGTTTGTATGCAGTTTGCCTTCCCTGTCGCTGTAAAAGAAACTAGCCACAATTGATTGTCTCTCAAGTGGCTTTCGCTCTAAGAAGTTATGTTTGAAGTATTTTGTGAGAGTGCTTTTCCCACTGCCTGGCTTTCCTTCAATAAGTAGAAGATCGGAGGTATCTATGGATGACCACGCTTGATATTTCTCATGTGCCCACAGCCATTGCAATGAACCTTTGTACTCTTCTGAAATCTTATCGTACCGTGTATTTTTAAAGCGAAGAGTATTAAGACATTCTACGTTTGTTAGCTAATTTGCCTAGGTCTAAGTTAAGCCACCTAGAGTCGCCAAACCTTTTCTCTCCTTATCATACTCAATAACGAGTAGCTGATCATGTATTTCTTTGGTGTCGGCTTGTGGTCGACTGCTAAGTAAAACCTTTGATTTCAGAGGTCGCTCTATGATCAAATATTCAATAAGTGCGCGAAGCCCTCTAATGAATTCGGAATTCTCGTTCTCCACTCTGTATAGACCGTCAATGATGATTGTCAACTTTCGCTCCTGTTCAGAGTTTAAAGCTGCCTTTAGAGCATCCCAAAGTTCGCTGTTGGATTCATCGAGGATCATCTTTAACACATTGCCCTGAGAGCAGTCCGCCTTAAAGAATGATTGATCCCGACGCAATATCTTGTCAAGAAGGACCCGGAGGAAAGTAGTTATAACAGCTCCCCGTTTGTCCGGCGGTAAACAGCAGATGAATTGGTGGAGGAGAGTGTGAATGAAAGTAGTGACACTCGATCTCATCCCATCCACTGTTGAGCAGAAAAAGTACAGCACGAGGTCCTGTGTCCCTGAAATTGCGTCCATTTCGAGGCGCACGATGATCGATGAAACAAGGTTGATGCTACATTCGGTTGGCCCAGACAACAATAACGCCGGAGCTTTGCCGGAGCTCCATAGAGTAAAATCTACGTTCTTAAAGATCCAGAAAAACTTCGGTAGGCTGCAGTCCAAAAGACGGGCCGTAGATATGTGGTTTTCTTGATCAATTGTAGATAGTATGTTCAAGAAATGATCCGGATCCACATTGTTTATCAGAGGCAAAAAACTTTTCGTGAGATCCTGGGCTTTGAAATATTAGCTTTAGATTCCATTCTATAGAGTTATAGAGGCCAATCCAGCACACACCAATATAATCCTTCAAATGTCGAACAACTGTCTGATATGTTGTGTCCACAGGAGAGGCAAATTTCACAATATCCGTATGGTTTTTTCCGACTGGAATTCGTTGTTCCCATGGCAAATATAACTGTGCAGAAAATCGCTGAACCATCTGGACCTCCTCGCCATCTCTTGCAAATCTTCCCGGTTCCGCCTACACGCAGTAATTAATATTTTGAGCTAAAAAGCAGAGACTGGAGATGAGTTATTCACCATTCTGACAGACGGTGTCTTCACTGTTTCATAAAAGCTGAACACCTTTCCCTTGAATACTTCCCATACGCGTAACATTGCCTCCTTTTGCTCCTCCAAGAATTCTGAGCCTTCCTTTAGTTGCATTATAAGGTTATTTTGTTGTCCACCGGAGCGAACGGCCACCATTTCTTCCAGTTCATCAGTCCGTAGACCAAGGTGTGGCGTTCCAAAAAAGAAGATCCCACGTGTTGAATCTAGAATGCGTTTATGACGAGAATTCCAATTTGACTCAACTAATGTCTGTCACCCAAGCATGGTTATGAGTAGAAAAAGGTACCTTTAGAGTACAAAAATGCTTACTTGCAGTATCAAAATACCTCCTAAACTGTGTCCCAGGAAAATGATGGGCCGATTCTGATGCACAAAAAATGATCGATGTCAGTACACAGACTCAGTTGCTCAACAAAATTTGCATACCTCGGCTGCGCTTCTCGAATTTTCTAGCTGTTGAATGAAGTTTCTCCTGTAATCGACTAGTCTCGTTTCGCTTTTTACTCCCCGAACGAGGCTACTATCGTAGCCGTAGGTCATAATCCTGACATTCTTCACATCCTCCGGCAAAAAGTCCTTGAGCCACATTTTGCAAGTGTCACGGTTTCTCCAGGATCCAAATGCATGGCCTGCAAGACCCGTCACTGCAACCACACTGCAAATTACCTATGTCAGCATGAACAGGGCAATGCAACACATGGCAAGACCAACTCTGCGACTACTTCGCCTCCGGGTGAGTTCAAAGGCGTCAGGTCATAGAAATGGCTGTCGATTACAAGATCTACCCCACCAAGAGTCGACACAAAATTGAAATCGTCCGGCTTGAGTTTCTGGAAATATTCGGTACAGGTATGCAAATTGAGAAGTGCCGTCTGAGTGGAACCGTAGCATGCTGGGTACAGGGTCAATTGATATTCGTATTTATCCATTTGCTCGAGTGAGGGATCGATCTTGCGAAGGGAATTGAGTAGGTGATCATAACTCCAGGTGGATGGCACATTGGCAATTCGAAAGCACTTGGACTTAGATTTAGACATCGGAAGGGCGTTAGATCTGGATCTGTGTCAGAGATTGTCGTGGCGGTGCTGAGATTGCTGTATGTGGTCTTAAGAATTTGTCGAGGAGAGTAGAAAGACACTGAAGCTAAGCAGTACCGTGCAGTAGATGTTTTTACGATAGCCGGTAAGTGCAGGTCACACAGATCATCTCAATTTGAGTCTAGAGATCGCGCTCTCCCATGAGACGTGGTAAAGTTCCACCGTTTTCTTACCCGCAGTAACTTTGGTGGCAGACGTGGGCGTACCTTATTAGACTCAAATATCTCAGCCGGAATAGGAGATGAAGATGGGCAGAGGGATTCTAGTTCAAGTGTTCGGTGTTCAGGTGTTCGGTGTTCTAGTGTTCGGGTATTCAGGAAAGGTTGAGATGCTTAGGAAGGGTTCCGACAGCGAGGGTAACGTGTGAAGACCTTGTTCATCTGAGGGTGGGTTCACTAGCAATTGGTATGCTCTTCACTAGTGATGGCGATGATCTGCACCGTGATTCACAGTTACAAATGCTAACATATGCTATAACCTACGGGAATTATACCGAACAAAAGTAGCGTCTTGCAGTAGCGCCCTGCAAATGTTACCAATTAGAGTTCGAAATAAAAATGTACCACAAGAACGTGATACCTCTTCGTCTCCGTATCCCTCTAATTGTTTATGCAGCCTTCAAACCTTCCATATCTGTGTGTACACGCGTAATCAAGCTGATATTAACTGAGGGAGAGGGTGACATCTTTAGCCAATAATCGGTCGCCTGATAATCTATTAGTTCTCAAGCAATGCGCACACAACTTTTACCATGCATTCGGCATACAAACTTCGCCCAATAAACGGCTGCATCGTAATCTATTCAAAGGGTTAGCGGAAAATCCAAACAGAACGCACATATAGTAAGTACATCAATCCATTCAATTTGTTCGAGAACAGGGTATGTGTCTTGAGATGTTTACATGTGCATCTACAGCTGCAGCTGACGAAAAAGCGCGCATAGTAATTGAGAATCGAATCGATGGCGGCTCTAATGATGACGTTGATCGACTTTTTTAGCCTTCTTCATAAGCTCGTTACCCGGCATCCTCTTTTTTTTGTTTGTTTTTTTTTTGTTTTATTTTAATCATACTGTATTCACTCTATTCTGCTGGGACGGGCTCATCATCCTATCTCGTGACAGGATTTGGGATGCCAAAAATGGAGACCCTGCACAGTATTGGACAGCATTTCGTGTTATTCATGTCAAATCGACAAAATTGGCTGCTGCATAAGAACGGCTGGCTCCGATTCAAGCGATTCAAGATCTGACACGACGGGCTAATTGAGCTCATCGAAGTGACATTTTTATTACTAACTCTAACTGATAACGTTGAAGACGTAACTCAAAACGTCATCATAGGCAGTCGCTTCACTTGCGCACACATCTGACCCAAATAAAATGCTGATGCACGGTGAGGAGTCGGCTTGAAGGAGGCAATGGGGTGATAGGGCTCTGGGAGTAGAGTACCATACTCCCCTACCAATGCAATTCGAAGTCGTGTTCCATGGATAATATTCCAGTGATACGCACCCCGGTCCATTCTGGGAAGTTGTTTGCGTTCCATTGCCATTTCTGGAGGTCACCGAGATTTATGGCGAGCCTGGAATCGTTTGTTGGACTGGCACACGATGATCACGCCAATATTGTTTGGTTCCCCGCTCCACTTCCGAGTATCCGAGATTATGATACACGAACAGGGTAGCAAGGATTAAACATTTCCGATTCCGGTACTTTAAAGCGTAATGGATGCAGCATGTCTCAGAATTGCGATGGTGGAAAGCCCTATGGTTGGGGACTCCTAGTCATGGTGAAGTTGTGACATTCGATCTGGGCACCTGAAATTACCATTTACGGTAATTATTTGGAATTTTTTTATTTACTTTATGTATTTTGGCCAAAACTCGGCAGATCAGGCTCAATTATTACCTGATATAGTAATACCACTAGTGGTCACTTGGTTTTGTGTACATCCTGACCGTAGTTGGGGGCATTTTTTGTGACATTTGCCAAGGGTCCCCATACAAAATAGGAGAAAACTCGACTTTTTAAAATTCCTTTCCTCCACAACCACAACCAGTAAAAATAATTGGGCTCTGTCAGATTGTAGAGAACACTTAAAAGAAGCATGTAACAGAGTGTTTTTTTTTGTTTGGACTTTTTTGGTAGAGTAAAGGCACGCTAAAGTTGAGGCTTAAAATGCTCCAGTTTAAGGTGTCTCCAACAATAGGATGTGGAAGACGAAATCAGGCGTGCAGGGATATCTGAATCATTGGGGAGATGTTCTTAACGAAAATATTCCGTAATTCTATGACAATATGTCTGAACTACATCTTTTCGCGCGACGTTAACCGCGTTCAAATCTTGCACCAGATCACTCCCAATTTTATCTTCCTTATCGGAGTACCGCGGTACTCGAATGCGCATGTTACGGGAATGCCAAAATTCAATTTTCACTGTTTGTTCCTATTACAACACCTCAACCTATTTATGTGATGACTTAAGTCCGGAAAAATGCAACAGAAAGTTAGCTACAGTACAATTCAGGAAGCTTATAAAACGATCTACAACTTGCGGACTTATTCTTGTTTGATGATTCCAAATAGATTGATGAGGAACGGAAGCTGCAGCATTTTGGCTTGGCATTTAGGTAGAATACACAGTACTCTACTACCCCTGGACTCTGCATCCTTCCATTCTATGATCGACTCCACAACCTCAACGTCCAAATTGATACCGCTCTCTTCCATTGCTCTCGATCGCCCTCGCCTCCACATCTGTCGACAATAACCTATTCCTATCACCTTCCCACATTCAAAGACATTGTTCGAGCCTCTGCCGCTGTTCACACCTCCGAACTCGCACTCACGCCTATGAGTCGATATCATTCCATGCGCGTACGGCAAGACTCCTCTTGTTTAGACACGCCTCCATCGATACCGTTATCTACACGAGTATTATCACTGCACAACTGTAACTAACTACTGTTAATGTCAGGTTAGGGCAGCCACTAAAATTATCACTCGCCCAGACGTGACATTGGCACTGTGATTTTGTTTATCGCGGAGTATAGCAAGAGAGGAGGGAGAATATTAACCAAGTCAGATCAAATCCTCCGACATCCGCCGCTATCTCTCCTTCGCCCTCGTCTATTCCTCTACTCTCGTCTTTCCTCAGTCCTCGTCTACCCCACCATCATTTACTCTACCGTCATTTACTCCACCGTCGTTTACACCACCGTCGTTCGAATACTCCACTGTCATCTATGTGCAATTTATCTAGTCTATTTTGTCCTCTACCCCTCCGTCCTTGTCTCTCTGACCCCCTTATGTATCCTCTGTATGCGCTAGTCTATTCCGTGTCTTCATCTGCTCTAGGTACTCTACTGCGCGCCAACCAAACTACTGTAGTCGTCTCTCCTCCGTGCCGTCGTTTATATCTACCGGCGGTCCAATTGGCACTCGTGACAGCAGTATCGCCGGAGCCTCTCCTCCGGCCTCGTCCGTTCCTCCCGCTCATCTCCATCCTCGTCTCATCCTCCGTAGCAGTATCCACCACCTCGTCTACCTGCAGCTTCTCTTCCCTACTTCCCTGCTCTGTCGTCTACCCGTTCCTCCTGCGTCCTGTGCCTCCTCAACATCGTACTTTGTGTCCTCATACTCGGTGACGTTCCTCTACTTCGCGTCGTCGTCTACACCCTCCTCCGGCATTAACTATCCCCTTGCTGCTATCTTCTATCCCCGCTGACTTCCTTCGTACCATCGTCTACATCTACCAAACGGCGGTCTTATTCGCGCTCGTGGCAGGAATATGGGTGAAGCACCATACATAGCTGGATCGAGAACAGACGTTACCCGCTTTCAACCTTGCAGTTTGGTAGCAACACTTCCGCACCCCCTCTTGCCGGGGATCAGTTGTTGTTGTTGTTTATTCATACTGTATTCACTCTTACTAGAGTATGACAAGACCTAATACCCCCTCCGCCTCCGGGCGAGCCGGCTAGATGGCGGAGCTCCGCCCTCGCTACCCTTCATCCCCGCTGACAAATGAAAGATAAAAGATAGAACAGAAAAGAAAAAAAAAAAAAAAAAAATGAAAAATGAAAAGCCGGGGATCAGTAGTACGTGGGTGGATCGAGCAGGGTGCATCCCCTTTTTTTGGTTCATCGTGAGCAACTGAGTCGAGTTGATCAACGGGGGACCTACGGCGACATGAGAACATTAGTAACAAATGCCAACTCTACTCTCTTCCCACGATTCCGGTGCTATTTCTGTAACAATTCTGGGGCAATTAAACAGATCAACAGGACATACAGGAACGAGACGATAACACCGTAGCCGAACGACGCATTACCGGGACGTGTTCGAGACTACGGGGCATTCGAGCCAAGCGCTGAGATTCACACCGCATACTATTTGGGATGACTACATCAACGGCAAAGCGACAGAATCATGCGGGAACGCGTACAGTATAGACCTTGGAGACAGGAAGGAACATCGGCTGGATGTACAACGAAAGAAGCACATGGAGAGTGCCGCAGAGGTACCGCCCGAAGAATGCGCGCTGGGTATGTTATCGCGATAGAGATCAGGGTAGATATTCACCACCGAGACCGACACTGACACCGGTAGTAACGAGTCCGATTTCTAAGATGTAGCGCCGAGAGGATAATAACGACGATGACGATCGCGATGATGGGGTATGGTGATGCTTTCACCGGATGGAATAGTAACTTCGGTCGAGAATCCCGACTACGGACGAGCCCAGCACTTTCCTTTATATTCCATGCGACACCAAAAATCAACGACACCAACCAAGCGGCGCAATGCCAAGTACATGACGTGATGGTTACGGTGCAAGAAGTTAAATGTGGTCCGGCCGGGTCAGGGAGCGAAACCAAGGGGGTGGTGCGGTCCTGGGGGGCAACAGGCTGAGCGAGAAGGCGTCGCTCCCGGTGGCCCCTGGAGGCCGAAGGAATCTCCAGACCCAGTATATATATAAGGCTTAGGTTTTAGATAAGAGTAAGAGACTTCGTCGCACAACTCAACATTCGAGCTCAATTATGTCCACGAGTTTGTTTAAATCAAAAGAAATTTTTGTGATTCGCACAATATGTTTAAATCCCACTACCATGTCACTCACTCAGGGTGTCGAGGGATAAAGATTTGGAGCACATGTGAATACTAGAACGACTTAGATGATTCCGCGATGCGTACTGTGCAACACCACTTACCGCCTACCATCACCACCGCCACCATCGTGAATCATTGCGCACCCTCACATGTATGCGGAATTTCAAGGAACACATCAAAAATTACAGTCAAGATTGTAATACGTAAAAGTAGATGACCCGAAATACCAAGCTGTCTACTGCTTTGAAAAACCTCAACACCAAATTGAAATATCACGATACTTGCATAGATCTTTGCATGAGATATCACTATATCACTCGGTATATAGAGCAATGTACCCACCATCGTGTCATGCAAACACTGCATAAGTACCAATCACTGCATAGTGTGGTTTACACGCCAGCTGTAGTTGCAACGCTCTAGTGGCATTGGTACTACTGTCAAGTTTAAGCTACCAAGATTGGTGTTATGAGATTGTAGTATGAAGTAAACATAATCTAAACTACATTTACACATTTATTTTACATCATATCTCACCACGGTAGTTTACTTACACTACGCCTCACCAAAAACGTGTACCCTAATGATCCCTCAGTTAGCTGTACATATTTACATAAATTCTCACTCTTGCCACCGGCTCATCTGCACCTCCGATCGATCGCCACTCTTTGCGGTCTCCAGACCCATGGTATAGGGACGGTTCTTCTACTGTTGGATACATTAAAAGAGACACGACATCAGCATCGTACACTTTCAACATTTACGATCTTTGATATCGAGTGAGCGGTTGTGGATAAACAGCCCTTTTGGACTGTTAAATAGCAGCTGCTCCATGAATACAATATTGGCAATATCGTATATCAAAGACCAGGAATCGAAAGTGGGCCTATTTACGGATACTTCCTGTATACAACATTTTGTGATTAGAGCAAAACTCGCGGACTTGAATTGATCGAGACATCCTAACAGAAGGCCTCCGCTCAGCCAACACTACATATGCTCTGGCAACGGAGACAATAGAGATAGATCACCAAGAACGAGAGAGATACACTCACTGGAAGCTGGCTAGAGATATTTGGCTGGCTAGAGAAAGTAGAAATAAAACTCACTGGGAGCTAGCCGGGAGAGTCTATCCAGGCCATGTTGTCGGAAAAACCGTATCTCATCTTCACTGACACCAAGTGCACTTGCGAGACACATTTTGGAAGTGCACAGGAGACACCGACTGGGAGTGATAGGAAACGCACATGAGAGCGCACTTGAAGTGACTGGAAGCGCTCTTGTGAGTCACGCAAGGTGGGCTAGGAGGATATGATAGTTAAGCGGGCTTTGCGAAGCACAGGGATAGGGCGCTCAGACTGTGACAGGGGGTATATCATGACTTACTACATCAACTCTACATTTTGATGATCTTAGATTGCAATCTATCAGTCCAGCTATGATCGAGTGAGTTGGAATCCTTCTCCCATTATACCATTTACCTTCCAACTATGCGAAACCCATCAGCACTTCACCAACATGATGATTTTTAAACGCCAAATTCTTGACCCGCAAGTCTGACGCTACCAGTAAAGACACTACTACCTCAGTTACATATTCCATAATTTTCAAAAATAGCTACCACTAAGTGGTTGGTAAAAAAACAGATTTTTCTAGGTTTATTCTGCTCTATCAATACCGGGATGAGACCCCAATCTCCATAACATCGGCAGTGTTCCCAAACGGCCAAACGGGCGCGGCTTAACAGAAGCCTGGCCGGTTTACGGGATTCTGATATACTGCCCGGCCGGATTAAGAATTAACGGCTTTTCACTAGGTAATTTATAAACGATGTAAATGCCGCTGCGCCGGCATTCGTAGGTATCTGTATATATCTAAAGGACTTTATCAATACCGCCGGTATTCATACGGGTAAACTCCGCGGTTATTAATAGGCATCCGTTAGCATTTACAAATACAGGTATCCACATATACCGCCGGCTTTTGAATGCATGCCTGGCTGTCAACGGCTGTTTGAGCACTGCCGGATTTAACCCGTGTGTGGCCGGTTTAATCGCCGGTCGACCAGCTGGCCGTTTAGAAACACTTTGACCTCCATTTGTTCTCTGGCAGAGGCTGAAAGCCGTATCCCTTTGCCGGTAATTGGGTTCGAGCCCATAGACGGACCCGCATTTAAAATACATATCACACAACCACCATCCAGCCAAATGACCCCAGAATAAATAAAAATACTCTACATAGGGTGAAACTCATAAAAACAATTTGGTTTAGGTGTGAAACACAAAGCCTGATTGCAGTCCACACACATTGTAGTGGTTTTGATGCCTTCTCCACTACCACCCTGACTTCTTTTCCCCCTGCAAAGGAAACAATCTACTGTACTCTCCATCCAAAGTGGGGAATGAATTCCTGGTACCTTGTGGCAGAGGGGAAGGGGGGTGTGCTTGGTAACCAGCCTTGCTTGGTAACCAGCCTTACTTAGTAACCAGCCTAGTAGGCAGTGGGGGCAAGGAAGATTGTGTGGCAAGAACCGACCGAGTGATGATTTGTGAAGCTGGAATGAGTGAAGAACTTTTCATCGTTGATGGACTTCCAGGCTGCAGAAGGTCACACACAATGGAGAGACGAAAGTCAAAGTGCTCTATAGTGCTCTCGTCGTGTGCTGGAAGATCTCGATAGATTATGAGGCTATTGATGAGGGCTGTCTCCAGAATGCAGATAAAAAGTGGGTACCAATTGTGTCTGGATATGAGCTGTGTATCAAATAGGTTCGGTACTGGTCAGCCACATCCACACCTACCTTGTGCTGGTTATAGGCATCAACAGTGACTGGTATATCAAGCTATTTCTGGCATTCTCCAGCCAAAACCCTATCCTTCATCCAGTACCGCTCAGGAGGAACTCCAACAACACCCATATGAATTTGAATTGCCAACCAGAGATAATGCTCCTGAGCAGCGACTGGCTGCCAGAAACACTGCCGCTCCTTCTCTGGCCCAAGATGCTGCTGCTGGGCATAGGAATTGGTGTTTGCTACAAGCTATCCCATGATGGAGTTGGTATGAAAGAGATTGAAGATTTGACAAATTTCGACTTGGTTTTTTGAGTGTTTTCGGTTACTATATGATCTGAAGGGAAGTCGCCGATACTGGGATCGCCGAATTGACTCACAGGCTACAGACTCACAGCCATAGACTCATCCACGAGTTTTCACTCGCTACTGCCGCCGGTATTTGCAATCATGAGCCTCCATGGACTTCCATGGAGTTCCAGGCTCTCATGTATATAAAGACAGAGCCTCTCCTGAGATAGTAGAATAGACTTAGTCCGCTTTACATTCGTAGCATTTTTTTACGCTGCTTGGTCGAGTGATTAGCTGTGATCGACCCGGCTGGCTGAATATATGCTTCGTCTGAGGAGCTATAATTATCGTCAAGGTTGAGCATTGCTGGTGGATCTTCGGTCGTAGGTGGAGACATATCAGGTATAATGACAGGTCGGTGCTGTACCACTGTAGGTGGTGGTGGTCTGGAGGAGGTGCGCTTTGGGCCAGAGTGATCGTCCAGGATGCGGCGCTTGGCACTTTGTTTTTTCACATTTTTTGGTGAGGATGGTGGAGATGAGAGTATAAGTGGTGGGGGTAGGTAGTTGAAATTATGATTCCGAGGCCTGTGGGCTTCTCTGCTCATGGTTGTTGTGGCGTGGTAGATGGGAAGTGGGAAGGTGGTTGACACTGGGCTAGAGGATGGTACTCTCACAATCTCCGAAGTACTGCTGGCAGCGGCCGAAAACCATCGGCCATTGGGGGCCGCAAGCCTCCGGCTTCATGCCCGAGTCCACCAGCTCCGAAGGCTAAGTAAGCCACCGGGCCAATCTCCTAGTGAACAAGTGGCAGTTAGCCCGCGACACAGTTGATCGCGGGACCACCGACGGCCGCAACTACACCCCAGCTAATTTGAAGGTGCTCGATCAATTTTGAAGTATGGGGACACTTAAACCCTAACCCCGACAATGGGCGGTTAAACAGATTAGAAGAGATTTAGCTGTCGGTGTGTTTGAAATCCTTCGGCGGGTATCCCGAGAGGCGGATTGCGACCTCCTTCACGTATTTGAGCACTGGGTTTCACTTGAAATTAGACTTTACGCTGTTGGAGTATCATCAGGGGGGTGATTACGGTGGCCCCCATGGGCGAGCTTCCATTATTTACTCCCCAAATCTCACCATTATATTGCTAATAACTATTTTAAAGCAAGATATTATCTCATCACCAAAATGTCCGAGTATACTCTTCAGATGCAACTGTATATTCTAATATGTTTAATCTATTGCATATACAGGTCTCAGCCGGAGATGAGTCTCGTATGGCCGGAGACGGAGATGTCTTGTCTGGCCGGAGACGGTGATGGCTCGTATGGCCGGAGATGACAGTTGACTCTGATACGGGCTGATGGCATTCAGCCGTACTTGCAGTTTCATATATATTGGCCTTGTGGCCCTCTTAGATAGAACACAATTAAGCTTCTCTAGCATCACTATTTCAACATAATCTTTCGGAGCAAAAATGCGGAAATCTTGTACAGTACAGAGTACATAAAACCTATTCTCGACGCTACCGGTATACTGCTTCCAACCGAACTGCTGCCGTGGGTGCTGACCAGACTACCGCGACTTCGATAGATGTAGACGACGGTGCGGACGGGCGATAACCATGGAGGAGAGACGACGACGTCAGTGGGTAATGTTACTTGTGGAGGGACATCATGCCGGTAGAGTTAATAATGCCGGAGGGCACAGATGACGGTGCATAGTAGAGGAGGTTAGAGTAGATTAAGATATGCTGTAGGCGGAGGTGTAGATGGCGCAGAGACAGAAGTTGGAGGATAGATAAAGCCGGAAGGGTTGACGATGGTAGAGGGATAGACGGTGTAGACAAATTCACGTAGACGATGGCGGAGGGATAGACCAAGACACGTAGCAAACGGGCGTAGACAACGGCGCGGAGGAATCATGAAGGCAGAAGCGATACGACGACGGAAGAGACACGAGCGGAGGAGCGACGAGGGATAGACTACGGTTTAGAGGAGTTAAGTTGCATGTAGCCGAGGGCAAAGTATACCACAGCGGAGGAACCGACAACGGGCCGAGTGGAGAGATCGGAGGGATGCACAAAGACGGAGCGACGGCGCTGGAGGTTGGAGGGCTTGAGATGATGAACAATTGACTGGTGGCCGTATATGTGACGCAACCCCTTCCCCTCTACCATCCTTTTGCTAATCTCCGGTGGTTATGTCAGGTCAGAGCGGGTGCTAGTAGCTTTAGTGGACCGTCGGGATCTAACATCAGTAAGCAGTCAGCTATAGGCGGTGAGAATACTCGGCATAGAAAATGGCGTAAACAGAGGCGGGCACAATCGAGGAGTCTTATGTGCACGCACTTTGCGGGGAAGCATCAGAAAACCTGGCATGGGATGTTATTGACAACATGTAAATGTGAGTATAGAGATCAAGGGTACGATGTGCGATAAGCTCGGAGGAGGAGTGAGAGAGATGAGAATAGGCGTCGACAGGCAGTGGGATATCAATTTGTCGTTGATGATGTGATGCAGTAAAGTATGAAGAGCTAATAATAGAGTACATGGAAGCGTGATGGGATGCAGTGTAAAAGGTGGGGTGAAATGTCGATGGTGGAGGCATTACAGGGGTACCGTTCCGAACAGATGACATCGGTTAATGTGATTCAGCCTCATTCCCGATTCAACTTTCTAGAGCGAGATCGTAAAACGTGTTTCCGGAGGTCCTCGGGTAGGGACGGTGACATCGGAACGGTTTAATCCTTGCCCTAGTAGAACTTGTATAGATCAAAGCTAAAACAGTTCCAATTTCGCCATTCGTAGCCAGGTACACACACCGATCCATCCCGGGAAACTCTTTGCGTTCACTTACCGTTTCCAAAGGTTGCCGAGATGTAATTGTTTAGTGGTACTTGTTTCTTCGCATCACAGCCGCTTTCTAACGATGGTCCTCCGACTCAAAGCGAGTCTAGAACTATTCGCTTTCCAATGAGGATTCCGGCGGTCGGAGTATAACAACCAGCTTCCCGGTTCCGAACGCCACCCAAACACGCCCCTTATTCTCCTCAGACAAGTGTCCTACAGTGCAAAATCAATAGAAACAAATATTTGCATTTTTCCTGAGCTCCTTTTAGGGTGATCTTTCACTGTCCCTAGAGAACCCCCTTTTCGGAACGCGAATATTTCTAGTCCCTCTTGGGAGCAGGTAGCGGGGAAGAATATAAGGAATTTTTCAGAGTTGGACTAGAATTCTGTACGCACTGTCGTAGTAGAGCACAGTACGGCAACCCCTGAGACCTTTTGACTCCCACTCTCTAATGCCTCGCTCTCTTCCTTACACTGCCCTCCATTGTCCACACCGCACATGTCAACGTCCTTTCACACCCATCATTTTTCTATGCGTCTATGTCTCCGCCCCTGACCATATCTCCGCACATCTACACGTCGTCTATACCATTCCACGGCAGGCCTTCTGATATCCGCTCGCGTATTGGCCCTAAAGTACGTCATGTTTACCCATGTTTCATTAGCTCGCGCTGAAGCTTATCTTGAGCAGGGATTTCTACTTACTTTTAGAAGCAGCTGTGCGTGGCATTAGAAATGGGGTTGCGATTGTGGGGGGTGTCATCTGCCCCGCATTTCGACTGATATGTAACTCACAAATAACTTCTCGATAACAAAGTAGCGACAGAGCTATCCTTCATAAGAGGCAAGATTGGCTGTGATTGGCGCGTGGATGAGCCCTGCTGGACATGTTATTTGTTGGCCGAAAAATAATCAATTTGGGCATTTGCATTGCCGGTTTTTTTTGAGCATAGGCTTATCAAACTGCGCACATGTGTGGGACCCAGAGCGGTTGGCTACATCATTTTTATTGTGAGACCAATACGCTTTGCCTCCAAACCGGTTCTAAGCATTATCTGCCGACTGATTCTGATTTGTTTCCTCAAACCTGACATCTTTACAGGTTCGCCAACACATTTCAACGGCTACTTGTAACATTCAAAACCATCTGTGTTACAATGTTGTGCAACTGCAGCACAAGGAATTCTCATTGACAGTTTGTTTTGATTGGCCCAGCGCTCAAGGGAATTCTAATCGAAATGTGATTTCTTTCGGCTCAGTCGGGTAGCGATCCTGGTACATACGTACTCTCAAAAATGCTACGGTAAAGTATACAATATTGTTTAGGAGTACCTGGATAGTCAGGATACGTGGGGATTGACAACGGCTGTGTCTGGTGCGTAGTGCTACACATAGCGAATTCAATGCAATCACTTAACTCGTTCTAATCGTTTCAATTTTAAATATCGCACCTTGTCGAAGCGAAGCAAGCCGCAAGAACAATCATCGTTCCTTTATAGAGATTTTTGCACAAATCCAGCCTATAAGTCCTCTACCACATCTAGAAATCTAGAACCCTAACTCTGGTGACGGTATGAGCACCCACGCAAACCGTGACTAGTCAGTTTAAGCTGGGTTAGGGTTATTTATTCCATTTCATAAAACTTTCCATTTTGCGTGCAAACTTGACAAGTATCCCTTCCCCACTATTTAACCAATTAACATGAATAACACGGCAAATCGGGGGTTATCTTACTCCTGAATCGCTTTCAGTTTTGCAACATCATCCTGAATATTTTTTATCTTTTGATCGTATTCCTCATAGGTTGCGCTCAACACCTCCTCCATCATTTTGTTGTTTGCATCCAGAGCCTTTTTGTGTTCCGCCTTGACTGCTTCAAGCTCTTTTTTGAACTTTTCCAACAGTTCAATGCTTTCAGCTCTCAATTGCTCTCCAGCTTTGGTATCGCCTAGATTCTTCCCTTCAATACTGAGTTCGTGTTGAATTTGCGGAGTGCCTGGCAGTCTGTTGAGGAGGTGGCGGATAATCGCCTCACAGTTCGCTTTTGTTTTGTAGCTCCGTTGCAGTGTGGCGCCCCCTGCAAGAAAGTGCTTCCAGAAATTGTTCTTCAACTCCTGTTCGTTTCTCACATACTTGGACATCGATCCAGCTGCACTATCCCACATGGTTGAAACTAGAATGGTATTCTTCAAGAACTCATCTCCGCAGATACTGCGGAATAGGTCCAAACACCTAATCGACGTCCGTTCCATTCTGACATCAGTGATCCGATGCAAATACAGGATACCGGTCAACTTGGTGTGGGAATTGTATCTATCGAAAACACTTGTCAAAATGGGGACCTTCTGACATGTTGTTTGTTGCTCACGATGTCTTCATCCAATCCCCGATCAACTCCAACACCTCAACATCCGACTTCTCGCCATCATTAAATCCAGGCGTGTCCACTAGACGTACGGTACGACCATCCAGTATGAATGGTTTGCTCGTTTTGACTTCGGTAGTGCATGAACGTAATCCATCACTGACCACAACTGTCTGATCGTCGCTCACGGTTTGGATGAACTAATGATTGGTGTCGGTTATGAAATAGCTTCAGATAAGTGGAGCATTGGCATAGGCGCAACTCACAGTCGATTTTCCACTTCCAGTGACACCCATTACCCTGCTCCAATTATTACAACCGGGACAGATGAAAAATGTAATTGGGCAGGCTTACCCAATCAAAACCTCATCCGCGTTCTCTTCGGGAGTGGCGAGTTTGGATGAAGATTCTTCAATTGATGAACAGATGGACTCGGAAATCGACATAGTGTGCATATTTCAATCTGTGTGGGTATTAAGTTGCTGGCGATGTTTTATTGCGATAACGTTGAATGGCGAAGGAGAATGTGATCTGTCTACGACATGAGAAGGTCGGAATGGGTATACTTATAATACAAAGGTAGCTCTAGACCTTCTAGCGATAATAGCTTTTGGAATCTATGTTGACTCATAACCGGGGAATTGTAAACTGAAGGGGCATGATGAAATGATTGTCTAGTAATTGGTGGTCGAGCTTATCGAAGAGAAGTTATTACTAGTGGCCAGTTGATTCTCGTTTTCCCGAAGCGCTTCTATATATGCATCCCACACAAGTAATAAAAGGCTCAATGATATTCAACCCAATCTCAAAATTGTTCAAGACACCGAACTGCGGGTTCGTTGTCCTCAAACACCTACATAGGAGATACCATGCTCGCATCCCCAACATGCAGTATACCAGTCTACTTGTAAGAGTATTCTACTGCACATACATAAAGTTCACATGATCGGACCTCTGGTGGGCGCTGAAACGAGCTGAGCACGACTCCTATCAGGGCAATCATTAATATACTATCAGAATGTGCAGAATAATCACACGAGTATGGTTTCTTCGTCTATCACAACCTCTTCTCTAGCAGTGTAGACTGACAGTATCCAATCGCAATGCCATAATATTGGGCTAATGGAGAACTAGCTATGTCAGTGAATTGCGATGTGGCAGCTAGTCGATATGCAACATATAGTTCGTCTAAAGGTAATATATGTGCCGTCTCTCGGGAGAGAAAATCGTAACGCATACTTCCTAAACTTGCCGCACGAATTGTATATCGAGCTATAATTTCTCTTCGTTATGTAATCTGCGATCTAAAAACTGTATTTAGTGAGATCTGGCGATTCGTGTCAACGGAAGAATTCCGGTCAATCTGATCAGACAGTTCCTGTCTGTTCAACTGCCAAAGGCGGAGCATCAACAAGGGGTGAGGGATTCGAATGAATCGATTACCTTTAAAAAACAGTAAGTGTTCCCTGAATAAAACAGCTACATTTTACTTGTGAAAGGCGACGCATGTAATGTCATTGTTTTTGCACGGAATCAATGAATAGCTTAAATTGGAGCTAAACCCTAACAAAGTAATCCCTTCTATCCCATTAGCTAGCTCTAGAGCCCCTGTTCTACGGTAGCAGAATCAAGTTTTCCAAACACTCCAAAGAGTGCGCTGGCGCTTCCAAATTATTCTTCAGATCTTCATAGTCTATACATCTATATTATATGGCCCAATAGCTCTGCAACACGATATCAGGAAATGTTACACTTGAATGGCGCTATACTTTTGATAGTTGATCACCCTTCAGACTGTTCACTCTACAATTTCATTGCATTAATGGTGGGTGAGACTCTGTACCTAGCAATTAACAAGTGCAGTTTGCAGAGTGGATGACATGATGCCGCACCTGCATCATGGTAAAACATGGCAATAGAAGTTTTCAACGCTCAGCATAGGGAAATGCGCCGACACTCAAAAGTATTAGCCAAAAGTAGTACTTGAAGCATTACTGAAGACCTCTAGTCAAGTTAAGGTCTCTAACCCCCACTTCGCTTTTTTCTCTAATCATATCCACCACCCTACTATCGCTCGCATACTTTGTGAGCCTTACACATGTGTTGTCGCTGATTGGAAGGATAAGTCCCGACTGTCCAGTTGTTCCGTGCCGATCTACTGCAGCCAGGCACAGAGCGAATAAGTTAAAATTTCCCGTGGCACAACCGTTTGTTTGCAATTCGTCTAAAATTTGAACCGGCTTTTGCCAATCAAAATGTTCCTAAAAATTGGCTCGTTATGCGATGCACCTGTTAGATGTCAACACGGTGTTGCATTGTGCGTCTGGGTTCTGGCATTGGGACATGCAGGGTTGTATATGCTTGAACAAGCTGGCGGTTTTATTTTCGCCTGCCTAGCCCTTCGTGCAGGGGTTCATGCAAGGTTGCGTCAACAATGACCTACATTTTGTTGTCAAGTCAATCTGACATCCTGCTTCAACAGCGCGCTAACATGTCTTCCCGAATGAAGAAATGTACCGATCTTGCTTTCCACGGTATGGATGTTACTGAAGATGGAATGGGAAAACCTCAGTGTGGCAATCAAGAATGATCCATTGAGTACTGGTTGCTGGAGGAGAGGCAATCTGGTCTGTAATTAGGTACGCTTTTCCTCTACAGTGGTTTAGCTGGACGTTAGAGACCCTGCTTTGCCCCTCGGTTTCTGATTTATCTTTTCATAACCTGTACATATTGTGATATTTTCTGCGACATGCTCGCGTCCCATCCTTCTCCTCCTCGTAGCGACTTACCCTTGAACATCCTATCGTGCTTTCAAATAACTGTTCGTCTTAATAACCAACCAACCATTCACCAAACATCCTACTATCCGTCCCAACATCAACTTACCGTCCTTCCAAAAGTCCGCTACCGCTCTGGCTTGCACTAAACCTTCCTTTTTTTCAGACAAAACGACGACAGCCGAAGGCACATATACTGTCACCACACTTAAAGATATCGGAACCCATTCTACAAAGATAATGTCGCCCACAAATGACCACGGTATCCCGCACGAGTCAATAATCATGTACGTCCGTCTGGCTATGTCGCTTTTTATTGTGGCTAACGCCCAAATTGTTTAGGGTTATGGGTGTGACTGGCAGTGGGAAATCAACCGTATGTAAATACATGCGCCCAAACCCTCGGGGAACTATGTCACTGATAGTCAGGGAAAGTTTATCAACACTGTCAGCGGTGATTCGTTACAGACTAGTGATCGTTTGGGTTCATGCACAGCAGAAGTTCAACTGTGTAGAGAATTCGAGGTCGAAGGGCGTAAGGTACGGCTGGTCGATACCCCAGGGTTCAACGACACTACGAGGTCAGATACGGAGGTATTGGGCGTAGTTGGGGAGTGGATGAAGACATCGTAAGATAGCAAATTATCTCAGTCCATGGTTGCAGATGTAATCTAATCACGCATAACTAGGTATCGTCGCGATAGACAATTGGTCGGAATCATCTATTGTCACCGCATTACAGATAGGCGATTCGACGGCTCTGCGAAGAAGAGCTTCCAGATATTTCAAAACATCTGCGGTGAAGCCTTTCTGAAAAATGTTATCCTGGTCACGACCATGTGGAATGAAGTCAGCAGTCCCGAGGAAGGAGAAAAGCGGGAGTGCCAGCTGGCAGAAAACTTCTGGAAGGATATTTTGAGTCGTAAAGCAACGATGGCGCGATATGATGGAAAGCAAGAATCTGGCTACAAGATCCTAGAGCGGCTCTTGAAAACCCCTCCGGCAACACCTGCATTTCAGCAAGAGCTGGCAATTGACAACCTACAGCTTGGGGAAACGACTGCTGGAAGAGCGTTAATGGCTGTGATAATTGCTATGGAGGCGGAACACCGGGAAAATCTCGAAGCGGCTAATTCTGAATTCGACAGAGCTGCTGCAGAGAACAACGAGATCATACAGCGACTGATTACTGAAGAGCTTGAACGACGGCAGGAAGATTTACAGAAGGCTCAGAATGATCGGAAGAAGCTAGGTGTAAAATTGGGTTACCTTGATGGCTGTGTTGGGTACAATTGTTCCACCAGCCCGGACGATGCCAGTTCGGAGAGTGAACTGGACTCAGACTGTTCCAGTCCGGACTGGTCCGCCTGGAAAAGATTTGCTGTGCTCATAATTCGTTTTTTTCGCCGTTAGGACGGTTTGGGTCTGGAGTGGTCCACCCCAGACTAGTGAAAAGATTGGCTCGGTTCATTGTCAGTAGAGCAATGTTGTCGCAAATTCGATTGTAAGGGGTGTTAGAACTGTGACTCTGAGAAGTGGTTTTGTTTGATATATCTGTAGGATTCGGGAGATCGTGCTGTACTTTAATCACTGGATAGGAAAATTCATGACATATGGTGACAAAGCCCCCGGACAAATATCAATTGCTTGTTCCTTCATGATACGCGCGACGTTACATATAGATCCTTTTTACAGTATTCTACACCTCCCCTTACATCATTATGGGATAGCTGATCGCCAACTGACTGTCAAAGTTCCTGTTTCATTATTAAATACGCTGCACCGTGTTGAGAACAATACCTAAAGAAGAAAGAGAAAGGTGAATTGTCTGCAGTGTAACGTGAGAGAAATAGGCAGGCTTACAAAGAAAGAAAACGCCGTACTCAAGGATGCCGAGTATCGCAACCGAGGCTAGGCCTCCTCGGCATGGGCTAGTGATGGCCAACCGGGCTGAAAGCCAGCGGCTTCATTCCTGCAAGCCTGCGGCAAGGGAAGTCAATGAGCCATACCTCATACTGGGATCGTCCGGACTAGGGGTCGCAAAGTCTGTCCAGTCCGGGCAAGACATTGCACTGTCCCAGACTATGATTTTCCGTCCTGGGGTTTTTCTCGCTGTTATCGTTTCCCTCGCTGCCTTCTCTCCCGCTTTCCTCATTCTGCTCAGTCTCTTCTGAGAGAGATTCCTCCTCATATACATTGTTGTTCCGGTTATTGGCTCAATCTCCTCTGGTATTGTTAGTGTCCTCAACCGTCCTGTCTGTCCGGGTTCTCTTAGGATGAGACGGGACGGGGACGAGCCGTCCGTCCGAGGTTAGGACGGAAACGGTACCGTCATTTGGGAGCGGGACGGGGACGGACGCAGGAGACGGCCGGTAACGGAATTGTGCCGTCCCCGGCGGAGATTTATCGACATCCATAGATATTTTGTAGTGCTCATTACAATATATAAAACTTATTACAATTATCCTGACTGTGAAGCAAGATCCTTCAGCATCTGTTCCATCCGTACCATGTCTGATTCCGTTGCCCCAAAGATCAACCGAGGCCTCTATGATGTCATCTCCCAAGCGGTTTCGTCGGTCACTGATCAACATCTTTGCACTAATTTGCCTTCTTCTACATATAAGCTGTAACCGCCCGATGACGGCCGGGGATGGTAGATGACTGCCGGGGGATGGTGAAAACACCGTCCCCGCCAGATACCGACCGTCCAGCCGTCATTAATCTGCTCGGACGGGACGGACTGTAGTAGTGCCATCCCGTCCGTCCCGGCTTTATTTAGGACGGTACTATCGTCCGCGGCCGTCGGACGGGACGGTTGAGGACGCTGGGTATTTCCCCAGCCGCGCTTTACATTATGTTGCGATCTCTATGGAGCAGTCCTTCTGGCTTTTTGTGTAAGATAGAATGTTCTAGTTGGAGCGCATGGCCACCAGTATTTGTGCAATCTGTACCGCCATGACATTCATGGCATTGAAGTGTGCAGTCGATCGCCGACTTGAAGCATTTACTGTTGAGACCTATCAAAGGAGAGGAGAGACAAAAGATGATTGAACCGTCTATCGTAATCGTACAAAGAGAGAATATGATAGTTATTAGTTATCATCAGAAACGAAATCATACCAAGAACGAAGCACTACTCATGCCCGAGAGCCACGGAGAATTAGGCACCGTACGAAGCCTGAGGCTCACGCAGAAATAGGTACCGTACGAAGCCCAAGGATTACAAAGGATTAGGAGCCGTACCAGGTGACGTTGATGACCTAAAGATATATGCAACAGGTACTGTTGATGTAGCACTCCGTGAAATAACTAGTCAGCCCAAGGAGTGTGCGCACTCACCCAACTGACTAGTCAGTGCACGGAGCCCAGTTACTTCATGGGTTGACCGGTCACTCCACGAAGCAACATCCTCCATGAATTGACTAGAACACCCCTGGTGCAATCATTGGGGGGCGTTTTGGGTGGGGGCATTGCAGGGCAGGGTACAGTTCCGTACTCGGATATAGATATCATCGGCTAATGTGGTTCAGCCTCATTACCGATTCGCCTTCCGTATCAGAGTGTGATTCCAAAATGTGTTCCCGGAGGTGCACAGGTATGATAGACGAAATCGGTTAGCTTCGATTGACACAAATCTCTATGGGAGTATGGATTAAACCATTCTTATTTCACCTTCCATAACCGTGTACACACGCCGACCATCCTGAGTAACTGTTTGCGTTCGCTTACCGTTTCCAGATGTTGCCTGGGTGGGATCATTTGTAGGACTTGGCAGTCCGATTGCCGAAAACAGCATCGGAAAACGGTAATCAAACGTAAAGAGTTTCCTGGAATGGGAATGCAAGTAACACGTGTCGGAATTGTCGTACATACTCTACCTTAGAGAACCATGTGGTATCCCTGAGGCCTTTTCGCTGCCCATCCCCGAATGCCCCCATCCACTGCATCACCGACTTCCCAGACTCCACTGCGTTACAATGTCAAAAACGGTATCGCTCTCTTCCGCTGCTCTTGTGCATTACCACTCTCGTTGACACCTGTTCTTGTCCCTCTACAGCGCCTCTATCCTCTTCCACGCCTCCGCACACGTCGATACACAGGGTGTTCCTAACCGTCCGTCCGGACTATAGTTTTTCGGGGTTTGACATCGTTGTCCCGTCTGGGGTATGAGTATGGAAGGACTTGTCCGGAATGCTCCAGGACTAGGGCCTGGTACAAATGACTGTAGTTCAGACATACTATATCCGGCCCGGGAATGAGAATTCCGGGATACCACCTCTCGGAACATAAACTTCAGCCGAGATGAACATGTACGGAATCGGGGAATTTTAAACTTCATTATGTTAAATATTAATTTCTGTGGGAGTCAATTAAATCACTGTAGGGGCCGCAGTCCTGTAGTCTTGTCAAGGAGTGCACTGTTCCGTCCACTCCTAAACTCATGAGCCCCGAAAACTTTAGTCTGTTCTCGGGCATGGCCTTGAATGCGCGGGATGGACTATTGGGATACCTGCTCTGTTCCACTGCCTTCATGCATTTCTCCACTCTCGTTGACACGTGTTCTTGTCCTTCGCCTCTGCCTCTGCCCTATTCCACACCACCGTACAATCGATGTCTGATCTTATCAGCGTCATCGTGTTCTCACACATCTTGTTCATGCGTTTACTCTTGTCCATGCTTCCGTTATCCGTCGTCTATATCATTCCACGGCAAGTCTCCCGATGTCCCCTCGCCTAGCCACTCCTCGATTGTGCACGCATTAGCTGTTATCTTTACCGGGAATTCTTGCTCGCGACCCATAACTTACCAGTAATATTCTAGGTTTACTAAACTTATGTCAGGTCAGTGCGGACGCTAAAGACACTTGCAACCGCCCGCGCCTATCATACTCGCCGAGTGGTTTTGCTTATTATGGAGTGGCAAGCTGAGGAGGGAAAGTTTGCATTAAATCGAGGGCCACTACATTTCGAGTTTCCAGCCCCCAGCTGCATTTCACCAAATTATTGCCTCCTCTACTCTGCGCCGTCGTATATACCACCCTTATTATATGTAGTTTATGCTGACTACGTCATCTACCCTACCAAAGATCCGAACGGTAAGGGGCAGACGATAGTCAATCGGGGCCCGGTGCCGTCGTCCCATCTCGGGCATCATTTTCGGTTGACTAGGCCTTCTGGGACTGTATTCTGCCCACCTAGGACCCCGTACAGATGGCTATTGGTGACTGACTCCTCCCGGGAGTTGGTATCCGATTTGGTGCCTGTTGTAGGATACGAAGATAGCCATATCTCCAGTGGTGGGGCATGACTTTGGTAACTGTCAGCTTTAAAACTAGCAGGGAGGGGCTTAAAATAGGCCGCAACATAGGTGGTGAACTTGAAAATGAATTATACTATAAAAGATAATGATTTCTACCTTTTTGCACAATGTGTTTCTGGATATCATAGAGACTACGGGGCCCTGCAGGTGTAGTCCAAGAGAAATTTGCCTTGGTCCCAAACGGTCAAGAATTCTCTGCCCCGAAAATTATAATCCAGTCTCAGGCAGATTGTTTCCCGGAAGGGTGGACTATTCGGATGCGTGATCTCCGCCCTCCTCCCACATCATCTACTCCGCACACCTCATTTAGCCACCGCTAGCAACCACCGTCACCGTCTTTCATTCGCTATAATCTCTCCTCCAGTCTCTACTGTCGCCGTCTGCAGCGATCGGGCGTGATCTCATTGCGTGCTTATCATGGGCAATTGAGTTAGGTTTATCGATGAGACCTGCGGCGACATGAGCACGCCATAAGTGATACCATGTGTACTCTCTTATTACCACCCAAGCGTTATTGCCGTGAAGGAATTGAGTACTCGTCAATTTCTCAAGTTCCTAGCAAAGGGTTAGGGTTTCACGGCCAATTAACTAGTAAATACTCTAGCCCTTCGATAGGAACTTGAAAAATTAACAAATAGATCAAGACAACTTACAGCAACATGAGACGATAAGAAAATAACCGAATGAGGTATTACCGGAACGAGTTTGAGACGCGTTTGGTGCGGGGTTGACTTTGAGTTCGGGACTAAGAGCGCTGATATTGACACAAAATGCAGTTGTTGTTGTTGTTTATTCATACTGTATTTACTCTAGCTAGAGTATGACAGGCCCTTATCCTCTCCGCCTCCGGGCGAGCCGGTTAGAGGGTGCAGCTCCCACCTACTACCCTTCGTCCCCGCTAACACAAGAAAAGTAAAGTAAAGTAATGTAAAGTAGTGTAATCTAAAAGACTGGCCGCTCCGGCCGCCATGCCTCATCCCGGCAGGAACTTTTCGACGTTCGTGGCCGCCAGGAAGTCCATCACCGCCTTATCACATATCTCCATGGAAAACAGCTCCGACGCCTGTGCCCGCCGGCACCGGCCCGCTTTCCAGCCCGATACCTTCCCCACCTTTTTCCAGCGCTCCTGCTGCTGGTATTTCCATCGGCTGCAGTGGCGGAGGAGATGCTCCCGTGTTTGGGTCACCATTTCCCCGCACCACCAGTACTTGTCGTCCTCCAGGTGTCCGAACCGTTTTAGGTAAGCTCCGGTGGGCGCATGCCCGCACTTTAACTGGTAGAATCTTGTTGCCAATGACTTTGCGCTTGCCATTGGGACAGGTCTCTTGCTGGCTACTTTGCCCTTCAGTCTGTAGCCGAAGTGCTTACTGCATTTGTCGGCCTCCCACCGGGCCTTAGCTGCTGATCTTCCTTCGGAGATCCGTCTCACTTTATTCGAAGCCGAAGTGTATGGCCGCTCTATTTTCGTGCTACCGTTGGCCTCTTAGGCTAAGGTCGCTTGGCGGTCTGCTTCTTCATTTCTAGGGATGCCGGAGTGCCCTGGGACCTAATGGATTTCCGTTGCGATGCCATGGGCGAGGAGGGCCTGCGCCCTGCGGTTGATCCGCCTTGCTACTCGCTGTCCAGGGCCCGGCTCTAGATGTGCCGTCCGTCGAATGGCGGCTTGTGAATCACTGAAAACCGCCACCGTCTTCACTCCATGCCTTTGCAGTGTTTCTCTCTTTTTGATCGTCTCATCGAGCGCGAGTCCGATCGCCCACAGCTCGGCATCAATGACCTCCACACGTCCCACAGAATGCAGTTCGGTATGACTACTGCAACGGCAAAGCTATGGGAATAATCTGGAAACGTGTATACGATGGATTTTGCAGACTGGGGGAAGTTTCAACTTGATGCACAACGAGAAGCTTATGGAGAATGCTGATGAACTACCGCCGGAGAAAAGCGCTCTACATATGTAATTCGGGATACAGATCTTCAGGGTAGGCATCCACAACACGGGCTGACACCGACATCAACACTGACCCGATAGTAAAGAGTCTGATTGCTTCACCTAGGATATGGCGCCAAGAGGATAACCGACGATAATGATGATAGAGAATGGTAACAGGGATAACTATGCCTCAACCAGTTAGATAAATAACTTCGAAAGCAAATATAGACCGTTAGCTATCCCAGCACGTTTATTTACACAGCTCAACACGATACAGAAAAATAAATACGACCACAACCGACCAGCACAATACCAAGCGAGCGTCGTGATAGCGGCGGCACAACAAACGAGTATAAAAGGCGCACAGTTAATATAGTCTCGACCTGGAAGTTGGCCTCAAATCAGGCTCTCCATTGCACTAAGATGAAAATGGAAGTCACAAAAAGGGAATGGTGTGGCGATGGAAGAAAGTTGTGAGAGAGAGCCTGGAGACCTCGCTCCACACAAAGTTTGCAGGTCAACCCGGTTAACATTTCAACACCACAAGTTTGAGCTGGGTTTGCACAGAAAGAAGAGTTTAAGGGAACAGAAATAAACTTTATATGGGGCACTAAGCAAGTCGGGCAAAATTTGTGGTGTAAAGTGAACAAGAGCGACCGGGTCAAGCTGGCAACAATCCGGATCAAGCTGGCAACATCCCTGATCAAGCTGGATCAGCTTCGGATTAAGGCTACAGTGAGTGCAAATGTGGTGGAATGTTTTTAAAAAAAAACTCGGCTTTGACTCAGGTAGATGTAAACTAATACCTCCCGAAAGCTCAGCTCTCTGGAGGTAATTTGAATTTTTGGTGGGGTGATGTCTCCAGGCCCTTTTCTCATGATCTCAATTTGGATCAGACTCACCATTTCGGTTAATATGAAATCACGTGAGATCAAGGGCTGGGGTACGAGGCCACGCAGAAGTGGCCACTACTGATTCTAGGCAAAAAATGTGGGGGACAAACAAAAGCTAAGAAGGTGGACGACTTTGTTTCTCTTGGCTGGCTAACTAATCCACATAAAGTATGTGGTAAATGCTAGTTAATTTGGGACTAGAGTGGGGCGCGGATGGGGTTGTTTGATCCAACGCTAGTGAATTTTGATTGTTTGTTTTGTCTTAATCATACTGTATTCACTCTACTTAGAGTATGACAGCCCCTTAGTCCCCTCCGCCTCCGGGCTGGCCGGCTAGATTGCGGAGCTCCACTCCTACTACCCGTCGTCCCCTTCTGACAAAAGAAAGAAAGCATCCAAAAGTGGCAAATATGTATCATACAAAGGAAAAGGGATGATATCAAGGAGAGCCCGCCGGCCCTTATTCCTCCGCCGCCCGTTGCCCACCGGCTCTTGCTCCTCCGCACGTTTTGGGCGGGAATTTCCCGACATCCGTGGCCGCCAGGAAGTCCATCACCGCTTGGTTGCATTTCTCTATGGAGAGCAGCTCAGAGACTTTCACGTGTCGGCATCTGCCCGCTCTCCATCCCGTCGCTTTTCCCACCTCTTTCCAGAGCGTCTTCTGCTGGTCTTTCCATCGGCTGCAGTGGCGGAAGAGATGTTCCCGCGTCTGGGCTGTCCTGCTTCCCACGCCGCACCACCAGCATTTGTCATCGTCTCAGTGTCCGAACCGTTTTAGGTACTTGCCCACTGGCGCGTGTCCGGACTTCAGTCAGTAGAATCTGGCTGCCAGAGGCTTCACGCTATTCATTGGGATGGGTCTCTTGCTCCCAGCTTCGCCTTTCAGCCTGTAGCCATGATATTTGCTGCATTTGTCGGCATCCCACTCAGCCTTCGCTGCCGTCTTGGCTTCTGAGATTCGTCTGGTCCTGTTTGCGGCCGAGGTGTACACTCGTTCTCTCACTGTGCCTGTCCTGCGGCCCTCTCGCGCTAGATTCGCTTGGCGGTCTGCTTCCTCATTTCCGTGGATGCCAGTGTGTCCCGGGACCCAGTGGATCTCTGTTTCAATACCGGCTTCGCGAAGAGTCCTCGCGCTCCAGTTAATCCACCTGGCTAGAGGCTGCGCTGGCCCCGGTTCCAGGTGCTCCGTTCGTCGAATGGCCGCTTGCGAGTTGCTGAAAACGGCTACTTTCGTTACTCCGTGTGTCTGCAGTCTGTCCCTCTTCCTAACTGACTCCCGGAGTGCGAGTCCGATTGCCCACAGCTCTGCATCGTAGACCTCCATTCGTCCGGTGCCCAGGTGGCTTCGGAAGGCTTTCCATCGGTCTCCGTGCTTGCACACTGCAGCGGCTCCTACTCTGCCGTCGTCGGATCATGACCCATCCGTCCACCACATCCAGACCCCTGCACCTACTTTGGCCTCTCTTTCTCTCGCCCAGCGGATCGCCTCTTTCTTCGCCGCTGTGTCTTCGCTCAGTATGACCGTCTTGACAGCCAGCTCTTCGTCAGGGTTAGGCCAGCGCATGGTCTCTGCTTCCCGGCCTCGCTGGTGCTCCTTTGTGATAACTCTGCATATCGGTGCGCCAGATGTGGGGTGGTCGTGCACTGCCTTTTGTTTGGAGCCTTCGCACGCGCTTGCGAGCCTCTGAATTTTGATTGTTGCAGACTTAGTTGTCTTATCAATCTGCCTTGATGATGTTATGTTAGCGATTAATTAGACAAGTCATTTTTGTCTACTTAATTTATAGTATGGTTTTGAGCGCTTCATATATATGAAGGTGTAATCGATATGCTGTGTATTTGTCGATCCGGTTCCGAGTGGATGGTTCGCGCTAAGCCATTTACACAACCTGTAAGATGTTGCGTTAGTGCATTTGCCAATCCTGCAAGTCAGACAGCATCCATGCAGTCCAATTGCTAATACCAATATTGTGAGCTGCCTCGTGTCAGCATGTAAGGCTGAATATTGAGGCAGTAGTTTATACGCGCATTTGCATTTCTGTCTGACGTTACAAAAACATGTGTTTACCAATCGTAGTTTTTGTTGCGGAGCCTCATTCACTTCTTGCATTAATAGTTCGGTTGAGTTGCAGCTAACCATTTGTTGACTAGGGATTTGGCCCGGTGGATTCTCTAGTGTTTGGTGCTGGCGGGCTCGGGCATGAGGCCGGTGGCTTATGGCCCCCATTGGCCTCGCCTGCCCCCATGCCGAGGAGGAGGCCTAGCTCCGGCACTGGTACTCGGCTTCGGGCTCCGGTTGTGATACTCGGCTTCGCCGAGTATGGTTTTTTCTATGTATATAAGTTTAGTATTTTCCTTCTCTTGTATCGATAGACAATTGAGCTTCTTCATCCTTTCTCTTTTGCTTTCAACACCATTTGTAACAACCAAGGACCACTTTTTAGTTGGTACAATTGCCATTTCTTTTTGCGGGACTCATTCTAAGGTCTACGCGATGGCTAACTAAGTGAGTAGAATCACGACATTACATTTCCTTTTACGACATTCTACATTCGACAGGTTGCAGCTCTTGCACCACATCTCTATCTAAAATATACACCATGTTTTCAACACGCGACTCTACACTGGTATCATATTCCGATGGAATATTTACCAAGTACTCCGCCTCGACCAATCACGCCAACGGTCACGTTCAAAGTGATCTCATCGCATTTCTTTCAATTGTCCAAAAATGCAATATCGACTACGTCCCCGTTACGTGGCAGCCTGATCTCAGTTCTCTCGGAGTAGGTGGTTCTGGAACGATAAGCCAATCCACATTCATTACCGATATGCCCCTTGCATTCAAGCGGTTTCACGTCTCCGAAGATTCAGATGGGGACTTTTTACCGATGATGTCAGAGGTACTTATTTTGAGTAGGCCTCCGATTCGGGATCATCTAAATATCATTAACCTGGAGGGAGTTTGCTGGGAAATCAAACCCAGAACGGAAAAAGCTGTACCTGTACTGGTTTTTGAGAAAGCAGCGTGGGATTTACAACAGTTCATGGGATTGAGCGAGGGTACAAACATGCCGATCGATGACCGGCTCAAAATTTGTGCCGACATTGGCAGTGCCCTCATGGCTTTGAACACTTATGGTTTGTCATTCTAATTGAATTTTTGCCTCCCGGAAGTCTAACATGGGCAGACATTATACATGGCGACATTAAGCCACAAAATGTGCTAGTTTTCAAGGACGCTACCGGCAAGACAACAATAAAGGTGGCCGACTTTGGGTGTTCTACTCTCGCCGCAGGGGAAGCAGGAAAGGTTCTATTACCTAAATCAAGGCCGTGGAATGCTCCCGAGCACCATGTTGGAGAGTTCGGACTCCCCGCTGCAAAGAAGGCTGATGTATACTCCTTTGGTATGCTGTGTCTTTGGGTTCTGTTTGTAGACAGCTTCCGAGATATTCCGCAAACCACTACCGAAGGAGCGACCGAGTTGATTTCGTTTGATGCACCTCTTCGTTCGCGAACCTTGCTTGAACAGTTAAAAGATGAAGATAAACTGGAAGACATTGCCAATCAGCTCATGGAATCGATATTAAGCTTGAGTACCGAACATAAGGGTCGTATAGGACAGCTTTTCAGCTTGACTGTCCAGCTCGATCCAGAAAAGCGGGCGTCCGATTTTGAACAATTAGTTTTTCTTTTAAGCCAAGACAGGTGAGTTTTACTCGAGGTCATACCAAAGTTGTTACTAAAAGGATTAGAACTAAACCTGAACGCCTTCCCACGAGGCAATTAGAGACAATGAGCGAGTTCTCATGCTATGCAGACTTTAGGGTAAGGATCAACTTCCAAATTTGTCAAAATATATTACTAAGTATAATAATTCAAGATTGCCGAAAACCTTGCCGACTTTGCCGAAGTTGACTATCGCGTACGGACTCAGATTAAAGATTGCCTTGAGCAGAACTATATCAGGAATCGAAACCAACCTTTTGCTGCCAATATCGCGTTCCAGATTGGCTTTTGCTATCACATTGGATTTGGGACGAAGTCAGATGCTGATGAATGTCACGTATGGCTACAAAAATGCAATAAATCACCCCAACCTTTGGAAATCGAAATAAAAGCGGTAGGGAGTTGGCAGAGTGGCAGGATTGAAGGTTTCAATGGGCTTCGGAAAGCAGACCTGATTCAGGAATATCGAATATGGGGATTGAGCAAATTAAAGGAAGCCCGCGAAGACTACGAAAGAGAGGTTGCCGACATGGCGCGAGAATTCGGCGAGCTCCATTTCATAACTTTAAGCTTATACACAACGTTCGGTGACTTGCTGGATGCATTAGGGGAATTTAAAACAGCAAAAGCGCTGCGAATGCGGATCAGAGACCAAATACAGAGAACAGATGGAAATAATCATCCATATTACATTCAATCAACCCTTAATGTCGCCAAATCACATGTAGACGTGGGGGAATGGATAGAAGCACGACTACTGCAGGAAGATGTCCTAAAGCACACCGAAAAGACCTATGGGGCGCAGAGCTCGGCGGTCATACCAATCAAAAGTAACCTCGCATCAATATACAAGAGCCAGGGAGAATGGAAGAAGGCCGAGGAGCTGGAGATACAGGTCATGCAGTCATTGAAGAGTACATTAGGCAATGAGCATCCCTCTACGTTGACCAGCATGGCCAACCTCGCATCAACGTTCAGGAACAAGGGGCAATGGAAAGAGGCCAAGGACCTGGAGGTGCATGTAATAGAGACATTCAAGAGTGTACTCGGCCAAGAGCATCCAGATACCTTGACTAGTATAGGCAACCTTGCATCCACATACATGCAGCAGGGGAGATGGACGAAGGCTGAGGAGCTATCTGTCCAGATCACAGAGACTTTGAAGAGGGTACTTGGCCTAGAGCATCCATATACTTTAACTGGCATGAATAATCTCGCAGAGCTATATAGAAAACAAGGGCGGTGGAATGAGGCTGAGGAGTTGTTTGTGAAGGTCTTCGAAACGAAAAAGAAGTTACTCGGCCAAGAGCATCCGGATTCGCTAACCACTATGTCCGGCATTGCGTCGACCTTTTGGAATCAGGGACGATGGAAGGAGTCCGAGCAGCTGATTGAGCAGATCATTGAATCGAGCAAGAGGGTACTCGGCGAAGAGCATCCACATACCTTGATTAGCATCGCCAACCTCGCATCGACATTTTATAACCAGGGGATGTGGACGGAGGCTGCAGAGCTGTCTGCCCAGGTCATGGAGACGAGAAAGCGGGTACTCGGACAGGACCATCCAGATACGTTGACGAGCATATCCAACCTCGCATCGGTATTTTTGAACCAGGGGCGATATACAGAGGCCAAGGAGCTGTTTGTGCTGGTCATAGAGTTATTTACGAGGGTTCTTGGTCAAAAGCATCCAGATACCTTGAACAGCATGGCAAACCTCGCATCGACATTCAGTAGCATAGGGCGATGGAAGGAGGCGAAGAAGCTGGAGGTTCAGATTTTGGAGACGTCGAAGAGGTTACTCGGCCAAGAGCACCCAGATACCTTGAAAACCATGTCCAACCTCGCGTCAACATTCTTGGACCAGGGGGATTAACGGAGGCTGAGGAGCTGTTGGTGCAGGTCGTGGAGAAGGGAAAGAGGATACTTGGTCAAGAACATCCCGATACCTTAGCCAGTATGGCCAACCTTGCCATGACATACAGCAAACAAGGGCGATGGAATGAGGTTGAGGAGCTCTATGGACAGGTCATTCAGATGAGAACGAGTGTACTTGGCGAAGAGCATCCAGATACTGTGACCACCATAGCCAACCTTGCAATGACATACAGAAAACAAGGGAGATAGGATCAAGCGGAGGGGCTTTTTCTGCGGGTAATTCAGATAAGAGTAAGCGTTGTCGGCCAAGAGCATCCAGATATCTTGTCTAGCACAGCGAACCTCGCATCGACATATGGCAACGAAGGGCGATGGAATAAGGCCGAGGAGCTCTTTGTCCAAGTCATTGAATCGAGCAAAAGGGTACTCGGCCAAAGGCATCCAGATACCTTGGCATGCATGAATAACCTGGCAGAGACATACAGGCACCAGGGGCGATGGAAAGAGGCAGAGGAGTTGTCCGTGCAGGTCATTGAAATGAGAAAGAGGGTACTCGGCCAAGAGCATCCAGATACCTTGACTAGCATTGCCAATCTTGCATCGACATTTTGGAACCTAGGGCGCTGGCAGGAAGCTGAGGAGTTATTTGAACGGGTTGTAGAGACAAGAAAAGTGGTACTTGGTCAAGAGCATCCAGATACCTTGAACAGCATGGCCAACCTGGCATCGACATTGTTGAAGCAAGAGCGATGGAACGACGCTGAGAAGCTATTTGTGTTAATAATAGACTCATCCAGAAAGGTACTCGGCCAAGAGCATCCGGATACCTTGAGCAGCATGGCGAACCTTGCGTCGACATTTTTGGATCAGGGGCGATTGACAGAGGCGGAAGAGCTATTTGTGCAAGTCTTGGAGACTAGAATGAGGGTACTTGGCCACGAGCATTCCTCTACCTTAACCAGCATGGCCAACCTAGCGTCGACATTATTGGACCAGGAGCGGTGGAATGAGGCCGAGGAGCTTTTTGTGCGTGTTATGGAGACGAGAAAGAGGATACTTGGCGATGAGCATCCAGATACATTGACCAGCATGGCCAACCTAGCATCAACACTTTACGACCAACAACGATGGACAGAGGCTGCGGAGTTGTTTGTGCGAGTCACGGAAACGAGACAGAGGGTGCTTGGTGAAGAACATCCTAGTACATTCACAAGCATGGCCAACCTTGCATTGGTATATAAGTCACAAGGTGACATTAGTACAGCTATTACATTGTTGGCACAAGTAGTATCTCTTCGTTCTTGTGTCCACGGGGAAGGCCATCCACACACGACGTCTTCTTTAAGTACTTTAACCGAATGGAGAGTTGCAGCAGAAGCGTCCACTTCATATCCGGAAAGGTCAAATTGAAATGTAAGAATACCCTCCGCCCCACAATCAAACGTACTTTGGAGTTTGTCGACTAAAGGTGTATGCTTAAGATACTGGATTAACTTGTTGTCATTACTAGTCGACGTATTCTAGATATTTGGAAGCTGGGTTCCGATTCTTTTCATCGAGGAATTCAATGCAGTTGAGTTGGTGTTCAGGTTATTCATTGTCTCTTACCGTAATGTCGCCGCATATTTCGCGCTGACCGCTTATTTGTTTGTTTGTTTTGATCACACTGTATTAACATTATCCTGGGTACGAAAGTGCCCAATTACCCTCCCCTCCGGGTGGCACGGTGAGGTGGGGAAGATCCTACATTACATTAGACGCGACAATGATTGTCTTCTCTAAATATCTATCGTGAACTTATATGCTCATATACAAAAGTCCATATATGCATACGCACCCATATATGTGCACTCAACTGTTCATATTCAGCTGGGTCCCGAAATGACCTGCATTCGCCCAGTTGAAACCGTACGCCCATAACTGCAAGTCCTACGGAGGCTGTACCTGGCACTGTTAGACTTTTTGATTTTTATAGATGTCGGCAGAGTGCGCGGAGCGGAGCATGAAGCGGAATGCTCGGAGGACGAGGAGTAGAGTCCTGGGGAGGGGTTAAAAGTTGATGTTGTTTTGGCGGTTTTTTCTTTTGTTGGGGTTTGGCAGGGCTCACGACTTTGATTTTATTCCCTTATGGTTTAAGAGAAGCGGGAAGCATTTATGTTAAAGAATATGCCATAGCCGCAATCGGCCGAATGCAATATGATTACAAACGAACAAAGTCCTACGGAGGCTAATGGTCTGAGTATGCAAGCAGCACCCTATAGGTTAGCAGTCTTACTTGTCAGAAGTCTGAAACCCCTGTTCCTAGGTGAAGGCACCCAGAAACCCAAGGTCCAGGCCAGGACGAACCGTTGGATGCACGGGACTGACAATCACCACATCCGGCTGGGCCTAACCAACATCAGTTACCATACCATCTTGAGTGAGAAGTGAAGGCATTTAAGCTTCTGACCTAGACTATCTGGGTCGCCATAGTTCGTGAGAAGTGAAGGCATTTAAGCTTCTGACCTAGACTATCTGGGTCGCCATAGTTCGTGAGAAGTATATATAGATTATACTCACCGTTTGCAGTGTTGAAATTAGGTTTTGGTGTACCGGATGTGTTGGAACGTTATTTAGAGAAACGTTATCAGTTGCCCTTGGGTTAGGGTTGATTGCTGAGCCACTAGCATGTAAATTCGACATGTACGTAGAATCGTAGATTAGACTTAGGTAGTTCAGTTCGGTCATGAGAGGTTCGGTACGACAGGTTTGGCACGACAGGTTATAAGCTCATCAAACAAGAAGATGGGTGCGGTAAGTGGGGATGTAATTATTTTCTGTATGCGGAGGTACCGTTGCAAATTGAATTTGTTTGTTTGTAATCATATTGCATTCACCCCGAAGGGGGCCCAGTATCAGTACCTAACCGGTCGGCCGCTAAGCGGTCATGGCATATTTAACCCATTTCCCCGGAACTTCCTCGGTCTTCAGTCGGTGGAGGGCACAAGGCCACTGCCCGCCTACCTCTCTCCTAGGCAAAGTCGTCCCTCCTACTTCCCGCTACTCAATGGAGGGCACTAAGGCCACTAACCCACCAAGCCCACTCCCAAAATGCACCAAAAACACACAAAAAGCAAACTAAAACAAAAGTGAATTGTAAAAACATTCATACCTGCAGGATCATCAGACCTTACTTGGCGCGATCTAAACTGCAACACCATTCCTCCAATTCTCCCCATTCCCTGCTCGGCTAACCCTTACGGGGTCGCTAACTTTCATACCTTCCACCGCACACGTCATATACCTTTGTAACGCCGTGATCTTCATTATATTTCGTGACGGCCCGACTTCGTCGCGGTTGCCCATCCTTCTCTTTTTGTTCGTCCAAGGCTTCCAACTCCCCCCTCTTTTGTTGTCCTCCCCTCCCTCCAGGTCGTCTTCCGCCCCTATCATTTTCCACTTTCCCCACGTTATCGTATTCCTGAGTTCAGTCGTTCGGTCACGTGATCCTCTGGACCTCCCTCTACCATTTCGCTTTCTGGGATTTCACGCATTCTGTTGGCGTCCTCCCTTATCATTTTCACCCGTAACGGCGACACGTGACCCGAGGCAGGGTAAGCGCCAGTGTATATAGGTCGCCGCTACGGCACTTAGATCTGTACCGAAAACCTTACTATTCAACTTACCTTTAAGATCACTCGAGTCCACGTTTGCAACCGTATACTATCTATTCTCATACATTGGCACGCTTGGGCGTACGTGCCTTTACATCTCCCCCATTATCCTCCCCCCTCGTTGTTGTCGCCAAATCTCCAGCATATTGAGAGTGCATTAAGCTGGGTGGTGGGGATATTAATCTGGGTGCTTTACCTGATCTCCCAGGCTCCACATCAGATTCGTCGATAATCATAGGCGTCGCGTTGTCCTTTTCAACTTGCTTCGCCAAATTTCGTTTTAACACTTCTCTAGCCAATGGAGTTCCAACCCGCTTCCGTGGTGCTGGTGGTAACTGTGGCCTGATCATAAGATCCTTTTTTGGTGTCATGGGTATTGCTAGTGGCTGCTTTTCCGGGTCTGGCGCATTCCTCCTAACTTCGACCAACTGTTTATTTTCTTCCACATGGCTCGCAACAGTTGTTTTGAGCATCGACACTTCCGTTTTCAGGTTGTCGATATTCGAGTAGAGCTTTGCGAAATGCCCCTCCATTGGTTTGGTATAGGCCACAGCGACCATACCCATCACAAACTCGTGAGGCAAATCAAAGTTTCCAACCTTGTCGATAAAAATCTCCTCGGACTCCACTTGTTGTTTTGGGACCTCCCGAACTTGTAATCTTCTTGGGTGCTGGCTCGGTGCCTTTCCCCTTCTTTTTTGGCTTCTTCTTTCCTCCTCCACCGGAGGCGAAGATAGGAAGCATCGAGGAAGCGACAGTAGAACCGTCGCTATCGTATTCCAAATCGGAATCGTGGGGGGGAGTCGTAATCCGGTATTCCATCCGAATCAGATTCCCACTCATCGGTATTCCCTCTCAATGACATAAGATAGTCAAACGGTTCGTTTTAGGTGTAGAAGGACCCACGCGAGGCGTTGGGGTCGTCGATTTGCGCCCAACTCTAGGCATCGTGAAGCCATAGAGGATTTACGGGGCGGCTTGTGGTTGGCCAACGACTCACGGCTTAGCAAAAGCTAGCGGTGAGGTGGTGTGTCGAGGTGTCGGTGTTGCAAATTAAGTTGGTTCGAAGTATTTTTAACACGCAATGAAACCCGCCACCCTCAGCATTGATTCTTTCAACAACTGAGAGTATTTCATAGCATGGTCAATGTTGCCGGTTGTCATGATACGCGGAGGGTATGAATATTTGGTATATGACGGACAGTAAATCAGATTTCGGGGGTGCATGCTTTTGGTATCACTCAATTCCATGCAGAATTTATATTAAATAACATGACCCAGATGATGTTTAGTAGAACTTTCTGTACGTGCTAGTCTCTATAGGCGCCTGCACAGGGCTCTAGTCATTCCCACCCACCCCCGGGGCTGACTAGGGCAAGTATGAGGTAGCCTGAGAGGGGATGGTGGTGTGGTGTCGGGCCTGAAAGACCCCAGACCGTTAGGATCTCCACCTCTTAGGGTTGGGTTTGCGGCGACTGATAGGTTGGGGTCGGCGACCGCAGGTGAGCAGAGTGAGGGCAGCAAGTTGACGCTACACACCGGTATTGTCCGTTAGGCGTTGAAAAACGGTAGTGGGTTTACTGAATAGAATGGTTCAAGATGGTATCTGTAGGAAGAGTAGGTTCAACGTGCGGAGGTAAGGTACGGGTACAAGTGCGGTACAGTGCAGGGCTGATAAAGGGAAGGAGTCATATGATCGAGTGATTATATTGAACGGTACACCTCCGCTTCTGGCCGGTCTCACGTGCACGTGCCCTCGGCTGCCTACAATCTCACTTGTTGGCGCGCTCGGGTTCCGACGCTTTCTAAGCGCTCTTATTATATTTGCGTTATCAGTTTTAGCATTCGTTATGGGCTAGTATAATGTTTATGGTGTAAATGAGGATGGAGGCTGGATGATATGGCTTCTGTCAGGATCGGGGTGATGCGTCTTTTATAGATAAGTGTATAACGCATATTGAAGATTGTGCATATACGGTCCTTGCTGTCTCAATACATGGACATTCAATCACTCAAACATCTAAAGTAACAATTGTTGCATGTGTACTTGGATCGCGAGTCTCTGCACCGTCTGATGTCTTGTATGAGAATGAAGACTTGTATGACGATGGTGGCTGTATGAGAATATGCATCAGGACCAGCGTGATGCGTCTCAGGTCAATAGAGCACACGCGTACGCATATAGGAGATTGTATATATACAGGCCGTTAGCCCTCGAGATCAAGATAGATCAATCAAGTCAATCAACAAGTCACCGAACCATCCAAAGTAACAACAATTGTTGCTATTGATCGAGTGCTGTATGGTGATTAGCGCAACACCCCTGGGCAGGGAGGTTTGAAGATTGTTCCGCAGTTGCGAAGCCATTCGGACTTTCACTGCAGTAGCGCTAGCTTTGTTAATTTTCCATAATCCTATCTGAATCCCAACCTCTAGATTCGAATGTGGCACTGAAATTTCAACATCACCCCAGGGTCGGATGTTATCGGAATGCTAACTACAATTACCACATTGCCTGAGGTTTGACAATTAGGAACCTATACGGACCGAAAACGATTTCAAACTTATTTTATTAGCTCGTAGAATAATGCTAGGCTAATTGTATTAATGGTGTGTCAGTTCTAAGCACATCGGTGGAGTAGGTTCGAGAAGTTTTCTGTAGTGGCACCAATACGAGTGCAGTTTGATGATTCCAATCCCTGTACCTTAATGAGGCGGGGTTAGATTTCTTGAAAAAGCGGGGTACTTCGGGCTTCACCGAAAATCTTGCTTAAAGTCGGAAGTCTCTAACATTCTATCAACCATATTCCATACTTCCTATCGCTAAATGGTAAACCTAAATTCTAAAGGTTTTTGCCCAAGGCATGTACCCCATGACTGAGCGTGCTTTTAGAGGGACTAAGTTTTGCTTGCTGGTATGACAAGGCTAGTAACTAGTAACGGGATCCGGGTTTCCGATGAAAGTGGTACTTAAGTTCCTGCAAAATGCGAACGAGTCCATTCCCGGTGACGTATGGTTGTAGGTGCAGCTTCGCTTCTGAGAGGTTGCAAGTGCACGTGCCTTCGAGTGACTTTGCACGTGCACTTGTAGGTGCACATAGGTTCCGACTATTTCCGAGCGCACTAACGCTTGCAAACTCTCTTTTTCTAGGTGCACTTACTGACTGACTTTGGCTGTTGCTGGGTTCTCATTGTCCACAAGCCGCTAAACCGGGTATCCATCGCACAAGCCGTCACTCGATTGCAACTGGGAAATATTTGTTGTATAAAGAGATCTCAGCATTTGTAAGGCTTACTGCCTGTGAAAAATATCCTATTCAGCTTATTATTATATATAAGGGATAATTGTGTGTATAGACTAGTACAGAGAGATGAGAGAAGAATATCGGCTTAATAGTCCGGTATGCCGGTACGACCATGTGAACTCACCCCTTACCCCTCGTATATTTAACACAGCCCTGTCCATAAGTAGTTGAGCATTTACGCATGCACACATGGACTTGGGAATTTTTGGAGTGTGCCAGTTCACTTCCGACTCATTGCCTGTGTGGTATGAGTGATGACGCGGTGACCCGGTGATATGTCCAGGGTGCGTATGAACCCCGAAATCGCACATACAAACTGTTCTCACTTGGTGATCAAATTGTTGCAAAGCCCACCCGATCGTGTGCTGGCTCAAATTACTGCAAACTGTGGTTAATTGCCAATCCCGGCCTGGCCGTCACTCCCGAACGCTTTTGTTTTTATCATACTGTAGACACAGTCTCTCCCGCTAAAAGACGGTGACAAGGTGTTGGCCCAAGTCCCGGGTTCCATTCGGTGAATTTTGTTCAAATGTGAATACTTTTCGTTTGTTGAGTATCTGAAGCCAGTGGTGCGGGTTAAATAAATATCACTTGATTTTCGGACAATGTACATATAGTTGGATTCATCATCCATCATAGTACAGGCATATGCAATCTTAACAACTAGTTGGCTCATCCACCCTCGTTCCTCCCTCCGCAAGCATTGCCGTATAATCTCACAGCAAAGATTATTAGCAACCCCAAAACAGCAAATAGAACACGCTCCAAGACAAAACCTTGTGCAATTGCCACTTCCATCTCTCCGTTACAACCTTTCAAGCAGCTATTCCGCCCGCATCTGAAGCTTCGGTAACATCACCTTCCAGTACCGATGTTAGGTGGCTTGGTTTAGGGTTCGCAGTGACCGCTACTGTGTGAATTCTATGTAGACTATGTCATCTTAGGCTTTGACTATCAACGGAACATACATCATTGATTAAATAAAATGCCGCTGTCCAAACTCACGTTAAATTTATCCATCTAATGCGGAGGGCGCATCCCAATCTAATCTGATCTATTCGTTGATCTATCCCCGTATCTAATCACATCGATCAAATCGTCGCCATATGGGAACGAAATTGTAAGCCTATATTTCTAAACTGCTCGCACAGCCGCAAAATTTATTTGCGAAATCAGCGTAAAAGACAAACCCAAAACTGCTCCACTTTCATAACTCACCGCCAAAAATGTAGTCCACGTACTGTTTGAAGTCCAGACTGAATTCTTAGCCTTGAAGGTATCTGTTAAGCGAGCAGTTACATTGCGACGCGGCCAGCGCAACCATCATAACTGCAACCTATATCCCAGGAAAGACTGAACGTTGCGGCACCAATATCAGGCTCCGGAGCCAGAAGAGGCTAAGATTGGTACCTGTAAGTAGGTGAGGTATTGCAGTGTTGACGTGGCAACCATTTTAATTTCAGATCCCATCGTACCATTGTTGCATGTAAGGCCGTGCTTATGACAGCCGAACCTGGCGGCAAAAATGTGATTGGTTAAATTTTAACCGATTATTCCCTGCCCGTTAGCCTCAACTCGCTGTGCTGGCTTCCCCGCTACTAATGCAAACGGATTCCGAACCTACATATCACCCCTCCAACCCGTCTAGCAGTGATATAAGCAGCGAAATTTCTACTATTCAACCGAAGTGAGACCGCAGACGTCAACGTTAGCTTCAGCGAGCCATATCTGCAAACGATAGCTACCAAACAGAAGCTGAACTTTCTTCGGCCAACCCCAAACGTATACCCTGCTAGCAACACGCTGTACACCTCACTCAGAAGAGGAAGGAATTAACAGCTGCACAATTGCTAAAGTCTGTTCGAACCGGGGGAAGCGATTCCACAATACGCATCATTCCTCGCACCATAGAGCCACTGCGAACGGTTATTGCATACTTGCAGCGCTAGATCGATAGTGCCCGACTACTGACGACCGATACACTGGGCAAAATGTGAAGATGTCATGTTCATTGATTCGGTGGAGAAACTGATTCTATTCGACAGGTCTGGCGACAGGTTGAAGTTAGCCTTAGACGAGTTCCAGCACAATTTACCTCCAGACCAAAAGAATGAATTCAACTCGATCGCTAGCAGCATACCTACTGCGAACGATGTCGTTCTATTTACAGAAGAAATCGAACAGAAGAACTCAGGACGTAAAAGTCGGATCATGGCGAATCGTATGAGCGGTGTTCTAGAATCCGTTCAACAGTATTGTGCGATCATCGACACCTTTATTCAGTCGAATCCAGGGATAGCAGCACTGGTATGGGGTAGTGTGAAGTTTGTCATCTTGGTATGTACTAGGTAGTGTTTAGATTATCTCGCTGAATTCCATTAATATATTTCATCTAGATAGCGTCTAATTTTTCAGACTACTTCGCGAAGCTCTCGGAACGCTTTGCACAGCTAGGTACTTACTGTCCTAGATTGCGCGAGTATGAAAAGCTGTTCCAGGGTTCCGTGCGGTTTCGAGATGCACTTTCTAACTTCTACGCTATCATCGTGATATTTTGTACCAAAGCATTGGCACCGATACAAGAGAAAGGTATTCATCTCTACATTCAAACACATGCTACACCACATTCTCATTCGATAACAGGCATCAAGAGGTTTGCAAAGTCCGCATGGAAAACATTCAAGGGTGATTTTGGGCTGCTAGAGGAGAACTTGAGTGCAGCGAAAGATGACGTTAACGAGGAAATTCGACTGGCCTCTGAACAAGAAGCATATCATGGTCGTGAATTGCAACGGATCGAATTCAAGGCAAATCGAATTCACCGCTCGCGTCATTTAGCCGAAATGCAAGAGAGCCAACTTCATCGCTCAACACAACTTGCCGAAGCCAACGACAATCAATCATTCCGTGAGCAGCAAATGATTGCTTTGGCGGAAGCCAAAGAACTTCGAGTGCAAAAGGCCGTCAGGGAAGAAGGTAATCTAAGAATCATTTTGAGTTGATATTTAATCGGTTTAGCTAACAACACTGTAGAACGCTATAGAATTCGGTTACATCAAATGGTGTATAATTACGACTATTCATGGAGCCTACGCAGGACAAGAAGGATACGTTGCCAGGGTACTGGGTTCTGGTTCTTTGAGCGGCAAGAGTTCAAGGAGTGGTCTATCGGAGGGGGGCCAAGCTGCCTCTGGTGTTCTGGAATCCGTACGTTCTTCGCACGACTGTGTGGTGATTATTTGGCTAACCAAGGCTGGACTAAAGCTGGCTGTGGAAAAACCATTCTAACGTAAGATAGTCGATGTCTTTAAATTGGCACTTGAAAGGTCCTCGCTGACAGGGACGAATCACAGAGGACATGTTATTGATCACTTAAAAATGACGCTTCCCGGCGATCGTGTCATTGTCTACTACTTCTTTGACTTCTCACGGAAGGATTCGTTGTCAGCAGTTACTTTTCTGCGTAGCCTGTTGCACCAATTGATTCACAGTGAAATTCTTTCTCCAGACATACAACGAATCCTTGAGGCGATATTTGATCCAAATGGCGTCAGAGAACCTGACATCCATGAGCTGGAGAAGATCATTATCAAGGTGTGCGGTAAACTGGACAAAATATTCTTCATCATCGATGGCATTGATGAAGCGGAACAGCATCATCGGAGAGTAGTTCTAGGTTTTTTGAAAAATATCGAACAAAGCCGATCAGGCATCCAGATTTTCGTTGCTGGTCAATCCGAAGTGGACATTGCAGTGGTATTTGGCAATATTCGTGCAGTTCATCTCAAATCTCATGACTTGGAAACCGACATCAAAACATTTATTGGTTTTCAATTGGAGACGGAGTATTCTGGTGCCCTATCTGTTTGCGAGCCAGAGCTGATAAATGCTGTCAAAAAGGCTTTAGCATTGAAAGCTGAGGGGATGTATGTTCAAATCTTCCATCTACCAGGTCCTCATGCGCAATATTCACTAATATACAATCAAGGTTCCTTTGGGTTGATTTACAAATCAAGGCGATTATTAATACTTGCGACGAAGACGGCACACCCCACAGAATAACGAAACAGCTTGAGGATCTTCCCCACGGCATTAGTGATATCTATTCTCGAGCGCTGCAAAAGTTGCTCATGGACGATGATGACCGAAGCAAACTGGCAAAGAAGATATTTCAATGTGTCAGTTGTGCAAGACAGCCAATGACTATCAGTGAGCTGGAGGAAGCGGTGACAATATCTGCAGGCCAAACAATATGGATGGAACCTTCTATCAAGCTTCGCTTACCAACATTGAGTAAACTGTGCGGTAATCTTATTACATTCGATGAGTCCGAAGGTGTCATCTCCTTAGCGCATCATACTGTCCTGCTTTTCCTGCAGTCCTGCTCCAACATTCCATCTATAGTTAGTTTTCACTTCCAGCCTGGGGAAGCAGAACGCTATCTTGGTGAAGTTTGCATCACATATTTGAACTTCGCAGATTTCGAAAAGTCCCTCGCAACTACTAGCGACACAAGAAACCTTCAGCATTTGAACCGCCATCCAGTGGGTTTGGTTGCACAAATTTTGCCTGGATTCAAGAAACTCCCTATTGGATTGTGGAACCGGAGCGATCGCCTAAGACACCCCTTGGGCTTCAATGTCGAGAATAATTTGAGAGCAATGCTAACAAAACGCTTCGTTATCGATCCTCGTTTTCAACTCCTGAAATACTGCACGGTCAACTGGTACCATCATTGTCTCCATTACGTTCCAGACGACAGAAGAACTTTTTCCTCTTTGCAGAAGCTTGTGCTTGCGAAGCAGCTACCTTTCAATTGGCGACCATGGGCTTCCCCTGACGAGTTGGACCCCTACCCTCACTGGTCCATGTTTAATTGGGCTGTGCGTGAGACCCATCGTCCGATTTTACACATTTGGAAAGAAAGCGTATCTGACAATGAGGCCGCCGGATATTGGACGCAACTTTGGTCAAAGGAGGGAGATCGCTTGTTCTCGAATGCTTGCAGCTCATCCAACGTGGAGTTGACAAATATACTCCTTGAAAATCGCATTACACTCCAAGCTAGAACCGAGCCTTCAAAAGAGCGCATACTAGCTGCAATTGTAGATGCTTCATCTTTCGGACAAATAAAAATAATCAACCGACTACTCGAAGAGAAGACAGAAATCAACACTCGATGGAAAGGCAAAACGGCACTGCAGGCAGCGGCAGGAGTTGGTCATCTGACGGTTGTCGAACGACTACTCCTGGAGAATGCCAATGTCAACACAGCTGCTACTGGTCACAGCGGCAGAACAGCACTACAGGCAGCGGCAGAGGGCGGTCATCTGGCCGTGGTCGAGCGATTACTCCAAGAGAAAGCCGAAGTCAACGCTGCTGCTGCTTATTATAACGGCAGGACGGCACTACAGGCAGCGGCAGAGGGCGGTCATCTGGCCGTGGTCGAGCGATTACTCCAAGAGAAAGCCGAAGTCAACGCTGCTGCTGGTCAATACGGCAGGACGGCACTACAGGCAGCGGCAGAGGGCGGTCATCTGGCCGTGGTCGAGCGATTACTCCAAGAGAAAGCCGAAGTCAACGCTGCTGCTGCTTATTATAAAGGCAGGACGGCACTACAGGCAGCGGCAGAGGGCGGTCATCTGGCCGT
>Ga0307514_10000788_pt1 | contig 52415 bp, 23 predicted proteins | sample 16_EM_MG_FD_203088 | JGI IMG/M metagenome (GOLD analysis project Ga0307514, IMG submission 203088) | Populus trichocarpa ectomycorrhiza microbial communities from riparian zone in the Pacific Northwest, United States - 16_EM | ecosystem: Host-associated > Plants > Roots > Unclassified | place... | reverse complement strand
CCTAACCCTAACCCTAACCCTAACCCTAACCCTAACCCTAACCCTAACCCTAACCCTAACCCTAACCCTAACCCTAACCCTAACCCTAACCCTAACCCTAACCCTAACCCTAACCCTAACCCTAACGACGGTACGGTTAACCCTACCCCTTTTGACACAACCAACTGCTCTTGCAACCTCTGCCCTGGCGTCACTTTCCCACTGCTCGTTCCACCTCTTCGCTGCCGTCACTTTCCCAATCCCCACTTCCCGCTACTCGTTCTATCTCTGCCCTGACGTCACTTTCCCACTCCCCACTTCCCACTACTCGTTCTCCCACTGCCCTGGCGTCACTTTCCCACTTCCTGCTACTCGTTCTACCTCTGCCCTGACATCACTTTCCCATTTCCAACTGCTCTGTCTATCTCTTCTCTGTCGTCACTGTCACACTTCCAACTACTCTTTCTCCCACCTCCCGGACATCTCTTTCACATTTCCCACTATGCAAACTGCCTGTGTCTTGCCGTCATGTTCCCAATCGCACATCCCATCCTATCTTTATCATGATACCTTTCCTCTTCACACTTATCATCTCTCCTATGCCCGAATATCACTTTACCTCACGCATGATTGCATCATACCTTCCCACAATGTTTTTTAAACTTCTTCGCATTTGTGACCTGCCACGTATCCGGATATAACCATTGCTGTATCGCGTTCCTGTATCTACATCTGCAATCCCATTCTTTAACCTGATGTCTCATTTACCCTTTACTCTGGTGTTCTAATTCTGTTCCAACTTCTCTTTGACATTTTGCCGTTTCTCGTTGGACCTGTGCCCTGACTTCATTTTCTCATTTGCACATCCTATATTTCACCACATGCCTGATTGCGAACTCCACCTGGGCACTGCGTATTCAACCTCTACCCCAATTAACCGTTGACACTGTGCATTCCCCAAGTCCTCCATGCCCTTCTACTGGTTTGACACCCTCCATTTCATTCTTCATCCTGTGCCCTGATATCACATTGACCTCGTCCATACCTCGTTTGCACAAAAACCTTACGTCACTTTCATAACCTTGCTATCCCACTCCATCTGGTGCCCTGACCTCAATTTGATATCTCTGCCTTCCATGTTCATCAGATGACCTGATGTCACTGGCATTTCTCCCCATTCTTTATCGATGCTCAACCGTGATGTTAATTTCACTACTCTGCCATTGTTGTTCAACCGGTGACATGACATTTGTTTCAATCGTTTACATTCCTTGTTCACCATTCACCATAACGTCAATTTCGCTCCTCGGCCTGCCGTGGTCACCTCGTGCAATGATGTTATGCACAGCACTTCGCATCCCTTGTTAGGTTAGTGCCCGGACGTCAGTTGCACGACTCTGCCTGCCTACTTCATATGGTTCAATGATGTCACTTGCCATCCTCCTCATTGACTGTACATGATACGCCCTGACATGACTGTCATGCCTCCGCCTACCTCATACATGGGGTGCAATGAAATCATTTTCACCTCTCTGTATTGGTTGTTGATACTGTGTACTCACATCACTTGCAGGCGGCTGGCTTCCTTGTTCAACCACTGGCTTGTCACGACTTTCATATGTTTCAATTTCTCATTGACCCAACCCCCTGTCGTCTGATTCTCCCGTTCATATTCCTCCTTCATCCCTTGTTCTGATGTCTCTCTTCCTCATTCTCATTTCTTGTTCAACCTTTGCCTTGTTTTTATTGTCACATCTTCTGATTTATCATTCACCCTCTGCCCAGTTGTCAGTGTCATTTCCTCAAACTCCTTCTGTGAACACTACCCTGCACATTCTTTCCCGCGTTAACTCGCCTTGTTCATCCCCTGTTGTGACGTTTCTTTCACATGATTTCTGTTCTTACTGAACATTTGTCCTAACGTCACTTTGGTGTTTTTACTCTTCATCTGTGACATAAGTCCTGATACGACTTTCCCATTTTGTTTCTGCCCATTGAACTGTTGCCCATAACCAAACTCGCACTTCGCATGTCACAAATCATTACACCATGTATCGGGTTTCTCACTTCAAATGCTTTACATGACCACCCTGCAACATCACATTTGGTTTTTCAATCCTCTACACCTTTTAACACCTTTCTGAACTCCTCTTCTGCATCTCATTACATCTCTCCTTCTTCCACTGACAAAACCTACTGACATTTCTCATTTCTTTGTTTCCTTTCTTGTCTCTCTTCATTCAGATTATAATCCTTATTACTTCTACTCGGCTTGTCACTTGCCCTTCACACTTTTTCCCTAACTACTTCCACCATCATCTCTTCTGTTACCCTTTACCATCATTCCTAAAGTCCTTAACTCTACTTCTTCATCTCATTTGGTCTCTCCTCCTTCAACTCAAGTAACCTACAGGCATTTTGCATTATTTGGTTTCTTCTTCTTATCGGTCTGTATTTACCTGGGAATCCTTATCACTGTTCCTCGGCTTATCATTTGTCATTCCAACTTTTTCCTATCCACACTTGTTATGATCTCTGCAATTACCTTTTCACATTGTTCCGAAATCTCGGATACTGATCCCATCCCCTCCTATTGTGTCTTACTACCTTCAACTTCTACAATCACTATCCTTCAGTATTGCATCGTTTGTCCCCTCCATACACTACCTCACCCAACCTCCAATATCCATCGCATATGCACTCATCCTGTCTCACCTTTTTCACCTCTTGATCACGTTCACTCTTCCTGGTCAGTTGGTGTCTCTGCTTCTCGAACTTCAGTTCATCAGTACCTATTATTGTCATCTCCCATATGGTCTTCATTTATTTGGTTCTGTTTCTTGTATCCGAGGTCCAAAGATTGGTATATCTACTGATCACCAGTCCCAGATGTGATTAGCACCCCATTAGTCAATCAGGACAGTTGTCTAGGTCAGGGACAACTGTGGTAATGTTCATGGCAGTTCAATATGATATGGTTCAAAAATGTCATCATCAAAATCAAGTCGACTTCCTCCTCTGCTAAATACCGAACAACAATGAGATGCCGCACTACTTACACTTCGAGCGCTGTCAGTATCCTGCAGAGTTGCTACGCCATGTGTGTTCCAGGGATATCTCTAGGAACGTACTGAATCACTCGGTAATCCCGATATGGATATTTAATCGGGAATCATGATATATTACTTGCATTTCCGTATTCCCTCTACCTCCCTGATTATATCACAAATCAGTCAGAGCTCAATTCCCCGACCTTGTTATCAATAGATCAAAGACAATGGTCAGGCCAGGAGACAGCATGATGTGAATCATCTTCAGATCGGTACTTGTTATTCAATCGCTGTGGTCAATGGTCTCTGATTTTCATCGGGTAACCTTCTTACTAGTTGCCGACCAAATGGCCATTAAGTTAGGTTGAAATGGTTTACTCCTAGTGAGATGAGATGTCGTCCATTTCAAACCACCATGACATCTCGAGATATGCAGCGTGATGTAAGAGATAAGTGAGTAATCAATAATCATTATCTCGGAATCCTGTCAACAAGATAGTCTATTTTCAATCAACCTTTATTCCGACCAGACGTTCTTGGACCCGTGAACTGCTGTTGTGATTCGGATGTGCTGTGTGGTGCAGAATGCTCTCAGCTCAATATATGGCAAAACAACTCAGTGGCAGATTACTGAATCTTTGGCTCCAATAAAGCTTAGTCAAGTAAGGAATCTGTCTTTTGTTCTGATTGTTACACTGTGATGTACCCAGTGGGTATATGATAGGGCTGTCTCACTGGCTCTTGGTGACAAGAATCGAATTGTTGAAAATTGGCTTGAGATCAGCTCGTGTTAATTCAAGGTATTGCCATTAGCAAGGGTGTCGCAATACGAGAAAATCACTCTGTTGACATGGTTCATCCTGCTGGGAGTTACAACTCGACCATCAATGGTAATGGGCAATGATTATGAGGCAGTCAATGATGTGATTTCGGAAACCAGCTTTGGCTGTCTTACGATTGTTAAGGTTTTGGATCATCTGATATATCTCAGCAAAACCGACATCTAGGAACGACAAGGACAATACTACAATGGATTACACAACCCAGGTTGAGATTTAAGTAGGGTTTAAATATTGTCCTTGTCGAACTGAAGGTTGATCCTTGACTCGATTCCCATGCATTATCTAACAGTTCAGCATTGAAGTCAACAAGGATATTTCTCTTTCTGAGGCCAGAGTTATAAGTTGTTTCTTCAGTTCTATATCGCGGATAGTTCATTCTTTAGTTCTATTGCCAGGATATATGTATCACTTAGTCTACTCGGTTATTCTTAGTACCAGAATAGCATCAAGTTATTTATCAGGAGGAGACGAAAACAATGCATGAGAGATCGTAAGAAGTCTGAGTCAAACTCGATAGTATGGTTCTCTTGATAAGACTGTTGCCTGGATACTGTTGAGTCAGCTCTACTCCGTCTACTAAGGTGAAACCACATCCTTGTTTTTTAAAAGACATTTCAATAGTTGGAGTCGTCGCACACGAGTAGAGTCAGGACAGCGATATGCACACAAGTTGCCTGGAAAATACTGTGTAAGGCCGAAGATAGACTGGGAGCACTACGATAATGAAATAGTTGACAGGATTCGGCTTGCCGGACTCTTTTGAATTGTGTACATCAGTATACTGACAGCTTAAGACGATTCTAGGTCGACAAAACAATCATTCAAAAGGTTAGGATCACAGTATAAGTTCCCATTGACAGATTGTCGTTTCATTGTACAACGATACTAGTATTGGGTTTAAATTTCGATGAACGAGTGGACTAGCAGTTCTCACCAACATATTTGTATGTGAATAGGCGATGTAACCTTTAACAAGTTGTTACTATCTCTACTGTACCGTATATAAATAAAATATGATACTAAAATTCTGTTTGCAGTATCCACTGATACTAGCATTGACATTGAAAATAAATGAAAAAATATAAGATCTCTTCTGAACAGTACATGCCTATCCCGATAGGTGGAGTTCCATTCACCAAGTTGTTAGTATTTCTTCTCGACAGCATATTCATATAATATGATATAATAATTATCTTACAATTTCCAGTGATACTAGTATTCACATTCCAACTGAAGGAACAACTGTAGTACAAGTTCTCAATGAAATATTGGTACCTGAATATGTGAAGTGACAATTACCCAGTCAGTCATATCGTACCGGACAGCAAATATCTAAACTATGATCCAAAAATACACTTTCCATGATCCACGGATACTGGTATTCAGATTATGATTAATTGAATCACTGTAGCATCAGGTCTGAACTTCATATTCTTATCTAGATAGGTGGAGTAACAATTTTTGAGTTGAGAGTATCTGTATTGCACAATATATATCTACAATGTAATACAATAATTATGTTCACAGTTTCCAATGATACTAGTATTCACTGTCGAATAGATGGAACAACAGGAGTTTCCGCTCTCAACTTCATTGTCGAACCTGGATAAGCTAAGTAACATTTAACAAGTTGTTAGTATCTTTACCGGGCTGTATATTTATAGAATATGAAAACAAAATCATTCATCCATGGTCCACTGATATTTGTATTCACATTCAAATTGAAGGAACGACTATAGTAGCTGGTCTTAGAAACATATTCGTATCTGCAGCCGCAACACAACATTCTCCAAGCTGTTGGTATCTATACAGGACAGTATATATATAAAGTATGATATTCAAATTGCCTTTGCTTTGTCGACTGATACTATTATTCAGAATCATGGTATGTGCATGACTTTAGTCTGAGTTGTGATCTACATATTCGTATCTAGACAGGTGGAGTAACATGCACGAAGCAGTTAGTATCATTACGGGATAGCATATTTATAACACATCATACCAACATGTTCATTACATTATCCGCGGATTTAGGATTCAACTACAAATTAAGAATTGACGGTGCTTTCACCTCTGAATGATATATACTACTATTTATTGTATGACGCGAGAATGATGCTGACGTAATCTACTGATACTAGTATTACAACTCGGATTGAATGAACAATTCTAGTGTCGTTTCTGAACAACATATTGTTGTCTGTCTATATAGAGAATTATATACTAATTGGTCAGTATCTTTGCTGGAGAGCATATTTATACAATACCATACAGAAATGATCTAAGCATCATCGACCAATAATAATATTGACAATTGAATTTTATGAACAACTGAGCTATCAGTTATGAATGTCATAATTGTATCTGGATAGATTGAGTAACATTCAGCAACCTGAGAGTATTCTTACTGCACAGCATATATACACAATATGATTCAAAAATTATCTTTGCATTATTGACTGATATTAGTATTCACATTCAAATTGAATAAAGGCCATAGCATCAGTTCACAACAACATAGTTGTATCTGGATAGGTGAAATAACATTTACCAACGTATTAGATTCTTACTTCTCAGCATATATATTAAATACGATTCTTCAATTCTCTTTGCATGATCTACAGATACTAGGATTCAAATCAAAGTAAATGTACAACTGTAGAATCAATTCCCAAAGACATATTTGTATCTGGACAGGTGGAGCGATATTTTCCAAGTTGTTAGTATTCTGACTGGATAGCATGTTTATAAAATATGATGCTAAAACTCACTTTGCATTGTCCAGAGATACCAATAGTCACATTCCAATTATATGAACGACTGCAGTATCAGATCAGAAAGTCATATTCTTATCAAGATAGGTGTAGTAACATTCAACAAGTTGTTATTAACTTTACTGAACACCATATTTATACAATGTGATACAAACATTATCATTGTATTTTCGAGTGATAGTAGTATTCACATTCGTATTAAATGAACCCCTCCTGTGTCCATTATCCCTGGCACATTCTTATCTAGATAGTGGAAGTAACATGTGCCAAGTTGTTAGTATCTTACTGGACAGCATATATAATATATATGAAACTGAACTTCTCTTTGCATGAACCACTGATACTAGTATTTACATGCAAATTAGCAGAACAACTGTAGTAACACTACTCAACAACATATTCATTTTGGGATAGGTGGAGTAATATTTACCAAGTTCATGGTATCTTTACTGCAGAGCATATTAATACAATGCGATATCAATATTATCTGGGAATATTCCAGTGATAGTAGTATTCACATTCAAATTACCTCAAGACTGGTTGTATCAATTCAGACCGAGATATATGGATCTGGATAGCTTAAGCCACCTTGGCCAAATTGTTAGTATCTTACTGGACAGCATACATATTCAATTCTTTACCGAAATGCTCATTGCAAGATCCACATATGGAAATAATCACATTTAAATTAAATGAACAACAGTAGCATCTGTACTCTACAACATATTCGTATCTGGATAGGTGGAGTAACATTCACCACATTGTTAGTATCATCACTGCACAGCAAGTGCCTAGTATATGACTCAGAAATTATCTTTGCATTGTCCACTGATACTAGTAGGCACATTCGAATTACAAAATGGACCATAATATGACTTCTGAAGGATATATTCCTATTTGGATAGCTGAAGTACCATCTATGAAGTTCTTATTATCATTACTGGACAGCATATTTAACCAATTTGATATCAAAAGTAACTTGGGATTTTCCATGGATACTTTAATACACATTCAAATTTGATGAACAAGTGTACTTGCTGTTCACGTCAACATATTCCTATGGGGATAAGCGCTGCATCATTTACCACATCTTAAGTATCATTGCAGCACAGTACATATAGGAAATATGGTACTTGAATTCTGTTTGGATTATCCACTTATAGAAGAAGTAAGATTAGTTCTAAATGATTGAATGAAGTATCGCGTCTGAATGATATTGTTGTATCTCGTTAGGTTTAGTAACATTTTCCAAGTTGTTAGTATCTTTGCTGCACAGTATATTCATACAATGTAATATTAAACATATCTTTGCATTTTCCAATGATACTTCTATTAACATTCAAATTAAGTGAACAACTGTGGTATAAGTTCTCAATGGAATATTCGTATCTGGATAGGTGATATAACATTCACCATGTTGTTAGTATCACAGTGGACAGCATGGATATATTATAAGATACTAAAATTCACTTTGCATGATCCACTGATACTAGTATCCACATTCAAAGTAGATGAACAAGTGTAGTACAAGCCCAGAAGTACATATTCCTATCTAGATAGGATGAGTAATGTTTAGTAAACTGTGATTATCTATACTGGACAGCATATATATCTAATATGATATGAAAATTCTCTCTCCTTTTTCAAGTGATACTAGTATTCACATTCAATGTGGATATACGACTGTATGATCAACTCTCAAGTACATATTCGAACCTGGAGAAGTGATGTTATATTTACCAAGTTGTTAGTATCATTACTTGAAAGCATATATATCACATATGATACTAAAATTCTCTTCCCACTGTGAACTGATACTAATATTCATATTGAAATTGTACGAACGACACCGGGATCAGGTCTGAACCATAAATTCCTATCTACATAGGTTGAGTAATATTTACCAAGTTGTTAGTATCTTGACTGCACAGCATATTTATAAACTATGATAGCAAAATTCCCTTTGCATTATACACTGATACTAGTACTCACATTCAAATTGAAGCAATGACTGTGGTATCATCTCTAAACAATATATACTACTGTTTATTGTATAATACAGGAACGTTGCTTACATAATCCACTGATATTAGTATTCCAACTGAGGTTTAATGAATGATTGTAGTATCCGTTCTGAACGACATATTGGAATCTGGATAGTGGAGTATCATACACCAGTTGGTTAGTATCAATATGGGACAACATGATTCAATATGATTCAAAAATGATCATAGAAATATCCATGGATTATAGTATTCACATTTCAATGATATAAACGACTATAGAATGATGTTATAATTGTCATAAATTCATTCGGATAGGTGGAGTAACATTAAGCAACCGGTGAGTATTATTACTGGACAGCATTTATTTATAATATGCCACCAACATTATCTTTGCAGAATCCTCTAATATCAGTATTGACATTCAAATTTAAAAAATGACCGTGGGATCATAATTCAACATCATATTCGTATCTGGATATGTGAAGTAACATTGACCACATTGCCAGTATCTTACTGGACAGCATATATACAACATCTGATACTGATATTCTCTTTGCAAAATTCACTAATACTAGTATTCACATTCAAATTAAATGAACGACAATAGTATCAATTCTAAACAACCTATTTCCATCTGGACATGTGGAGTAACATTTGACAAGTTGTTAGTGTCTTGACTGGACAGGTTATTTATACAATACGATACTAAACCTCCCTTAGCATTGTCCACAGATACTAGGATTGATATTCAAATTCAACAAACGGCTGCAGTATAAGTTCCCAATGACCTATTCGAATCTGGGCAGGTGATGTAACATTTATGAAGTTGGTATTATCATACTGCACTACATATAAATAATTTGTGATAATAAATTCCATTTTGCATGATCTACCGTTATCAGTATTCACATTGACTGTAGATAAACGACTGTATTACCAGGTCACAACTACATATTCGTATTTGCATATGTGGAGTAACATATAATATGTTGTTAGTATCTATATTTGACAATATATATATACTATATGATTCAATAAATATCTTTGTATTTACCACTCATATTAGTATTGACATTCAAATCAATTCAAAGACTGCACTATTGGTTGGCAGGGACATGGTCGTACCTGGATAAGTGATGTAACCTTTACCAATTTGCTAGTATCTTTAACGGACAGCATTTTTATCCAATGTGACAATAGAATTATACTTCTATTCCCCACAGATAATAGTATTCAAATTCAAATTAGATGAATGACTGTAGTATCAGTTCGAAATGATATAATCGTATCCTCAGATGGTGACATAACAGTTCCCAAGTTGTCACGATCTCTAGTGGGCAGCATATATATAGTATATACTACTACGATTCGGTTTGAATTATCCACTGATACTAGTATTGAAATTCAAATTATATGAACAACTGTAGTATCAGTTCTGAACTACATAATTGAACCTGGATAGGTGGATCATCATCCAACATGTTTTTGGTATCTTCATGGAATAGCATATTTATAAAATATACTAATAAATTCACGTTCCATTATCCACTGATACTTGTATTCACATTCGAATTGAAACAATGGCAGTGGTATCACCTCTGCACTATATGTACTACTAATTAATGTATGATACTAGAAGGAAGTTCACTTGATCCACTGACACAAGTATTCACACAGAGATAGAATGAATGATTGTAGGATCGGTCCTAAACAACATATTGATATCTCCATATGTGGAGTATCATTGAGCAAGTGGTTAGAATGTTTACTGGACAGAATATTCATTCAATTCGATACTAATATGATCAGTACATTATTCACTGATAATAATATTCATATCAAAGTTAAATGAACGACTGACATATCACTTATGAATGACATAATTGTATCAGAATGGGTGTGGTCACTTATAGCCATTGGTGAGTATCCTTGTAGCCGAGCATATATATAGAATATGATATTACAACTATCTTTGCATGATTGACTGATATTAGTATTCACATTGAAGTTGAATGAACAACTGTAGTATTAATTCTCAATGACATATTCGTATCAGTGTAGGTGGATTAGTGTTTACCAAGTTGGTAGAATCTTTACTGAACAACATATTCATAACATTGAATACTACAAGTCTTCTGCATTGTCTGGTGGTTCGTTTAATCACATTCGACGTGAACAAACCAATGTTGTATCACTTCTTAATCACATATGCGTATATGGATAAGTGAACTAACATTGAGTATGTTGTTAGTATCGCAAGGGAGAGCATATACAACAATATGATACCAACCTTATCTTTGGCGGGGCCACTGATACTTTTATGCACAATCAAATCAAATGAACCACTTCAGTATTTGATCTCAATACCTTATTTCTATCTGGATCAGTAGAGTAACCTTTGCCGTGTTCATAGTATCCTTACTGGATTAGATAGCAATACAATGTGATAACAAAATTATCTGTGAACTTTCAAGTGATAGTAGTTTTCGCATTCAAATTACACGAACTACTGCTGTATCAGTTCTCAATCACGTAGCTGTATGTCGATAGCTGAATTGAGACATACCTACTTATTAATATCTCAGTTGACAGCATATATATAATGTACAATAATTAAATTCTCATTGCATGATCCACTGATAACAGTATTCACATGCAAATGAAATGAGTGGCTGTCGTATCACTTCTCAATGACATATTTGTATCTGGAGAGGTGGGGTATCATTGACCCAGTGTATAGTATCTTTACTGGACGGTATATCAATACAATCAGATATCACAATTATCTTGGTGTTTGCCAGTGATACTAGTATTCATATTCTAATTAAATGAATGACTGTAGTATCAGTTCTCAACATGATATTTGTATCTGGATAGGTGATGTAACATTGACCAACTTGTTAGTATCTTGCTGGACAGCATATTGATTAAATATGAAGCTGAAATTCTCTTTGCATGATCAACGGATACTAGTATTCACATCGAAATTAAATACACGACTTCAGTATAGGTTTTCAACAACATATTCGTATCTGGACAGGTGGAGTAACATTTACCAGGTTGTTAGTATCTATACAAGAGAGCGTATTTATAAAATATAATACCAAAACTCTTTTTGGATTATCCACTGATACCAGTATTCACATTGAAATTATATGAACAACTGTAGTTTCAAATCTGAACGGTATAGTCATAGCAAGATGTGAGAAGTAACATTTCCTGAGTCGTGAGTCTCCTTGCTGGGCAATATATTTACACAATATGATAATGAAATTATCTATGCAGTATCGAATGTTACTAGTATTTCTATTCGAATTCAATGAGTGACTGTAGTAACAGTTCTCCATTACATTTTCATATCTGGATAGGTGAAGTAACATTTACCTAGTTGTTAGTATCCCACTGGACAGCATATATATTATATATGATACTGAAATTCTCTTTGCATCATCCACTGATAGTAGTAGTGACATTCAAATTGAATGAATGACTATAGTATCAATTCTCAACTACAAATTCGTATCTGGTCAGGTGGACTAACATACCCCATGTTGTTAATATCGTGATTGGATAGCATATTTTAACATATGATACTAGAGTTATGTTTGCATTATCCACTGATACTAATATTCACAGTGAGATGATTCAAATTATTGTGGTATCACCCCGAACGACACATACTTCAATTGATTGGATGATACTTGAACGATGCTTTCTTCGTCCCAAGATATTAGAATTTATATTTAGATTGGGACAATGGTTGTCGTATCGGGTCTGAACTACATAGTTCTGTTTGGTTACGTCTAGTATTATTTCCCAAGTAGTTCGTATCATTACTGGCCAGCATATTTATAACATATATTACCAAAATTCTGTTTGGAATATTCACATATACTTGTTTTCATATGCAAATCAGATGTACAACTGTAGTATCAGTTCTGAACATGACATTCGTATCTGCATAAGTGGAGTAACATTTATCAACTTAGTAGAAACATTACTGGACAGTCAATTGATAAAATAAGATACAAATATCTCTTGCCATTATCAACTGCTACTAGTATTGACATTGTAATCACATGAACGAATTCAGTCTCAGTTCTGAACAACATATTCATATCTGAATTGGTGGAATAACATTTACCAAGTTGTTAGTATGTTGATTGGGCATAATATATATAACATATGATAATGAATTATCTTTGCATGATTGACTGATACTAGTTTACACATTGAAATTAAAAGACCAACTGTAGTATCTGATCTGAAAGATATATTTCTATCTGGACAGGTGATGAACTATTTTCCAAGTTGTTAGCATCTTTATTGAACAGCATATTTATAAAACATGACAGTAAAATTATGTTGGCATTATCCTCGCATTCAAGAATTCACAGCTAAATGGGATGAACAACCATAGTATCAGTTCTGAACGACGTATTCATATCTGGATTGGTGGAGATACATTTACCCAGTTCTTAGTATCTTTAAAAGACACTATATGAATGGAAAGACAATACCAATATTGTCTTTGCATTATCCACTGACACTAGTATTCACAGTCAAATTAAATACACGACTTTAGTATCAGCTCTGAAACACTTATTCTTATCAGGATAGGTGGAGTACCATTTACTGAGTTGTTACTATATTTACTGGACAGCATATTTTTAATATCCGATACTAAAATTATTTTGCATTATCCACCAATACTAGTATTCACATTGAAATTCAATAAACCATTGTTGTATCAGTTCGGAATGAGATATTCCTATCTGAATAGATCGAGTAACATTTGGCCAGTTGTTAGTATCTGTCATTTACCGGATATTTATATTATATGATATAAACATTTTCTTGGTAATATCCACTGATACTAGTATACCGAATCAAATTGATTAAACAACTGTAGTATCAGTTCTGAATGACATATTCGTATCTGGCTAGGTGGAATAATTGTTATCAAGTTGTTGGTATCTTTACTGGGCATCAAATTTATAATGTATGATATGAAAATTAGGTGTGCAATATACATGATACTGGAATTCACATCTGAATTGAGTGAACGACTGTTGTATCAGTTCTTAACAACATATTCCTATCTGAACAGGCAATGTTGCATTCAACAAGGTGTTAGTATCTGCACTAGACAGCGTACTTACAAAATCAGATACAATCATTATCGTGGCATTTTCCATGAATTCTATGAATCATTTATTTCAATTTCACATCCGCCATCCATTCGATTCATATGGTACAGTAATATCAAATAATCTTCAATGCGTATACTTGAAAGTTGAGTAATTAATCCTGACTAATTAGTATCTTGATTCAACAATCTATATCTCTTATACTGGTTGCTCGCAATCTGATGACATTCTTAGTATCATCATTAGTGAATATGTATGAACTTGGTATATTTACGATTAACACTCGTCCAGACACATTAGTGCGCTGTTGATCATATCACCCTGTCAAGTTAATACTCAATGTGGAGAACATTAACAGTCTTCCAAAAAGATGAAGAATTGTTGTTTGTACTTTTGATCAGTTGATGGATAATACTAACAACAATATCAATACTTCCCCCTCAGCATACGTGCTACCCCCACTGTGCGTATAAAGTAACGTATAACCGAGCCATCATCCTGCAATAAAGCTTTGATACAGTACACAGTGTATATCACAACATAAAAGTTGGTATTATTAGTATTTACATTGAGGCATGAATATTCATATTGCAATAATGTTAACGTTAGAAGACATATTCCATTAAATAGCATTCTCAACCATAGTCTTCAAAATACTATCATTTGGAATTGTCATGCTTACTGTGTAGTTATATAAAAATGAGATGTACCAAAAATGAACATTCTCAGTTTCAGAAGATGTTCATCTACATATTGGTATCTGAATAGGAGGAGTAACATCTATTAAGTTGTTGGAATCTGGGTGGGTCTGAATATTTATACAACAAGATCCTACAATTACCTTCGCAATTTCCAATGATACTAGTATACACATTCAAATCGAATATGCGACTGGTATATCAGTACTCAATCACATAGTCGTACCCGGACAGGTCAAATAACATATACTAAGCACTTGGTATCTTTCCTGGACAGCATAGTTTTACAATATGATAATAGAACACTTCTTACATTTTCCATTGAAATTGGTATTCGCTGTCAAATTATTTTAATGAAGGTAGTGTCATGTCACAAAGACATATTCGTATCAGTAAAGGTGACATAATATTCAGCAAGTTGTAACTATTTTCACTTGACAGCTTATGTATACTTTATCATACTAACATTCTGTATGAATTGTCCACTAATACTGGTATTCATATTCAAATTATACAAATAACTGTAGTATTAGTTCTGAACAACATATTAGTATCAGGATTGATGGAGTGGCATCTACCATGGTGTTAGTATCTTAGCTGGACACCATATTTAAAAAATATGATACCAAACATCTGTTTCCATTATACACTGATAATAGTATTCGCATTCAAATTAAAGAAATGAGTGTGGTATCACCACTGAATGATATATACTACAATTGATTGTATGATACTAGAATGATGCTGTCATAATCCACCGATACAAGCATTCACACCAAGATTGAATCAATGATTGTAGTTTCAGGTCTGAACAGTGCCATATTGGTATCTGGACAAGTCCAGTATCATTTACCTAGTGGTTAGTATCAATACAGCGCGCCATATTTATAAGTTACATAAGTCAATTGCACTTCGCATTATGTACTGAAGTGACTATTCACATCCCAAATGAATGAACCACTGAGGTATCAGTTATGAATGACATAATTGCGATGGGATCAGTAGAGTGGCATTTAACAACCAGAAAGTATCCTGACCGGAGAGCATAGATATAAAATAAGATAGTTAATTTAACTAGCGTAATCCACTGAGAAAAGTATTCAGATTCGAATGAACTGATGGACTGTAATATCAGTTCTCAACGACATATGGATTTCTGGATAGGTGAAGGAAGACTTACGCAGTTGTTAGTATGACAATGGACAGCATCTATATTAAATATGATAGTGAAATTGTCTTTGCATGATCAACTGATACTAGTTTTCACATTCAAGTTAAATGACAGACAGTAGAATCAATTTTTAACATCATATTTGTAACTGGATCGGTGGAATAACATTTACCAAGTTGTTAGTATCATGACTGGGTATCATAATTGTACAATATGATACAACAATTTTCTGTGAATGATCCACTGATAGCGATTTTCACATTAAAATTGAATGAACAGATGTAGTATCAGCTTTGAACAAACTAGTCCTATCTGGACAGGTGGTTTAACATTTACAACGTTGTTAGTATCGTTATTGGACAGCATCTTTATACATTATGATAGCACAATTATGTTTGCATTATCCACACATACTAGTATTCACAGTGGAATTAGATAAACAACTTTGGTATCAGTTAGGAACAACATATTCATATCTGGACAGGTGGGGATTCATTTACCATGTTGTGAGTATCTTTACTCGACAGTATATTTACAAATGATGATACTACAATCTTCTTTGCATGATCTACTGACACTACTATTCACAGTCAAATTGAATAAGTGACAGTGGTATCATTTCTGAACAATGGATACATATCTGGCTAGGTGGAGTACCATGTAGGAAGTTGTTAGTATCTTTACTGGAGAGCATAATTATAAAATATTGTCCTAAAATAATCTTTGCTTTATTCAGCAATACTAGTATTCACATTCAAACTCAATATACCACTGATGTATCAGTTCCAATTGACATATTCATTTCTGGACCGGTGGAGTAACATTTGATTGATTCTTTTATCTGTACTGTACCACATATATGTAGTACACGATACTAAACTTGGCTCGACATCATCGACTGATACTAATATACATATTCCTATTAAATCAAGGAGTGAGGAAATAGTTCTGCATGACATATTTGTAACTGGAAAGGTTGATTACCATTTAACAATATGTTAGTATCTTTACTGGACAGCATATTTTTAAAATATGATACAAAAATGACCTGTGCATTGCCCACAGATAATAGTATGCAAATCCGAATTAAGTGAATGACTGCAGTATCAGTTTTGAACCAAATATTTGTACCTGGTCATGTATGCTTACATTCAGCATATTGTTAGTATCTTTATTGGATAGCATATTCATATAATATGATACGGAAATGAGCTGTGCATTGTCCACCGATACTAGTATTTTAATCTGAATTAAGTGAACAACTGTAGTATCAGTTTTGAATCACATATGAGTATCGGATCAGGAATAGTTACATTCAACATGTTGTTAGTATCTGTACTGGACGGCATATTTGTATATTAAGATACGAAAATTCACTGTTCATAATCCACCGATACTTGAATTCACATCCGGATAAGTGAATGACAGATGTATCAGTTTTGAACCACATATACGTATCTTGTCAGGCATAGTTACATTCAACAGGTTGGTGGTATCTTCACTGGACAGCATATTTCAATAATATGATACGAAAATTAGCCATGCAGTATCCACCAATACTAGCATTCAAAGCCGAATCAAGTAAACAACTGTAGTATCAGTTTTGAACCACATATTGATATCTGGTCAGGTATTGTTACATTCACCATGTTGTTAGCAACTGTACTGGAAAGCATAGGTTAATAATATGATACGAAAATTAGTTGTGCATTATCCACCGACATTAGTATTCAATTACAAATAAGTGAATGACTGTAGTATCAGTTTTGAACCACATATTCGTATCTGGTCAGACCTAGTTTCATTCAACATCTTGTCACTATATTAACTGGAGAGCATATTTGTAAAATATGATAAGAAAATTAGCTGTGTATTATCAACCAATACTAGTATACAAATCCGACTTAAGTGAGCGACTGTAGTATCAGTTTTAAACCACATATTCGTATCTGGTCAGGCATAGTTACATTCATCATGTTGTTAGTATCTTCACCGGACAGCATATTATTATCATATGAGGCGAGAATTAACTGTGCAGCATCCACCGGTACTAGTATTCAAATCCGCATTTAGTGAACGAATCTATTATCAGTTTTGAACCACATATTCTTCTCTGGTCAGGTATGGTAACATTCAACATGTTGTTAGTATCTTTACTAGACAGCATATTTTTATAATACGAAGCAAAAAATACCTTTGTATTATCCACCAATACTAGTATTGAAATACGAATAACTGAATGACTGTTCTATCAGTTTTGGACCACATATTCGTCTCTGGTCAGGCCCAGTTACATTCACCATGTTGTTAGTATCTTCACTGGCCAACATATTTGTACAATATGATATGAAAATTAGCTGTGCATTTTCCACCAATACTATTATTCAAATCTGAATTAAGTGAACGACGGTAGTATCAGTTTTGAACTGCATATTCGTATCAGGTAAGGCATAGTTACATTCAACATGTTGTTAGTATCGTGACTGGACAGAGTATTTGTCAAATATAGTACGAAAATAAGCTGTACAGTATCCACCGATACTAATATTCCAATCCCAATTAAGTGAACGACTGTAGTATCAGTTTTTAATGACATATTCCTATCAGGTCAGCTATATTTCCATTCAACATGTTGTTAGTATCTTGACTGGACAGCATCTGTTAATAATATGATATGAAAATTAGCTGTGTATTATCCACCGATACTAGTATTCAAATACTAATAAGTGAATGACAGTAGTATCGGTTTTGAACCACATATTCATATCTGGTCAGACGTAGTTACATTCAGCATGTTGTTAGTATCTTCAGTTGGCACCCTATGTGTATAATATGAGATGAAAATTAGCCGTGCATTATCGACCAATACTAGTATTGACATCCAAATTCACTGAACGACAGTAGTATCAGTTTTGAACAACATATTTGTGTCTGGTCAGGTATAGTTACATTCACCATGGTGTTAGTATCTTTACTGGACAACATATTCATACAACAGGATACGACAATGAGCTGTGCAGTATCCACCGATTCTAGTATTCAAATCCGAATTATATCAACGACTGTCGTATCAGTTTTGAACCACATATTCTTATCTGGTTAGGTATAGTTACACTGCACATGGTGGTAGTATCTTTACTGGACAGCATATGTATATAATATGATATGAAAATTAGCTATGCATTATCCACTGATAGTAGTATTCAAATCTGCATAATGAATGACTGTAGTATCGGTTTTGAACCACATATTCATATCTGGTTAGGTATAGTTACATTCACCATGTTGTTACTATCTGTATGGGATAGCATATTGTGATAATAAGATACAAGCATTGGCTGTGCATTATCCGCGGGTACTAGTATTTAAATCCGAATAAGTCAATCACTGCAGAATCTGTTTTGAACTACATATTCATATCTGGTCAGGCATAGTTACATTCAACATGTTGTTAGTATCTTCAGTGGACAGCATATTTGTATAATCAGATACGACAATTAGCTGTGCATTATCCACAGATATTAGTATACAAATCTGAATTAAGAGATTAACTGTAGTATCAGTTTAGAACCACATGTTCGTGTCTGGTCTGGCATAGTCACATTCACCATCGTTTTAGTATCATCACTGGACAGCATATTTTTATAATATGATAAGAAAATTAGCTGTGCAGGATCCACCGATACTAGCATTCCAATCCGAATTAAGTGGAACACTGGAGTGTCTGTTTTAAACCATGTATTCCTATCTGGTCAGGTATAGTTAGATCCAACATGTTGTTAGTATCTTCACTGGACAGCATAGTTGTTCAATATGATACGAAAATTAGCTCTGTATTATCCACCAATACTAGTATACAAATCTGAATCACGTAAACAACTCTAGTATCAGTTTTGAACCACACATTCTTATCTTTTCAGGCATTGTCACATTCAACATGTTGTTAGTATCTTCACTGGACAGCATGTGTGCATAATATAATAAGAAAATTAGGTGTGCATTATCCACTGATGCTAGTATACAAATCCGAATCAAGTGAACGACTGTAGTACCAGTGTTGAACCATATATTCCTATCCGGTCTGGGATAGTTACATTCACCATGCTGTTAGTATTTTTACTGGACAGCAAATTTTTGGAATATAATACGAAAATTTACTTTGCAGTATCCAATGATCCTAAAATTCAAATCCGAATTAAGTGAATGACCGCAGTATCAGTCTTGAACAACATCTTTTTATCTGGTCAGCAATAGTTACATTCAACATGTCGTTAGTATCTTTACTGGACAGCGAATGTTTATAATATGATACGAAAAGTAGCTGTGCATTATCCACCGATACTAGTATTCAAATATGAATAGGAGAATGACTGTTGTATCAGTTTTGAACCCCATATTCATATCTGCTCAGGCATAGTTACATTCAACATGTTGTTGCAATCTTTACTGGACAGGATACTTTTATAATATGATACGAAAATTAGCTGTGCAGTATCCACCAATACTAGTATTAATTTCCGAATTCAGTGAACGACTATAGTATCAGTTTTGTACCACATATTTCTATCTGGTCAGGTATAGTTACAGTCAACATGTTGGTAGTATATTTACTGGACTGCATATTTGAATCATATGATATGAAAATTTGCATTGCAGTTTCCACAGGTACTAGTATTCAAATCCGGAATAAGTGAATGACTGTAGTATCAGTTCTGAACCACAAATTCTTATCTGGTCAGGTATAGTTAAATTGATCATGTTGTTAACATCTTTACTGCACAGCGTATGTTAATAATATGATTCACAAATTAGCTGTGCATTGTCCACTGGTACTAGTATTCAAATATGAATAACTGAATGACTGTAGAATCAGTTTTAAAACCCATATTCGTATCTGCTCAGCCGTGGTTACATTCAACATGTTGTTAGAATCTTTACTGGATAGCATACTTTTGTAATATGAAACGAAAATTATCTGTGCAGTATCCACTGATACCAGTATTCAAATCCAAATCGCGTACACGACTGTGGTATCAGTTTCGAACCACATATTCTTATCTGGTCAGGTGTAGTTACATTCAACTTCTTGTCAGTAACTTTAATGGACAGCATATGTTGATAATTTGATACAAAAATTAGATTTGCTTTTTTAACCGATACTAGTATTCCAAAACGAATAAGTGAGTCACTATAGTATGAGTTCTCAACCACATATTTGTATCTGGTCAGGCATAGTTACACTCAACATGTTGTTAGTATCTTCACTTGACCGCATCTGTTTCTAATATGATACGAAAATTTGCTGTGCATTATCAACCAATACTAGTATTCAAATACGATTAAGTCAATTACTGTAGTATCAGTTTTGAACCACAGATTAGTATCTGCTCAGGCATGGTTACATTCAACATGTTCTTAGTATCTTCCCTTGACAGCCTATATGAATAGTATGATTCGGAAATTAGGTGTTTATTCTCAACTAATGCTAGTATTAAAATCTGATTTAAGTGAAGGACTGTAGTATCAGTTTTGAACCACATATTTGTATCTGGTCAGGTATAGTTACATGCCACATGTTGTTAGTATCATTACTGGAGAGCATATTTTTATAATTTAATACGAAAATCATCTGTGCAGTGTCTACCGATACTAGTATTCAAATCGAAATTATGTGAACCACTGTAGTATCAGTTGTGAACCTCATATTCATAGCTGGTCAGGAATAGTTACTTTGAATGTGTTGTTAGTATTCTTACTGGACAGCATATTTTTATAATATGATATGAAAATTAGCCATGGAGTATCCAGCGATACTAGTAATCAAATCCGAATTAAGTGAACGACTGTAGTATCAGTTCTGAACCACATATTCTTATCTGGTCAGGTATAGTTACATTCAACATGTTGTTAGCATCTGCACTGGACAGCATATGTTTATAATATAATATGAAAATTTGCTGTGCATTATCCACCAATACTAGTATTCACATACAAATAAGTAAAATACTGTAGTTTCAGTCTTGAACAACATATTCGTAGCTGGCCAGGCATAGTTACATTCAACATGTTGTTAGTATCTTCACATGACAGCCAATTTTTTTAATATGATACCAACATTACCTGTATATTATCGACAAATACTAATCTCTATTTCAGAATTCAGGGAACCACTGTATTCTCATTTTGGAACCACATATTTGAATCTAGTCACGTGTTGTTTCATTCAACATGTTGCAAGTATCTGTTCTGGACAGCATATTTTTATAATATGATACGAAAATTAGCTGTGCAGTATCCACTAATACTAGTATTCAAATCCTAAATAAGTGAACCACTGTATTATCAGTTTGGAACCACTTATTAATATCTGTTCATGTATAAATACATTCATCATGTTGTTACTATCTTTACGGCACAGGATATGTGTATAATATGATACGAAAATTTGCTGTGCATTATCCACTAATACTAGTATTCAAATCTGCATAAGTGAATCACTGTAGTATCTGTTTTGAACAACATATTCATATCTGGTGATGCATAGTTACATTCAACATGATGTTCGTATCTTTACTGGATAGCATATTGTTATAATAAGATTCAAATATTTGCTGTGCATTATCCACCAATACTAGTATTCATATCCGAATAAGTGAATGACTTTAGAATATGTTTTGAACCACATATTCGTATCTTCCCAGGCATAGTTACATTCAACATGTTGTTAGTATCGTCAGTGGACAGAATTTTTGTATAATCCGATACGAAAACTAGCTGTGCATTCTTGACTTATACTAGTCTTCAAATCCTACTTAAGTTTACACTTGTACTATCAGGTTTGTACCACATATACGAATCTAGGCTGGCATAGTTACATTCAACATGTTGTTAGTATCTTTACTGGATAGCATATTTTTATAGTATGATATGATAATTAGCGGTGCATTATCAACCAATACTGGAATTCAAATCCGAATTAAGTGAACGATTTGAGTATCTGTTTGGAACCCCATATTTGAATCTGCTCAGACATAGTTACATTCAACATCTTGTTAGTATCTTTACAACACGGTATATCTGTATCATAAGACATGAACATTCCAATCTTCGCAGTATCCACAGATCACATGTCTCTAATATTTCAATATTATATTCGCTGTCGAATCAATTCACATGGTATATTGATATTCCATTATTGTCAATTTATATACTTGCAAGTTTAGTTATCAATCAGTACAAGTTAATATCTTCATTTAGTCATTCATGGCAGTAATTGCAGTTGATAGTTATCTGATTCCATTATTAGTATCATCATTAGTGAATTTCTAAGAACTTGTCATATTTACGACGAACTTTCATCCAGACACATTACTGTGTTGTCAATCAGCTCATACTGTTTAGTGGATAGTGAATTTGGAGGATATTAACTCAATTCCACATTGCTTTATATTGCTGGCTTGTATTGTGATTATTGGATCGATTCTACTAAGAACAACATTGATACTTCACCCTCAGCAGTCAAGTCAGTCCCACACTCTCTCCAAAGTCACTTGTTATTGAACCATCGTGCTGAGTTGAATATTCGATCTTGAACGAAGTGGTTGTCACCAATTAATGTTTGGTAATATTAGTATCTGAATTGCTTCATGAATATTTCAAGTGCAATAATGTTAATGTTAGAAGTAATATTCCATTAAATTGCATTCTCAACCATATTCTTTACAATACTATCGTTTGAAATTCCCATGTTTACTGTGTAGTTAAATAAAAATGAAATGCACCAAAAATAAACCTTCTCACTCTAAGAATTTGTTCGTCATCTAGTGCCACTATATTCCTGTTTGTGACACCCTTATAGAAGTTCCACATCACCCATACTCCACAGTCAATTTCATTGTTCTGCTTTGGTGTATCTGGCTGTTTCTTGTCTTAGTATTCCATAGATAGGTAACAAAGAATAATTAGTAGTACTCACATTTTTCATAAACTTAAATTGAGTGCTAGTATCCTCTGCTCCAAAACCCGTCAAGATATATTTCAATACACTCCTGAAAACCTAATAGTAATTATTAGTATTGTATTTATATATAATATGAGTAATTAATACTAACTTTTTGGTTTATTGGACTTCTCTCTCTCAAAGAATCATAGCTTATAACCGTTTTATCCTTCCAGTCAATCTCCACCAGAATCCAATGACTTCCTCCCTTGACATTAACTGGAAGATAGGTAGTTCCAATAGTTCCCCAAAGTCTTTTGTTGTCTTCAATAAAGGAACCCAGGTCAACCTGACCATCAATTGCTGCAGTAGCCAAGGAGATGGTCTGAATAGTAGATGCATAGTTGAAATGCCAATTCTGAGGGGCAGCATGGTTGGACAGTGTAATCAGTCTAAACCATGTATCAATAATGCTATCACACACTTCACCTTGCACTAGAGTGTTCAACTCCAAATAGCTCAATCCTTTAGTATCGCCAGGAAACTGGAAGACTGGACCAACTCCCAAGGCCCTTTGTTGTTCATGAAGCTGTTTCATCTTAACAATATTTGCTGGATCATTCATCACCTCTGGATCCAAGTTGGACAATGTTTCAATCTCATCATCAATAGACAGCAGTTCTCCCCCAATTTCAAGTGCGTCATTCCAATATTGGTCAATGTCTGCTGATGATCTCACGTGATGATCATTGAGCTGTCTTGACACCTGTAATAAGGTTAGTATTTGAATTCTTTTGGAAAATACTAAGTGTAATTTCTTACATCTGAGATACCAGAATCTCCACATATGCCTTCTACAGCATCTCTAAGGAATTGGTTGTCCTTTACAATCATTTGGTTTGTCCAAGTGAGATTAGTATTGACCAGACGTTCCTGATACAATTTGTCTAGAGCAAAGAATATTAGTATTACAAGATTGTTTGGGCAGATTGAGGTGAGTATAAAATATGAGTAATGTACTAACCTGTCAATAGTTGAACATGTTGTTGAAGACTGGCCACTTCCTGATTCACAGAAGTTTGCCCAATATGCCCAGCATGGGATTGATGTGAGTACTGTGCACATGGAGAGCCTGGGGGACTGGAGATTGGAGTAGGGGAACTGGAAATGACAACTGGAAGATCCTACAGTATAACAAGTAAAAATTAAACTCTGTTCACTGTGTTGAATAGAGATACTAACCACTGGTAGTGCCCACTTCCCAATAATATCCTTGACATCAGCTGGAATGTTTGTAGACATTGTTCAATGTAAATGGTGAATAATAATCTGGACAGAAAGTGTGGATGAGTGAAAGCTTTAGTATTTTAGTATCGAAATTTGTTGAGGAGTGGAAGTGTATCATGGATGTGGACATAGTGTGACTCTTATATATTTATTTTAAGCTCGGAAGGCAAATTGCTACCTGCAGAATTTGGTTGGTGTGGTTGTACTGATACACGCCAAGAAGGATCCTTGCACTTGCATTAATCTCTACCACACCACTTTTTGGCCAAGCCAGCACCATACTATATCTAAGTAGGTGGTTCCCCATCTCTCATACGTTTCTACATATCACTTTGATACTACCCGGCTCATATCATCCACACCCTGGCGAGATTTTTTTTCCACCAACACCACAACTACAAGTCTATTCATATCACCTTTACTTAACCACAACCAGTCAATATGTCAACTGCATCCAATCAGAAGAAGATGGAAAGGAGTGCCAATATCAGGCTGGCAATTGAAACTCACCTTGGTAACCTGCATAAAAAAATTAAATCACTGCCACCTTATTATACCTCTAATGCTGATAGTACAAATAGCTGGTCATTCTATTGAAATTCCGGCTGTTGCCAAAACCTGTTCCCTAAATAGGTATCAGCAAGCTGGCAATTTTCTTTGGAATCATTCCTCACCAGAGGGTGAGATTTTGTTGAGGGCTATTGCATCTAAACAACCCCAAAACTGGAACAAACAGAACTCTGAGGACTTCTTGAGATTGTTGCAGAATGGCAACATTTTTGCCCAAAAAGATGTTAGTATTTCCTTTTTAACAACCAAAAAAAATACTAGAATACTAACTTATAATTTAGACTGAAGATATTTCTATTGACGATACTAAACAGTCTGAGGAATCCAGGAAGAGATCCCACAGCAATGTACAATCTTCCCCAGAGCAAGCAACTGTTAGTATCATATAATTTTTGTCCTCCATGACAATACTAAAAGATACTAGAGATCAACCAAAGCCAGGAGAGTTAGAAAGGGTAATAAGCCAAAGTCTCCTGAATTCATAGATATTTCAGAAGATGAGCTCAGTGGGACACCAACATCTGAAGAAGAGGAGGTGGAGATATATTCACCTGACGAACAAAGTCAGATTGCAGAGGAGGATATCACTGCCATTCAGCAGACTGAAACAGCTGTAGATGCAATGCAGTTGGAAATTGAACAAATGATTGATGGTAAGTAAAAGAATGTTCTTTTTCTGTACTAGTATTTCAGATACTAACCTTAGAAACACAACAGAAACATGTTAGTATTTCAATTTTTTCTATTAGTATCAACATATCTTACTAAAGCTCTTGGGTTGTTACGTATAGTGCCTGCCACCACTTCAATGGAAACAGTTGAAATCAGAGATTCTACAATTTTGAAGGTTCCAGTATCTTCATGGAATGATGCTACTGAGGATAAACAATCTTCACCACCACATGTTGCTGGACAAGAAGTGATAGGGCATGCTACGAGCAAAGGAAAGAAGAAGGCTATCAAGAATTGGGGAGGAGCAGAAGGTATATTCAATGATTATCCTGATACTAAGTAAAACAGTATGATACTAATACTTTCAACATAAAGTTAAAAGTGCAAGAGACTATGCATTTATCAGTGGAGATCCTGTTCCCCCATTCCACATCAATCTCAACCCAGTCATTGATGTTACTGGGCTACCTGGTGGTCAACCACCTTGTGCACTCAATCCCACCAGAGCCCCCCCTGCCTTGGTACTGGATGGTCATCCAAAAGACCTCCAGCCACCCTCACACATTTCCAGTGCTGTCACTGATGAAGTGTTTCATACTGGCAAGTTCAGAAATGAAAAGAGCATTCAGGCGTCATATATGAAATCTGCTACAGGTAACTTATCCAATACTATAATTACTGTTTATTGGTGGATAATGTTGATATTAACTAAATGAAATTTTAGATATGATGTTGGAGGGATATGCAAGGTCCAGAATCATAGAGCATATGGCTCTGTATCCACCTAGCAATCCTGACGAAGTTCAACAGCTGAAGGATGAACTCACTGATTTGCAAAAACAGATCCGAGCAGTATCAACATATTTGCAAATCCAGACCCAGGAAAATCAGACTTCAAATAACAAGAATACTAAGCTGGTTTCTGCCTTGAAAGGTTTGAGAGCTAAGTACAATGACTGTAAAACCCAAGTACAGCAACAAAAGGAGGAGCTGGATACTAAAAACAAGGAGATTGCTGAACTCAAAGATAAAATGGAAAATAGCAAGCATATTATGGAGGCATATAAGGACAAGGTGAAAGATATGGTGAGGGAAAAGGTTTATGAAAGCCTCCAAGGGGATTTGGATCTGTAATGGAAAGTAGCATTAATTGGGTTTGAATATGCGCTTTCTGTTAGTCTGATGTAGTTTTGGAAGTTGTTTTGATTTTACTTTAGTGTTTGCAAATTGAACTGTGCACAATGTTAGTATATGTACTTTGGTGCATTTCGTTTCAATTGTTATTGTATTTATGATAACAATACAGAAACATTTCAACATTGTGGAGAATGATATCACCCAGATAAACCAAAAAAATCCAGATGTTAGATACGATTTGAATTGTGCTAATATGCATTAACAATGACTCAGCTTAGCCCTGCATATTTCTTAGTTGAACCAGCACAACAGTCTTTGAAATCAACATTGGATTCACCACAGATACACGTATTCACATTCAAATGGAATGAACAACTGATGTATTAGTTCTTAATGAGATGATCCTATCAGGATAGGTGTAGTAACATTTACCAAGTTGGTACTATTTTTACTGGGCGGCATGTTTGTAAACTCTGATACCACAATTATCATTGCATTATCCAGTAATACTAGTATGCAAATGCAAATTGAAAAACGACTGTGGGATCATATCTCATAGATATATTCGTGTGTGGATATGTGCAGTAATATTCACCAAGTTGTTGAAATCTTTTCTGCCCGGCAATTAATTCAATACGAGACGGAAATTTTCTGTACATGATCAAGTGATACTAGTATTCCACATCGTATGAAATAAACCACTGTGGTATTGGTTCTCAACGACATATTCGTGTCTGGATAGGTGAAGTAACATTTACCAAGTTGTTAGTATCCTACTGGACGGGATATATATAAAATATGATACAACAACTCGCTTTGCATGATCGGCTGATACTGTCATTCACATTTGAATAGAATCAACGACTGCAGTATCAGTCCTCAACGGCATATTCCTGTCTGGATACATGCAGTAACATCGAGTAGGTTGTTAGTATCTTGAATGGACAGCATATTGATTCTATATAATATTCAGATTTTCTTTGCACTTTCCAGTGATATTGATAATCACAATCAAATAAATAGAACAACTGTAGTATCGGCTCTCAAAGACATATTCCTATCTGGACAGTTGAAGTAACATTCTCCACCTTGTTAGTATCTTACTGGACAGCATATATAAACCAGGATACAAAAATTTTCTCTTTATGATGCTCTGTTACTAGTATTCACATTCAAATTGAATGAACAGCAGTAGTATCAGTTCGCAATCACATAATCCTGTCTGCATATGTAGAGTAACCTTCACTAGATTGTTAGTATCTTTATCAGACAGAATTTTAATACATTATGATACTACAATTACCTTGCGTTTTGGAGAGATACTGATAATTACATTAAGATTTGATGAATGACAGTAGTATCAGTTCTCAACAATATATTTGTATCTGAACACATGACGTAACATTTACCGCGTTGATACTATCGTTACCGCGCAGCGTATATATTACATATGTGACCAAAAATCTCTTTGCATTGGCCATTGATACTAGTATTCAGATTCAAAGCAAAAAGAGAACTGTGATATCACTTCTGAATGATATATTTGTATCTGGATAGCTGAGGTAACCTTTCGCAAGTTGTTATTATCATTACTGGACAGCTAATTCAAACAATGCGATAGTACAATGATCTTTGTATTCTCGACGGATACAAGTATTGACATTCAGAAAGATATTCACGACATAGTCGTATCTGTTCGGTGAAGTAACAATTATTCTGTTGTTAATATCGGTACTTAACAGCATATCTATATAATATGATAAAAAAATTATACTTCCATTTTCCAACGATACTAGCATTGACATTCAGATTAGAAGAAAGAGTGTAGTAGCAGTTCTTAACTATATATTCGTATCTGGATAGGTGATGTGACATTCACCAAGTTGTTAGTATCCTCACTGGACAGTATATATATATACTATGATACTAAGATTGACTTTGTCTTATCCACTGTTACTAGTATTCACATTCGGAATGAATGAATGACTGTAGTATCACTTCTGAAGGATCAATACATATTTCGATAGGTGGTGAACCATCAGCATGTTGATAGTGTCTGTGCTGAGCAGCATATTTATACAATATGATTGAAATATTATTGTCTCATTTTTGAGTGATGCTAGTATTCATAGTCACAATAAATGAACGACTATCGTATGAGTTCTCAATCACACATTTGAATCTGGATAACCGATGTAACATTCACCAAGTTAGTATCATACTAGATAACAAATATAGACAATATGATACTGAAGTTCCCTTCACATGTCAACTAATGCTATTATTGACATTCGTGATACATGTACGACTGTAGTATCATCGTTCAACCACAAATCTATATCTGGATAGGCGGAGTATCCTGCATTATGTTGTTAGTATCGTTATTGGATAGTATATTTATACAATATGATACTAAAATTATCTAGGAATTTTCCAAGGATACTAGTAATCACATGGAAATTCAATGAACTACTGTAGTATCAGCTCTCAATGACATAGTATTACCTTGCTAGGTGAAATAACATTTACCAAGTTGTAAGTATCTTTACTGGACAACATATTTATACAATATGATTCCAAAATTATGCTTGCATTTTCCAGTGATATCAGTATTCACATTCAAATTAGATAAATGACTGCAGTATCAGTTCTTAGCACCGTATTCGTATCCGCACAGGAGAGGTAACATTTCGAAACTTGTTAGTATCTTTAATGGACAGCATATATACAGAATAAGATAATAAAATTCACTTTGCATGTTAGTATCAGTGGACAATAAAACAACAATTTTCGTATAATATTATATACATATGCTGTCCTATCACGATACTAACAACCTGGTAAATTGTACTCCACCTATCCCAATAGGACTGTGTTGTTCAGCACTGAAACTACTGTCGCTTATTTAATCTGATTGTGAATACTAGTATCGGTAAACAATGCGAACATAATTTTCTTATCATAATTTTTCAACATGCAGTGAAATAATGATTCTAACAACTTAGTAGCTGTTACTCCACCAAGTCAGAATCAAATGTTTTGTTAAGAACTAATTGAATACTTGTTCATTTAATCTGAATTTTAATTCTAGTATCAGTGGATAATGGAACAACAATTTTTGTGTAATCTTATGTACATATGCTGTCCCATCATGATACAAACCACCTGGTCAGTCGTACTCTACCTATCCAAATAGGAATTTGTTGTTCAGAACTCATACTACAGTCATTTAATTAATTTGAATGTGACTACTAGTATCAGTGGATAACGAAACTCCAATTTTAGCATCATCATTGATCACTATGTTATTTATTCAATATATTCACGATTTGATAAATGTTACTCCACCCCTCCAATAAATAATTGTTGATCTAAACTGATACTAAATTCATTTATTTGATTGAAATGTGAATACTAGTATCATGGGATAATGAGTTTTATATATTCTTTGAATAGTGATTTGTATTGGAACATCAAGTGTGTTGAGCCAGTGCAACGAGAAACATACAGGGCTAGGCTGAGTTACTATCAACACAGAATAGCACAATTTGAATGTTATCAAACCCCCTAATCTGTATTTTCATTTCTGCGGTACAAGTTTCCTCTAGATTTATATAGATTTTTATTGTTCTCGTAAATGCAATATCATTTGAAATGCAATGCAACAAAGTGCAGATATCAACATTGAGCACAGTTCAATTTGCAAATACTAAACTAAAATCAATACTACTTCCAACACTAAACCAGACTAACAGAAAGCAAATAGTAAAACCTAATTAATTCTACATTCCATTACAGATCTAAATCCCCTTGGAGGCTTTCATAAACCTTTTCTCTCACCATATCTTTCACCTTGTCCTTATACGCCTCCATAGTATGCTTGCTATGTTCCATTTTGTCTTTAAGTTCTGCAATTTCCTTGTTTTTATTATCCAGCTCCTCCCTTTGTTGCTGTACTTGGGTTTTACAGTCATTGTACTTAGCTCTCAGACTGTTAAGGGCAGAAACCAACTTAGTATTCTTGTTTGTTGCAGTTTGATTTTCTTGAGTCTGTATTTGCAAATACGTGGAGACCACTTGGATCTGTTTTTGCAAACCAGTAAGCTCATTCTTCAGCTGTTGAACCTCGTCAGGATTGCTGGGTGGATAAAGAGCCATATGCTCTATGATTCTGGACCTTGCATATCCCTCCATCATCATATCTAAAATTTTACATGGTTAGTATCAACATCAACCACCAATAAAGATAAATTAGGTTATTGGATAAGTTACCTGTAGCAGACTTCATATATGACGCCTGAATGCTCTTTTCATTTCTGAACTTGCCAGTATGGAATACTTCATCAGTTACTGCACTGGAAATATGTGTGGGTGGCTGCAGGTCTTTTGGATGACCATCAAGTACTAAGGCAGGGGGGGCTCTGGTGGGATTGAGTGCACATGGTGGTTGACCACCTGGTAGCCCAGTCACATCAATGACTGGGTTGAGATTGATGTGGAATGGTGGAACAGGATCTCCACTCATAAAGGCATAGTCTCTGGCACTTTTGACTTTATGTTGAACGTATTAGTATCCTAATGTATTTCTTAGTATCAGGATATTCTTTGAACATACCTTCTGCTCCTCCCCAAATCTTTATAGCCTTCTTCTTCCCTTTGCTCAAAGAATCCCCAATTACTTCTGTTCCAGGATTATTTGGAGGTGAGGATTGTTTTTCCTCATTAGTATCTTTCCCTGAAGAAACTGGAAACTTCAAAATTGTAGAATCTCTGATTTCTACTGTTTCCATGGAACAGGTGGCAGGCACTATACGTAACAACCCATGAGCTTTTGTAACATATGATGATGCCAATTAACCAAGCTGAAATACTAACCTGTTTCTGTAATATGTATAAGGTTAGTATCTGAAATACTGGTACTGATAAAGAATATGTTGTTACTTACCATCAACCATTTGTTCAATTTCCACCTGCATTGCATCTCCATCTGTTTCAGTCTGCTGAATGGCAGTTGTGTCCTCCTCTGCAATCTGACTTTGTTCATCAGGTGAATATATCTCCACCTCCTCTTCTTCAGATGTTGGTGTCCCACTGAGCTCATCATCTGAAATATCTATGAATTCAGGAGACTTTGGTTTATTAACCTTTTTAACCCTCCTGGCTTTGGTTGATCTCTAGTATGTTTTAGTATTGTTATATAGGAGCAGAATTATAAGATACTAACTGTTGTTTGCTCTGGGGATGATTGTACATTGCTGTGGGATCTCTTCCTGGATTCATCAGACTGTTTAGTATCGTCAATAGATGCATGTGTAGTCTAAATTACTAGTTAGTATTCTAGTATTTTTTTTGGTTGTTTAAAAGAAAATACTAACCTCTTTTTTGGCAAAAATGATGCCATTCTGCAACAATCTCAAGAAGTCCTCAGAGTTCTGCTTGTTCCAGTTTTGGGGTTGCTTGGATAGTATAGCCCTCAACAAAATATCTCCCTCTGGTGAGGAATGTGACCATAAAAAATTACCAGCTTGCTGATACTTATTTAGAGCACAGGTTTTGCCAATAGTAGAAATTTCAATAGAATTGGCAGCTATTTTTAATGTTAGCATTGGAGGTATAATAATGTGGCAGTTATTTCATTTTCTTATGCATGTTACCAAGGTGAGTTTCAATTGCCTGCCTGATATTGCCACTCCTTTCCATCTTCTTCTGATTGGATGCAGTTGACATATTGACTGATTGTTGTTAAGCTGGGTTGAAATGAATACAGTTGTGATTTTGGTGTTGGTGGAAAAAAAATCTCGCCAGGGTGTGGATGATATGGGCTGGGTAGTATCAAAGTGATATGCAGAAAATTGAGAGGGATGGGGAACTACCTACTTAGATATAGTACGGTGGTGGCTTGGCCGAAAAATGGTGTGGTAGAGATTAATGCAAGTTCAAGGATCTTTCTTGGCGCATAACAGTGCAACCACACCAACCACACTCTGCAGGGAGCAATGCGCCTACCAACTTTAAACTAAATATATAAGAGTCACACTATCTGCAAATCCATGATACGCTTCTAGTCCTCAAAAAATTTCGATACTAACATACCAAAATCTTCTACACTCTACACTTGCTTGCAATATAATTACTTACTATTTCAATTGAACAATGTCTTCAAACATTCCAGCTGATGTCAAGGATATTATTGGACAGTGGGCACTGCCTGTGGTTAGTATCTCTCATCAATACAGTAAACAGTATGTTAATTTATATCTAATATACTGTAGGATCTTCCAGTTGTCATTTCCAGTTCCCCTACTCCAATCTCCAGTCCTCCAGGCTCTCCATATGCTCAGTACTCACATCAATCCCATGGCGGTCCTCCTGGGCAAACACCTGTGAATCAGGATGTACTCAATCTTCAACAACAAGTTCAAGTATTGACAGGTTTGTACATGACTAATATTTCATATTGACCTCAAATTTCCCTATAGTCTAGTAATACTGATATTGTTTCCACTAGATAAACTGTATCAGGAACGTCTGGTCAATACTAATCTCATATGGACAAACCAAATGATTGTAAAGGACAACCAATTCCTCAGAAATGCTGTTGAAGACATATGTGGAGATTCTGGTATCTCAGATGTAAGAATATACATTTAGTATTTTGTTAAATATTTGAAATACTAACTTTAATATAGGTTTCAAGACAGCTCAATGATCATCACCTGAGGTCATCAGCTGACATTGATCAATATTGGAATGAAGCACTTGAAATTGGGGGACAACTGCTGTCTATTGATGACGAGATTGAAACACTGTCCAACTTGGATCCAGAGGTGATGAATGATCCAGCAAATATTCTTAAGATGAGACAGCTTTATGACCAACAAAAGGCCTTGGGAGTTGGTCCAGTCTTTCAGTTTCCTGGCGACACTAAAGGATTGAGCTATTTGGAGTTGAACACTCTAGTGCAAGGTGAAGTGTGTGATGCCATTATTGATACCTGGTTCAGACTGATTACACTCTCCAACCATACTGCCCCTCAGAATTGGCATTTCAACTATGCATCCACCATTCAGACCATCTCATTGGCCACAGCAGCAACAGACGGTCAGGTTGACCTTGGTTCCTTCATTGAAGACAACAAGAGACTTTGGGGAACTATTGGAACTACTTTTCTTCCAGTGAATGTCAAGCAAGGAAGTCATTGGATTCTACTGGAGATTGACTGGAATGAAAAGACTGTTATAAGCTATGATTCTTTAAGAGAGAGAAGTCCAATAAACCAAAAAGTAAGTATTAATTACTAACATAATTTATAATTACAATACTAAGTACTACTATTAGGTTTTCAGGACTGTATTAGGATATATCTTGACGGGTTTTGGTGCAGAGGATACTAGCAATCAATTTAAGTTTGTTAAAGATGTAAGTACTACTATTTATTCAATTGTACCTGTATCTGGAATTCTAATAAAAGTAATAGGCAGATACAACCAAGCAGAACAATCAAATTGACTGTGGAGTGTGGGTGATGTGGAACTTCTACAAAGGTGTCACTAACAGGAATAGAGTGGCACTGGATGACGAACAAATTCTTAAAGTCAGAAGGTTTATTTTTGGAGCATTTCATTTTTACTTAACTACATAGTTAGCCTGGGAGTTTCAAATGTTGGTATTGAGAAGAACATGGTGGATTATGCGATTGAATGGAATATCTATTTGACCATTAACATTATTGCACTACGAATATTCTTGCTGAAATTCAAATTGTCGCATTACCAAATGCTATTTGGTATCATCAACTTTGCTGTAGATTGAATATTCCATGCATGGTGAATGTCGGATTTAAAGTTAGTTTATTTACACTGTGGGCCTCACATGTCAACTATTGGTGTCGAATTAATATCCGTCTTGGTAAAATTGGTTAAATAATCAAAAGTGCAAACAACATATCTACAGATTATTGGAATACAGACAGTTTTCCTGAAATTCAGTATTGTTTCAACAGGATGAGCTGATCAAGAGTGTAATATTCTATTTGGATGAATTTTCATATTTATTGTCACAAGGTTCTACACGTTAACTAATCATGATACTAACGACGTAGTCCAATTACTATCAATCAAAATCAGAGATATAGCGTATTGATATAAGATACTAACTAGTCAGGATGAATGATACAAGTATGAACTAGATGATTTAATATTTAGTTGATAATACTACACCAATATAATTGATTGAACAGGGGAGAGGTAATCGAAATCATTGAGATACTGGGTATTTTGTTGGTTAGTATTAACTGACACTGTTATACGTATAGGTAATATCAGAGGAGCATTTTCAAACGCTTCAGGATCAGTGACCATTGACATATTCATATCTGCAGGGGTAATATAAAATATACCAGGTTGTCAATATCTTATTGAATAGCATATATATGAAACATAATACCAAATTTCACTTGCTATGATACAGTAATACTAGTATTCACATTCAAATTGAATAAATGACTGGAAAATCAATTCTCAACGACATATTCGTATCTGGATAGGTTGAGTAACATTTATCACGTTGTTACTATCTTACTAAACAACATATAGACATTATAAGATACTAATATTCTCTCTACACGATCCAGCGACAGAAGAGTTCACATTCAAATTAAATGAAACACTACATTGTTCGTACTCAACTACATATTCGTATCTGGATTGGTGGAGGATTATTTGCCAAGTTGGCAGAATCTTTAAAGTATAGGATATTTACACAGTAAAATTTAAAAATTACCTTTGCATTGTTCACTGATAGTAGTAGTCACATTCAGCATAAATCAACAACTGTAGTAACACTACTCAATGACATAGTTGTCTCAGGATATGGGTAGTAACATTTCCCAAGGGGTTATTAGCTTTTCTTGACAGTATATTAATACAATATGATACTACAGTTATTCATGGATTCTCCCCTGATACAAGTATTCACATTCACATTCGATGAACCACTGTTGTAGCAGTTCTCTACAACATAGTTTTATCTGTAGAGGTGACATAACTGCTCCCAAGTTGTTAGTACCTGTAGTAGACAGCATTTATATATAATATGATGTTAACATTTTCTATACATCATCCACTGAGACTAGGATTGACTTATCAATTAACTAAACAACTTTAGTGCTACGTCTGAACCATATATTCCTATCTGCATAGATGTAGTAACATGTGCTACGTGGTTAGTATCTTTACTTGACACAATATTTATCCAATATGATACTAAAATGATCTTTTTCTGATAATCTTAAACAAGTATTATGATTCAAATGACATGAACAGCGGTCGTTTAGCTATTCAAGGATATATTCGTATCTGGGTTGCGGATGAGGTATTTTCCACAGTATGTGTATCTTACTGGAGAGCATATATATGAAATATGAAAGAGAGCTTGTCTGCACATAATAAACTATTACTAGTTTTCACATTCAAGTGAAGTGAATGATGCAAGTACCAGATCTCGATGACATATTCATATCTTGATACGTTGAGTAACATTTACCAAATTGTTAGTATTTGAGCTGCATACAATATTTGTAGAATATGATACGGATTGTTTCTTTAAATTTTCCAGAGATACAATATTGTTCATTGAAATGATCAACTCTAATATCCGTTCCCTATGACAAATTGGTATCTGGGTTGTGGATAAATATTTGACACATACTTAGTATCTTACAGGACAGAATATATATCAACTGTCATACATCTATTGTCTTTGCATAATACACTAATCTATCTATTGACAGGAAATAAAAATGAGAGACTGTTGTATTGGTTCGCAAAGATAAATTTTCATCTCAACAGGCAGAGTAACATTTGTCAAGTTGTTAGTATCATTACTGAAAAGATTATTAATAAAATATGATACTCAAATTCTCTTTGCCTGATGCTGTGATAGAAGTATTCACATGTAAATTTCCTGAACAACTATAGTATCAGTTCTCAACTACTTTTTCATATCTGGGTAGGTCGAGTATCATTCACCAAGTTGTTAGTATCTTTATTGGACTGCCTATTTATTCAATATGGTACTAAAATAATCTTTGCATATTCCACAGATACTGCTATACACATTCAAACTAAATCAACCACTGTTGTATCAGTTCTGAATTACATAGTCATATGTGGACAAGTGGTGTAACATTTACCAAGTAATTTGTATCTTTACTTAACAGCATATATATACAATATGACTATAAAGTGATTCTTGCATTTACAACCTATAATGTTATGATCATTCAAATTAGATCAATGACAGTATTCGGATGTTGCAATGACATTATCGTATCTGGATAGGTGATCAAATATTTCGCGATGTGTTACTCTCTTTCAACGGTAGCATACATATAACATATGCTATTAAAATTCTCGTTCAATGAATTTCTGATACTAGTCTTCCCATTCAAAATGAATAAATAACTACCGTATCATTTCGGAACGATATAGTGGTATCTGGAATCGTGCAGGTTTATTTTGAAAGTATTTAGTATCATTACTGGAAATTGTATTGATAAAATATAATACTCAAATTATCATCACCTTTTCCAATGATAACTGGATCGAAATTCAAATTAAATCCACGACTATAGTATCAGTTGCCAATACCAGACTCATACCTGGATAGCTGAAGTAACAGTTAGAAAGGTATTAGTAATGTACGGAGTAGTTTGTAGTTATAATGTGATCCAAAGATTTACTTTGAATCGTATCTCAATACTAGTATGCATGTTGAACTTATCAGAATCCGTGAAGTATTAGTTCCCAACATGGTATTCGTATCAGTATTGGTGGACTAATACTTACCAAGTTGTTAGTAGTCCAACTGGTCACCATATTTATAGCACATCAATCTACAATGATCTGTGCATTTTCCACAGATACAAATATTCACCATCCAATTAACTCAAGGACTGTAGTATCAGTTCACAACCACATAGTGGTGTCTGTATCAGGGAAGTTAACTTGTCAAAGTTGTTAGCATTTGTACTTGACAGTATAATTATGCACTATCGTACCAATGTTATTAGGGCATTTTCCAGTGATAGTAGTATTAACATTAATACAAAGTCAAAGACTACAGTGTGAGTTTTCAAAGATCTCTGCATATCTGGAGAGGTGAAATGATATTGTCCTAGTGATTAGAATATTTACTGATCAGCGTAAATTTATCATATGATACGAAATTTCTCTTTGCATTCTCAACTGATACTAGTAGTGCGAGATCAAATGAACAACTGTACTATCAGTTCTCAATAACATCTTCTTATCTGGACAGGGGAAGTAACATTCGCGAAGTTGTCAGTATCTTCCTGGACACCATATTCTCAAATATGCTACTGAACTTCTTTTGCCATGATCCACTAATACTGGTATTTCTCTGTCAAATTCAATGAACAACAGTATTATCAGTTCACAATGACATTTTCATTTCTGGATATGTGTGGTACCAGGTACCAAGTTGTTAGTATCATTGCAGGACACCATAGAAATACAATATGACCATAATATCAGGTGTGAATATTTCAGTAACACAATTATTCACGTTCTAATAAAATGGATGACTGTATAATTAGCTATCAATGACACATTCAAATCTGGAATGGTGAATTAACATTTGCCAAGTTGTTTGAGTCTTACAGGAAAACATAGACATACAATATGATAATAAAATTCTCCCTGAATCATTCAAAGATATTAGCTTTTACTATTGAATTAAATCACCGTCTACAGTATCATCGCTCGACAACATATTCGGATCTGGATAGTTCGAGCAACAATTACCTAATTTTAGTGACATGGTTGGAGAGTATGCTAATGAGGTGATCCCATTGCAATGCGGGGTTTGCGCTGTAGAGAACCAACAATATCCGCCGAACATCATATTAACACCATATGATTCGAACATTCTCTCTACATGATACTATAATATGATTATTCACATTCAAATTGAATGCCCAACTATACTACCAGTTGCCAATAATGTATTCCTAACAGGATATAGCACATAACATTTACCAAGTTGTTCGTATCTTTAGTGGATAGCATATTGATTTATATCATACGAAAATTATATTTCCATTATCCAAGTGTACTGTTAATCACATTTATATCAAGACAAAGATGGTAGTATCAGTTGTTAATGATATTGTCGTATCTAGGTTAGTGATGCAGCATTTATTTAATTGTTAGTATATATACTTGGCGACATATTTATACACTATGAGATGAATGCTATCCTAGCATTGTATATAGATACTAGTATTCAAATTCAAATATGGTGAACATCTATAGTATCTGGTCTCAACAACATCTTCAGATCAGCAGGGGTGACGTAATATTTTCCAAATTGTTAGTATCATTCCTACTCAGCATCCATATAGATGATAATACTCAAATTCTCTTTGCGTTATCGAGTGATACTAATACTCCTATTCAAATAAACAAAACAAATACTATATTATTATTCAATGACATAGTTGTATCTGGATCGGTGGAGTCACATTTCTGAAGTCGTTAGTAACTTTACCGGACTCCATATGTATACAATGTGATACTAACCTAATGTTGTCATTATCCAGTGATACTAGTATTGACATTCAAATTTAACAAACGATGGTAGTATCAGTTGTTAACAACATCTTTCTCTCTGCTTAACTCAAATCACATTCAGGAAGTTGTTGTTATTCAACTGGAAAGCATATATATTAATTATGATACAAATATTCGAATTGTGTGATCCACTGATCCTAGTATTCACATTCGAATCAAAAGAATGAAAGTAAAATCAGCTTTCAAACACATATTCATATCTGGATAGGTGTAGTAATATTTGCGATGTTGTTAGTATCCTTACTGGACAGCATACAATTACAATATGATACAAAAGTTGTGTAAACATTTTCGAGTGATTGTATTATTCACTTTCAAATTATATGAAGAACTGTGGTATCAGTGCTCAACAATATATTTGTTTCTGGATAGGTGGATTAACATTTACCAAGGTGTTAGTATCTTTGTTGGACACGGTATTGATACAATATCATAGTAAAATGATCTTTCCATTTTCCAGTGATGCTAGTATTGACATTCCACTGGTGTGATCCACGGTAATGTAAGTTCTGTTCAAGATATTCATATCTAGACAGGCGGAGTAATATTTACCAATTTGTTACTATGTTGAATGGAAAGCATAGATTTACAATATCAGACAAGAACTACTTTTGCGTATTCCAGTGATACAAGTATTCATATTCCAATGATATAAATAACTGTATTATCAGTCCTCAAGCACACGATTGTATCTGGCTAGGTGAACTAACCTTTCCAAAGTCGTGATGATCTGACAGGACAGATTATACCTAAAATGTGATACTATTATTCACTGTGCATGAGCCACAGATCATACCATACATTCAAACGTTGAATGAAGGCGTGGAGTATGAGTTATCAACAACATATTCGTATCTGGTTAAGTGATGTAAAATTTACCAAGTTCTTAGTGTCATTACTTGACAGTATATTTATACAATATCAAACTAAAGTTATCCTTGCAATTTTCCCTGATACGAGTAATAAGAGTCAAATTAAATTAATGACTACATGTTCAGTCTCCAACGACATATTTGTATCTGGTCAGGTGATGTACTATGTACAAAGTTGTTAGTATCTGCACGGGATAGCATATTAATATAGTATGATACTACAATGTTCACTAGATTTTCCATTGATCTAAGTATTGACATTCAAATTGCATAAATTACATTAGTATCAGTTCCCATTGACATATTCATATCTGGATATGTTAAGTAACCATTTCCAAGTTGTTAGTATCTTACTGAACAGCATATTTATATAGTATGATACCAACAGTATCTTCCATAATCCTATGAAATAAGTATTTGCATTCACATTGTGTGACAGACAGCACTATCAGTTCAAAATGCCAGATTGAAATCTAGTTGGGTGGAATGACATTTGCCGAGTTGTTAGTATCTTCAATGGACACCCTATTAATACAAGATGATAGAATAGTTCTGTTTGCATAATATTGTAAGATAAGAATTAACATTCAAATTAAATGAAACACAATAGTATGAGTTTTCAACAACCGATTCATATCTGAGCTAGGTGGAGTTACAAATTCAAATTGTTGGTATCTTTACTTGATAGTATAATTATACAATATGATACTGAAATTCTCATTCCATGATCAACTGAGATTAGTATTTATAGTCAAATTGCTTGCATGACGGTGTGGTCAGTTTCCAACAACCTATGTGTGTTTGGATAAGTGGAGTAACATTTACCAAATAGTTAGGATCTTTACTGCACAGTATATTTATAGAATATGAGATAACAAGTATCTTTGCATTTGTCACAGATACTGGTATTCGCATACAAATTAAACAAACAACTGTTGTATCAGTTATCAATGAACAGTTCCTATCTGCACATATTTTGAACATTTCGGAAGTTGTTAATATCTTTACATTGCAGTATACTTGTATAATATGATACTATAGTAATCCTAGCAATTTCCTCTGAATTCAGTTTTCATGTTGAAATTCAATCAACGACTATTCTAGTGTTTCCCGACAATATCTTCGTATCTGGAGAAGTGACATCAAACTCACTATGCTGGTAGGATGTTCCCTGGACTGCATCATAATTTCATATGTGACTAATATTCTCTGGGCATTATCCAGAGATACTAGTATTCTGATTCAAATTGCATGAATGACTGTATTATCAGGTCGCAATCACATTTTCATATATCGATTGGTTACCCAACAATTACCAACATGTCAGTATCCTAATGGAGAGCACATGTCCAAAGATCGTACTACAACTCACCGGGCAGGATCAACTCATACAAGTATTCACATTCCAATTAAATGAATGACTGTAATATCCATTCTCAACGACATATTTATATCTGGATAGCTGTGAAAGTATTGACAAAGTGCTTAGTATCTTTAGTGGAGACCATATTTAGGCAATATGATGTTGAAATTATATTTGCATATTGCAGTGATTCAAGTATTCACATTCAAATGAAACCAACACCTGCAGTAGCAGTTCACGACAACATAATGATTTCTAGATATGTGAACGAATAATTTCTGAGTTTTTGGTATCTTATTAATACAATGTGATACACGAATACTCTTTGCATGATGTTAAGAAATGAGTATTCACATGCGAAAGAAATGAACCACTATAGTATCAGTTCTCATCAAAATATTGAGATTATGATAAGTGGAGTAGCTGTCACCTAATGGTTGGTAGCTGTACTGGAAAGCATATTTATACAATATGAATACTTAACTGCTCTATTCATGATCCATTGATACTAGTATTAACATTGAAATTGGAGCAACTAATGTAGCATCATTTCTCACCAACATATTTCTGTCTGGATCTGTCGAGAAACATTTGACAGGTTGTTTGTATCGTTACTGAATAGCATATTAAAATAATACCAAACTAAAATTACTCTTGTGTTTCGCAGTAATAGTTTTAAACATATTGAAATTGAATGATAGACTGTAGAATCCGCTATCAAGAAGTTATGTGTATCTGGATCGCTTAAGTAAGACTGACAAAGTGGGTACTCACTTACTCAACAGCATATAAGTATAATATGATACCAAAATCCAGATTACATCATCCGCTAATACTAGTATTCTGATTCAATTTACATGATCAACAATAGTTTTATATCTAAACAACATATTTGTAACTGGATAAGTGGCGGGACCTTTGTCAAGTTGTTAGTATATTTACTAGGCAGTATATTTACACAATATCAGACTATCAGTATCTTTGCAGTATCCACGGATACTAGTAATCTTAGTTAAATTATATCACGAACCATAGCACCAATTCTTAAGGACTTAGTTGTATCTGGATAATTCAAGTAACATTTTGCAAGTTGTTAGTATGTGTACTGGACAGTATATTTATACTTTATGTTACGAAAGTTTTCATTTCTTCTTCCCCTGATACTAGTACTGACATTAAATCTAAATCAACCGCTGCCGAAGTAGTTTGCAAAGTTATATTCGTCTCTGGTGAGGTGAGATAACATATACTAAGTAGTTAGTATCTTTTCTGGACTGCATGTATCCAAAATATCAGTTTAAATTTTGTTTTTGCATAATCCAGTAATACTAGTATTCCTATTCATATGACACAAAGGACTGTAGTATCAATTATGAAAGATATATTCATAACTGGATATGTCAAATAACATTTTCAAAGCTGTAGGTATCTTTGCGGGATACAATATTTGAATAACATGATACTAAATCTATGTTTCAATATTGCCGCTATACAAGTAATCATATTCCAATGCAACGTACGACTGTGGTTTCTTTTCTCAATGAGATACCTTAATCTGGAAAGGTAATGTATCCTTTGCGAAGCTGTTGGTGTCTTACCAGAGAGCATATACATAAAATATGATACAAAAATTCTGTTGGTATGAAATACTGATACTAGTATTCACATTCAGATGACAGGGATTACTGTAGGATCAGTTCTCACTGACATATTTGTATCTGGATAGGTGTAATCACGATTACCAAGTTGTTAGTATCATTACTACCACCATATTTATACAATATGACACTGAAATTTTCGTTGCATTCTCCACTGATACTAATATTCTTTTTCAAATTGAATAACAGCCTTTAGTAATACTTTTGAACAGTAAATTCGTAACTGGTTTCGGTGTAGAAATATTTACCAAGCTGTTTATAACTTTGCTGGATACTATATTTAGAAAATATAATACTAAATCTATCTTTCCATTTCCCAATGATACAAGTATTCATATTCCAATACTCTGTACCAGGGGAGTATCAGCTCTCAATGAGATATTCTTTGGGGATAGGTCTAGTAACATTTGTCAAGATCTTAGGATCTTACTGGACACCATGTATATAAAACATGATACTCAAATTGTCTTGGCAAGATATACTGATACTAGTATTCTCATTCAAATGACATGAACGACTGTAGTATCCATTCTGAATACTATCTTACTATCTCGATAGGTGCAATCACATTTACAAAATTGTTAGTATCTTTACTGAACACAATATTAATACAATATGTATCCAAAATTACCTGTGCATTGTGTAGCGATTCATGTATTCACTGTGAAATGAAATAAATGACTCCTGTGGCAGTTTTCAAAGTCCTCACCATGTCTGGATAGGTGAAGTCACATTTTCCAAGTTGTTAGTATCATACTGGATAGCATGTATTTATAATATAATACAATAATTCTCTTTGCATGATTGACTGATACTAGCATTCACATTTTAATAACAGGAAAGACTATAGTACCAGTTCCCAACAACATGTTAGTATCTGTATAGGTGGAATAACATTTAACATGGTTGTTGTATTTCTACTGGACAGCCAATATTGAAAATTGGATACAAAATTTCTCTTTGCATGATCTACTGATACTAGTATTCATATTCAAAGTAAATCAACGACTGTTGTATCAGTTTTCAATGACATTTTCGTATCTGGATAGGTGGATCATCAGTTGGTAACTTGATGGTATCATTACTGGATCCCATATTAATACATGATCATTCAATAACTCTTTTGGCATGATGCTGTGAATAGATTATTCACAATCAAATTAACTGAACAACTATAGTCTCAGTTTTCAATAGAGTAATATTTGCCAAGTTTGTAGAGTCTTTACTCAATAGCATATATATTCAAGATGATACGATAACCCTGTTTGCACCTTCTACAGATCCTAGTGTTCACAATTTCATGAAATTAAGTCGCATAGTATCACTACTCAACACCATAGCCGTGTCTGGATATGTAATGTAGTATTTACAAAGTTGTTAGGATCCTTACTTGACCGCATCTGTGCTCAATGTGATACTAAAGTTATTGTAGCCATTTCCACTGATATTAGTATCAACATTCACATTAGATGACCAGGTGTAGGATCATTTCTCCAAAAGAAATTCGGATCTTCAAAGGAGATGTAATACTGAACAAGCTGTGTGTGAATTTAAATGAGAGCATGCATATACATTTTGTTACGAAAACAATCTTTGCATTATTTCCTGATTCTAATGCTCATATTTACATTAACTGAGTAACTGAATTATCGATTATCATTGATAAATTTGTATCTGAATAGGTGGAGTAACATTTACCAAGATGTTAGAATCATTACTTGCCAGCATATTCAAACAATAGGATGCTAACATCGTTTTTATATTTTCCAGTGATACTTGCATAGACATTCAAATTTCACGTACGAGTGAAGTATCAGTTGTCAAGGGCATATTCATATCTTGATTAGTAAAGAAACATGTGCCAAGTTGTTAGTATTATACAGGACAGCATATATACAATATATGATAGAAATATACTGTTTAAAAGATCCTGTAATACTGGTATTCATAATCAACTTAAATGACCTACTGTACAATCATTTCTAAATGATATAGTTGTATCGGGATATGTGGAGTAATATTTCTGAACCAGTTAGCAACTCCACTGCGCAGCATAGTAATACATTCTGATTCAATGTTCTTGATCAAAGTCAAACGGACTACATTTTGTATTGATTCAATTTAACTCTCAGATGTGTATCTAATACGGCCACAAACACTTACAATCATTAACAGTCAAATCTTCACACAAGTCCGTCTCGATTGTAATGACAGACCCTGTCCCAAAAGCTACAGAAGTGACCATATTTATATTTGATCAATTATCACATTATCGGACTTTGGATATATAAGGCTGGCTAAATGCAGTCGATCTGATTACCATTTTTGCCTACAACTGGTATTGTGTGTTTAGTATATACTGCAGTCTGCATCCAACAATAAAACAGTCTATTGAATTTGTACCTATCATCTGAACTTAATACAAACTCCAACATTATTGACTTTGTCCTTCACTATCCATGTCATCAATTTATATCAAGCTACCATCTGTTTGGTAATCCTCCCATAATCCATAATGGGTAGCAATTCTGAACAGAAATACAATGATACGATTACATCCCTCACCTTCCCATTGACTTGCAACACTTAATGTCTTCCAAAACACCAGTGGGTCATTTCTCAACTGCTGAGGAAGTTCTACCATCAGATCCCTGAACTCCTTTTTGTGGCTTGCCGCAAATGCTGCAGTAAAAGGAGTTTTCCCAAATGTACAATCTGCACTATCTCCTCCAGATTTCCCTTGAGGGCAGAGAGACCGTGGACTTCCACAGTGAAAGCAACAAGTATAAGGAATCAAATCAATCTTTCTTCTCCAGCTCTGATTCATTCCCCACAATCTATTAGCACACAATCCATCATATCTGGTTTTCCAGTTCAAGCATTCCCAAAACTGATGACTGCCCTCTGTACATCCTTCCAGTACATTGCAAAAAACACACCCAATACTCCAACGTCCTAGCACTTGACTCATAAACTCTCTCATCTCAGCCTCCCTTTGTCTCTGTTGTTGTAGAGGCCCAAGAGCGGGATTGATGGAATCACTGTTGCAATGTTTAGATTGTGTAGGGAACGCCAATGAAGTAGAACCAGAAGGTAGTTGTGTAGATTGTGATGTTGTCTGGATGAAATCATAATTAGTATCTTGTGATACTGAAATTTGATGTTTCCCAATATCATTGCCAGCACAGATCCAACACTGAAGGGCATGCAGGTCTTTGCAAGAAAGGCCAGTTTGAAACCCATCCATAAAGAGCCCACAAACTTTACGGATACATGTTGATGTTGTCAAGAGGTTCTGTACTGCAATAAATCGTTCAAGATGAACCAGCTGGGCTCTCTCATGTAGATACTGTCGAGACCGGGAGAGTTCTGTTGGTTCAATGATAATGCAGTATGAGGTACTGAGCTCCCTGCCTGCTCTACCTGCCATTTGCACAAAATCGATAATGTCTGTTGGAAGACCCCATAGCACTACCAGTTTGATATTTGGCAGGTTGATTCCAGCTCCTAGTCCAGATGTTCCCACTATCCAGCTTTGCCTGCCGTTAATCCACGCAGAGAGATTGGAATATCGTTCAGTTTCTGGAAGATCTGAATGATACACGGGAATATTGAGATATTTCCCAATATCATCAGCCTCCCTCTTCGTCAGGGCATATATCAATCCCTTATCACTTCCAATCAGGGTATTCCACTGAGCAAACAAGCTTCTTTCATTGTGTTGCAGTGCTGTGCCGTAAAGATATTCTTCAGACTCTTTAGTGGATACTGGTTGAAACAGCTTGAAACAGATATTAGGTCTTGCTGAAATCTGACGATGGACATGCAACTGAGTGTCCTGAAAACAAAGAATATCTGTTATTGATTGTTGAAGGGATGGTGGTAGTGTGGCAGTCATGAAAATGACTGGTCGATTGATAACTCTGATTTTTCTTACTTGTTGTAGTCTGTGGTCCCTGAATTCTGAAGTCATCAATGTATGCACTTCATCAATCACAAATCTGTCCAGGCGGTCTTCACGTTCCAATCTTCTCAAAAATGTCCATAATGTTGTGCTTGTGGCCATGTAATCCATACTAACCAAAAGGAGCGTCTCTGTAACTGGGTTTCTAGTCTTCTCTTCATTCCAAACAGTACAATGTATACCATAATCCCTAATCTGCTGAGCCATTGTTTGCACCAATGCTCTAAGTGGAAAGAAGACAACAACCACTTTACTGTCTGACATCATTGCAGGAATCAAAAACAGCAGACTCTTGCCTGAGCCAGTTGGAAGAACAGCAAGAAGCCCATGATCATTTGGTAGTGCCAGACTTTCAAGTATAATATCCCTTTGCCGATTGTTACGCCACATTGCATTGATTCCATACAACCTTTGGAGGCATGTGAGTGCTTTGAATTGAAGATCCTGAGACATAGTATCACCATGTGATTTGATACTAGAAGTGTACGGTACGTAAAGAAGGTGTTTGGACAATAAAGATGTGGAAAAATTGGGTGTAGTGGATGGTGAAATAGATCCTAATGAAGACTGTCTTAAATCCTCAGTGGATCTTTTCTTCTGTGGTGTCTGTAATATTGATGAAATACTCAGAGTTCTTTTGTGGCTAACCTAAATTCAACTTAGTATCTGAATGAAATACTTGGTGTGGGAAATATATGAAATATATACCATATCAGAAGATTCTACTGATGGCAAAATAGCCTTTGGGGACAAATGCCTGGTCGAAGATTCACATGTGGATACTGTATTGCCACCAGGTACAGGTAACATTGACTGAATTAAACTGTCCAAAGGCGTTATTTGCGATACTGATTTAGTATTAGAAATATTATCCTGCTGAGTGGTAATAGCTCTCTGGTTCAGTTGCTGCTATTGATCATATAGTAGATTAGGCATTGACTCCCACTCTGAGACCCATTAGAATAAACATACAATGCTAGTATCATTCCCGTCCAGTACCATTCCCATTAACAGATGCCATTTGTGAGCCACTGCACGGTATCTGACAAGGATTGATTGATCCAATCCTGTGATGTCTCCAATTTTGAGTCCATAATGTTGGTCTGCAACTTTGGTACTGTGTCCTGCCTGTCCATTGTGATCCTGTTCCATAAGTGATACATCTTTTTCCTCATCATCACACTCAGCTAAATCAATTAAATCTCTTGGTGTTCGTAAAAGATCTCGATCCATAGCAACTGCAATCTGTCTCCAAGCCTGAATGTGCAGTTCAACTCCCATGTACCTTTCAGTATGCCGCTGCATTAGTATTCTCAGTCTGGCTGCATCCCAACTCTTTTTTCCAATACTGTCTTTGGCCCACATTAATGAAGACATCCCACAAGGATCTACCCTGAGTATTCTTTGAATCATCACAATGAATGGCCTTATAAAGTAAAGATAACACAATACTAGCTTTCCAACCTGAGCAGGTAAAAATCTTGGTATAATTTTCTCCATACCTGACTTTGCCTGACCTTTGTGATATCTCAATACCATCACAACTTGGCCATTGAGAAGAAATAGATTGCGATCTGATTCAGCAGTTTGTGTGATTCGTAGTCGTAGTAGTTCAGATCCTCTTGGGGGTTGTCCACCTAATATGTGGCAAGCTACCAACAAGTAATCTAGAAACAGCTCATGAAGATGGAGGTAGGTGTGCATTGGGTTTTTATTCCATGTTTCTGATTGTGAAGTTGCTGATTTCCATCTTGGGGCTGTCTGCCTCAATGCCAGTGTAAGTAGTAATTTTGGACTGGGACTTAGTATCTTCCTATTTGGCTCATAACTCATGATACTAGCCCCAGGATCCTTATCCAATCGACTATCCTTCAACTGGGCAAACGATTCATGTTCAGTCAGATTCTCTCCAAAACATAACTTGTCTACCAGTATTCTCTGGGCCTGAGTCACAATATTGTTTGCCAAAATTGGAAACTGAGTAATTGTAATTGGCTCATCATGATATCTCAAAACTGTCATGTCTTCTGACCATTCAAATGCCTCATTGCCTCTTGTCATTTTGTTGATTCCAAGGCCATATCGTAGCCAACGTAAGATGGTATCCATTGGAGACTGGGTACCAATTACCATACATGAATTTCTGATGGAAAAAAACTTTGCTGATCTCTCTTCATGTTCTTGTCTTTCATGCTCTTGGTTTCCTGGCTGGTGGTGATCTGGGATGTTGAAACAGTGGTGTAATACAATCATACGTATGGTATGTTGGAACGCTGCTAGAATCTGTGTATACACCTTTGGATCCAGATACTGATACTGGGTTTCATGAATGGATGCTATTGCTAAGAAGTGAACCATGATACTGTCATATTCTGAATTGAATGACCTGAACAGTTGATACTAATTAGTTATTTCTCCCTAATTGATATGATTCATAAGGAATACCTTTGCTGAATAACTGCCATCATCAGTTCCATCATTTTGGAATCAATTAGCTCCAGGTCTAAATCATCTTTTTGATGCAGAGAATATCTCCAAGAACTCAGTGCTTCCTGGACTTCACCTGAACAGCACACTGTTGTAAGTTTGTTCAGAAGGACCTCCTCACAATTCAAATCTTTCATACTTTGCTGAAGTGACTCAAGATCATGAATATAGATAAGTAGCTTTTTCCACCACCTAGTATATCGTGTCCAGGTTGTGTCATTCTGAACTGCAGTGAAAGGCCTATCTGCTGGACGTGATGGATCTGGGCTTTCAATCCAATCCAGGAATGTTGGGTGTATCTGGGAAGGTAATTGACGTAGCCTGTGAAAAACTCTATCAAAACTTGCAAACAACATAGCCAGATGGTGCTCTTTTTCCATGCGTAGAGGTGGAAGGTATATTCTCTTAACAAGAACTGATCGATCAAGTCCAGCAAGGTGTTTTGTCCAACCAGTTTTCTTTAGCCAAGGAGATTGATCCATTTCCCCCAAGTTCTCAGATGTTACTTTGTTAGTATTCCCAACCCACTGATCTAGATGATTATGTTGAGACACAAGCTCATCCACAAAAGATAGCAATTGCTCCTCAGATGGTTCAACAGGGTCAGCTGGAGGATAGACTTTTTTGACTGCAAAGTATCGGGACTTTGTGGAAGCAAACAAAGTTTGAACCAAACATGCTTGCTGAAGTCTAGTATCATTATGTCTTTCCCTGCAGTGTGTCTTCATCCACTTGGCACTCTGAACAACAAATGAACATCCAGTTGCAGTGCAGATGAATCCTTGGTGTATTGCAATATTGGGAATAGCCGGAATTGAATCAACTGGCAGTTGAATCAGAGATGGATCAATGGGTTCCAACTGCTCCAACAAGCTCTCCAGTTGAACTCTACTGAAGTTGGACATCTTGTGGATACCACGGAAATGCGAGATAAACTTGGAAGGTAGAATTCCTATCTGGCACTCTTTGCATATGATAACCCGGAATTCTGAGCAGAAAGAAATTCCCAAGCTTTGAGAATCTGGAATCCCAGAACCTATTTCAACTGCATAGTTCCACTGAGTATTAGTATCTATTGCAATCAAATATACAATAACGACTGAGATGATAGTAATACCACTGATTTGCTGAGTTGCTGGTACTGTACATTCTTCAAGCAATGGGGAATATTCTGTTGCACAATCTTAGTATTTCGCCAGAAATTTTTGACATATATTGGGGTAAAGTATCTTACCTAAAAATGTTGCTACAACAGCTAGAATATTGATAGTATCAGTATTGTTTGAAGTTATATACATTATTGTGTTTGAAGTTGGGGTAAAAATACCAGATGGCTCAGTATTTCTGTTTGGGTCATGTTGAAACCCTTTCGAAATGGTTGACACTAATACTAAATATTTAGTATCATTATTTAATGTGATTAAGTAAATATGGAATATATTCACATACACTCAGTGGTAGCTGGACTAACTATGATAATGATCAGCTATTTATTCTATAGTTTTGGACAATATATTTGCAATACTAACGTTCTAGAGTAATTGGTTTGGGGTGAATTTTTGCATGCTTTCTAATTCCTGTTGGATTTGGAGACTGGTAGTTTCCACATGGACAGTGAAATTGATTATCATGTTCAGAACGTTGAATTGATTCAAACTGGGAATCCTTGAATGTAATTTGCACTTGGGCCTGGTGATGGGTACTATCATGATATTTTTGAATCACATTAATAGTAGTATTGCACTTTGTGCAGAAGCCTGTGTTGGAGCCAGACATATCGAAATACTAGAATTGCATTAGTAATTAATACATTGTGTGGGAACTGGGTAAAATATACCTGTGGCAATGGAGTCGCAATTGAAATTGTGGAAATGAAATCGAATGACAGTAAAGGGTTGTTCAGGTAACTGGAAGCTATAAATTGTGGGTTTGAATTAACTGCAAATTGTTTCGATACTATGGATTTGTTTGGTGGTGGATACTTGCACTGGGGGAGGGGGTAGTGTATCTCAAATCGTGAGTGGGAAAGTGTCAGACTTATAAGGAAATTAAACTAACAGGGATTGTAATAATAATATGACAATACATATATAGTTTCAATATGCATAATATGACTCTTATTACCAAGTCTTGTACCCAGCAT
>Ga0307514_10000787_pt1 | contig 52493 bp, 50 predicted proteins | sample 16_EM_MG_FD_203088 | JGI IMG/M metagenome (GOLD analysis project Ga0307514, IMG submission 203088) | Populus trichocarpa ectomycorrhiza microbial communities from riparian zone in the Pacific Northwest, United States - 16_EM | ecosystem: Host-associated > Plants > Roots > Unclassified | place... | reverse complement strand
TCCATCTGGCAGCTGGCAAGTCAACCTAACACTTCCATATCCGGATGCAAACGATGTGACCCCATTGTATCCCTTCACCTTCTTCGTATTCGGAGGATATTCGGTGTAGGTGATGAACATTGATCGACGGCCGGAGATGTGAGTCGTGCATCCGCAATCGATGAACCAATCACTGGATGAAGCATTTGAGCTGGCCACCATCCAATAGTTCTCGATCGACGTGGTGAGAGTCGAAGTAGCCGATGCTTCAGTTGATGCTTTTGCTGCAGTATCGGCAGCCTTGGGAGGATCGCCGCGCTGCTTGCTCAAGCAGTTTTCGGTGGTGTGCCCTCGCCGATGGCAATGAAAGCACTTCCGGAAATCCTTCTCTTTCCTATCGTTGTCTCTCTTATTATCTCTCTTTGGACTTCTGCCGCCTTTACCGGCTTTACCGCCATTACCACCTTTTCCACCCTTCTTTGCAAAGAGCAGAGCTTCTGGAGCGAGCCCATTCTCTCTCTTGATTGCAGCTTCCTTTTCGACGAGCTTGGTGACGATCTCATCGGGGGTGGCGGTCATCGTGGCGTTTTTGTCCATCATGAGCTCCAGGAAGACTTTCCACTCGTCGTTCCTTGGGATCCCGCGAAGGAGGTAGAAGATGTGCTCTTGCTCACTCATCTTGGCGATTGTCTTTGCAGACGCATCGGTGTCGGTAGTCGTTGGTCCTGCGCAGAGATTGTAATCCTTGACTTTCCGATCGATCCGCGATGCGTAATTGTCGACATCTCCGCAGTCCTGTAGCTTGATGCTCCAAAGGTCTTCCCTAATCTCGAAGATGTTGAGCTTTAGCTTTGACTTGTAGGCTGATGCTAGCGTCTCCCAAAGCGTCTTCGCATCTTCGACGACCGTATATTCCGCTTGTCTCCTCGGTTCCATGCCCAACAAGATAGTCGATCTGGCAACACCATGGCGATTCATCCAGTCTTTGAAAGCGGCCTTCTCTGTAGCGGTCGCGTTTGCTGCTGGCTCTTCCGGCTTGTCGTCTTATCCTTTCATGATACCATACACTTGCTTCTGCTCGAGAAGTAGTGCCATCTCGGTTGCCCATTGTGCGTACTTCGTGCCATTGAATTTGGTGATGGTGATCGTAGTCGAACTCATCTTGTGTCGAAATCGTCAGTTATTGTAGTCTCTCAGACGGTAAGGGTGACGTCCAGCAGCCGCCGTCAGAAACACGGCGGAAATGCGGGGTAATCGCTTAGCTTGTGGAGACGCTTCTCCGTGACAATGTTGACCTCCACTCGACAAACGAAAATGGAAGTGCTGATCGTCGGTGCCCATCTTAAACGCAAGGGCTCATAACCTGTTGTACGGTGGCGTGTGCTCGAGTAGTCCAGTGTGTGCGGGCGTATGCGAAGGTGTGTCTATTGTATCGTGTAACGAGACATGTCGCATCGACATATGGTCGATCGATGACTAATGGTGCTAACTACAAAAGAGGCAAGTTACATCATAGTCCTTGGCATAGTGATATCCATACTTGCAATTAGCTCCACATCTGCCACCCTCGAACCATTGCTCATATTCCGATGTACCATCTGAATCTCATCCTATAATCTTACACACCCTCAGCACAACTCCTTATCAGTACAACCACACCATATCATCCGACATTGCAACACCTCTCGCCACTTCGTTATCGTACTAAATTATCCCGCCACCATCTCGCTGCTTCCTCCGGGTCTCCCAACGTCTCCGCCTTTCCATAACACAATTCCTCCGATACCCCCAATAGCCTTCCGTCCTTTCCCAGTGCCGTGACAGTATCCGCCCCATAGGCTTGAGGTCCTCCGAGAACTTTATCCAATGGACCCGGCTTTGTAGGATACCATTGATGGGACTCCTCCACCGCTTGTAGTCCATTGACGAACTTCGCTGGTTCCCAGGTGAGGGAATCACAACCCATCCACCAAATCAAATACTGTAACTGGTTCCTATCCACCCTCCTGTCCTCCACACTGGATACTTGGTACTCCTCTTCTCCATCAACCTCTACTGGTGGGGGGGGTTCTATCCGCTGCCCCACCAGAGGATCCTCTACCACTATATCCAATAACGAAACAGGTTGAACTCGATGAATTCGTATTGATGCAGGTAGCTCCAACTCATAAGCATAGGGAGACACTTGTTTACGCACCAGAAAGGGTCCCAGGTGTTTCCAATCCAATTTCCGAGTAAGGCGAGTAGTTCATATATTACGGGTGTCTAACCATACCTGAAACCCAACTCGTATATTGGGTGCCGGAGTCCGTCCTCGATTTGCACCTTCCTCCTGTACTGCTTGACTCCGCCTCATCTCAACTCTTAGATGCTCATGAATCTGTTGCATCGTAACTTGGACTTGATCCGCTTTCAGGCGTCGTTGATCCCGTTCCTGTGTTGGTTCCCCAATGAATGACATCTGTGGATCCACTGCCTGTACTGCAAAGAATGGAGTACATTTTGTTGATTCAGATACTCCATTATTTGCAGCAAAGTCCGCAAGGGGTAGCCACTGCACCCAATCGTCCTGTTGATGATTAACAAACACTCGAAGATACTGTTCCAATCCCGCATTCATCCATTCGGTCTGGCCATCTGTCTGTGGATGGAACGCTGTAGACATTCGTCTGTCAATGCCTAACCGGCTACATATCTGTCTCCAAAAGGTCGAAGCAAACTGAGGTCCTCGATCCGAAACAATCGTCTTTCGCAACCCATAAAGGAGTACAACCTCTCGAAGAAACAACTTCGCCAAACCTACCGCATCTATCGTTTTATGACATGGGACACAATGTCACATCTTTAAAAGCCTATCCACTACCACCCAGACTGCATCAAACCCTTCACACTCTGATAACCCAACCACAAAATCCATCGAAATATCTTCCCATGGCTTCTCTGGTACGGGTAACGGTCGAAGAACTCCAAATGTTGCATGCCTTCAGGTCCTAGATCGTTGCCAACTATGGCAGTTTATTACATACTAATCTACCTGTCTCCACATATCTTTCCAGTAATATTGTCTATCCAGAAGGTCAAATGTTTTCACCTGTCCTGAATGTCCAGCCAACGCAGTATCATGGTGTTCCTGTATCAGTCGTAACCGTAACTGATCTCCCTCAGGGACATACCGCTTTCCTCGATTCCAGACTTGTCTCTCTTGTTCTGTATACTCTGCCACTGTAATCTCTTTCAAACTATCTCCCTGACATATAGCCTCCAATATTCTGCTTGGCAGCGGATCATTCTTATATGCTTGAGCAAAAAGATCAAATATCAAAGGAGATCTCTGTACAGGTATCTCATTGGCCGATATCCTCAACTGTTCTGGTAAATTATGCGGTTTCAAAACAACCTGCTCCATATTTTTTAATCTTTCATACCCCCCCTCAGGGAGGTCTCCAGGCCTCCTCGTCAAAGTATCTGCTTTCCCATTCGATTTCCCTGGTCGATAAACAATCTCATACTCAAAACTTGTCAAAAATTCAGACCATCATGCTTGTCGCCGATTTAAAAGCTTCTTTGTCATAAAATATTCAAAATTCTTATGGTCAGTTATCAACTGTAAGGGATATGCGGCACCCTCACACTCGGGTCTCCATTCTTCAAGTGCCTTAATAATAGCCATGAGCTCTTTATCATATATCTCATAATTACACTCAGCCGGTGAATGTTTCTTTGAATAATATGCCACCGGATGCAGCACTCCTTCATTGTCTCGTTGTGACTATACTCCTGCAGACACATAATCAGGAGCATCTGTTTCTATAATCACTTCCCTCTCATGGTCGAAATGTCGGAGTGCGGGTGCCATTGTAAATGCAGTTACGATCATCTTAAAGGCCGACTGTTGTTCCACCTCCCATACGAATGGTTCATCCTTCTTCGTAAGTCTTGTTAATGGTTCCGCTTTCTCAGAATACTTAGGAATGAACTGTCGATAATAATTGCAAAACCCCAGGAATTGTTGTACCTCAAAGAGATTATTCAGCCGTCCATTTTTTGTTTTCTTCTCCCGGCTCCAATTCCGTACAGTTTGAACCTTATCCTCATCTATGGAGATCCCCTCTGTTGATATAATCAATCCCAAATACCTCACCGTCTCCTTATGGAACTCGCATTTCTCTGGCGTCAAATATAATCCTGCTTCCAACAACCTTTGCATAATCCATTTCACATGGCCAACATGTTCCTCCTCGAAATTGCTATATATTAATACATCGTCCAAATATGCCGATGCAAAATCATCCAAAGCTTCCCGAATAGTATTATTAATATAGCCCTCGAAGTCCGGTGGTGCATTTGTTGTTCCAAACCGCATCACAGTAGGTTCATACAGCCCATATCTTGTATGAAATGCTAACTTATGCTCATCCCCTTCCTTAACCCGAAGTAAATTATAGGCTCCCTGTACATCCAGCTTAGTGTATATTCGAGCTTTCCCTAAAAGATTCAATGTTTCCTTTATCAATGGGGGGGGATACCGATTCTTTATTGTTTTACTATTGATATCTCGATAATCAATACAAAATCGTAACCCCCCTCCGGGATTCTTTGCAAACAATACTGGAGCATCAAATCGTGATGATGATTGTCGAATGAAACCTTTGGACATATTCTCCTCAAGCCATTCCTTCAATACAACCAACTCAGCTCTTGACATTGAATACAACGGTCCCCAGGTTGGTGTCTCCCCGTCCTTTAGTCGAACCTCATGATCAATTCCGGGGCGATACGGCGGTAACCAATCAGCCAACACCTTAATACAAAATGGGAGAAATTCATGATACTGTTCCGGAACAATCTCCTCCAAAGGACGTTCCTTCAAATTATTTGCTTCTATAGCTTGATTGATATCATATAAGGATGCTTTAAACACAGTAAGCTTCCCCTTTTTAACTGTACGAAAAAAGGAAGCTCCATTTAGCATCACAATATTTCCTCGAAATGGTCTGAGGGGTCGAATATGTGCCTCAAATATTTCCTTAACCTGGTAAACTGGTTCCGGGGGGTCCTCTGTCACTCCCTGTACCGTTACAGATGTATCATGCCAATGTGTAATCCAATACCGTGATCCAAACGTAACAGTATTTGATTCAAAACGCACGTCTACATCGTGTAGACGTAACTATGCAATTGCAAGGACAATTGGGTAATGTCGTAACTTCGTAATAAACATAGGTAGCTGTTCCTTATGTTCCTGTATCTGCATGCCGACTTTGGCAATATGCGTAATATCCCTGGATTCAATAGGCCTTCCGTCAATGACCTCGATCTATTTCTTCTGATTCAATTCCTGAAGTGGTATCTGATGATGACAAGCAAAATCTTGATCCATAAATGCAATGCCCATAGCTCTGCAATCAATCAATGCATGTGGGGGTATCTCTTGGTTATTCATGGTCAATGAACAGGTTATAACTAAATATTTGCCTTCCATTGATCCTTCCAATACCTCCACCTTGCTAACTGATAATCGCGAAATTCCAAAGCATTTCAAAGCATTTAAAACAAAACTTTTTCCGTCAACCAAAGCGCCATCCTGCTTAGGTTGACCTAATCTTTTCCCGATTCCTTGAAGCCTTCCTCGGTTCCTACTTCCTTAACCTCTGCTCCAGACGCCTTGAACGTTTGAGCCTTCTTCCTTGCAGCACACTCTGCTGCCCTGTGGTTAAACCTACCACAATATAAACACCTCCCATCTGCAAACCTCTTCGCCCTCTCCTCAGCCGAGATCCAACTTTTGCCTGCACTCAGATCCATTCGCGCGGGTCCAGTATGTCCGGCAACCGTTTCAGCCGGAGCTGTTTCTGGAGACTTTGGGGAGGGGGGGGGGGCCTGGAGGAGGCAAAACCAACCCCTCTTCGCTTATTCTGCGCCGTTTTTTCTGCTCGTCGCTGGCGGATCTGGTAATCCTGTTTCTGGCAGACAGTCACAAACGCGGGAAGTTCTTCAGGCATATCACTATAAGTGAATGAATCCTTCATTTCCTCAGACAGTCCCATCCTCAGGGCATACCGCAGGGCCGAAGGATTCTAATCAAGATCGGCAGCGATAACTTGCAACTCAGCATAATACTGAGAGAACTCACGGTTCTTTTGCTTATTCTCCCGCATTTTCCTTTCGGCCCTGGCTACTAGGTCCGGGTCCGCAAAAGCTGCTTCCAGAAGTGGTATAAAAGTTGGTAGGTCATCCAACCCTATCGTTCTGTACTCCCGAACGTGTGGCAAAATCTTGCCTAAGGCTACTCCCCTTAGGCAGTTGCATGTGTACCGCATCTTCGACTGTTCGTCGGGAAAGCTGGCTGGCTTGTGTCGTATGACCATCCGGAGTTGAGCAATCCAGCCTCCCAACTGAGTTCGATCTGATCCTGAAAAGTCTTGGGAGTCGGGAAATTTCTGGCCTCTGTCCTCTGGAGCTTGGGGAGCAGCTGGGGCCGTCCTGGCTGCCAACATTAAGGCATTCGCTACCTGCATCCTCAAACTGCGGGCTTCCTCTCCGGATTGCTGTGCGTCTTGTGTTATGTCCGCCAGTTCTTGTCGAAGGTCCTCGTTCATCCCTGGGGCTGTGGGTCTCCTTCTCGCTTCCTCCTATTCGTTCGTCAGAGTCTGTATCCCCTCATCCAGCTCGGTATGGTCGCACTGTGGGGGCAGGAACTGCTTTGTCTGAAGGTCTGTAATCTGCCGCTGCAGGTCGATGATTTGTTGTGGGTGATCGCAGATCATTTACACCTCCCGGATTGGCTGGGGGTACTGTGCCACCCATCTCAGTACCTCCTGTGTTTGTGTGTATGCTTCCCTCAATTCTTCGAATCCTATGGCGTCCCCCTGTACGTCGAGAAGCGCCATGATGGTGCCCTGGTCCTCGACGGATACCAGGGCCCCTCGGGGTTCCTCTGATTCTCACAACGCAACGAATCAAGCACATCTACCAGTGCCAATTGGATGCGTCGAGTTCGGAGGGGGTCGGGGTCGGAGGTACTACAATAATCAGCGGAATCCCGAGAGACTTAGCTGTTGTTGCTGCTGCTGCTGCGTGTCCAATCGTTGACTGTGTGCCTACACAGTTATGTTCTTCGCAATCACAGGGTTCCTCTGGGTCATAAGGGAATTAGGAGTGTGCTCCTAAATACCGAGTCCAATGCGGACCAAACACAGGATCATTCATATCAAGTCCACCACCCTCTCTGGCTGCGTCTGTCCAATAAGTATTCCAAGGGGAGGGGACAGTTGACTGTTCCCAAAAGTAGGCTTCGAGGGGTTCTTCTTCAAAAGTTGCTTTCAGTATAACTTCCATACTCTCATATGCGTTTAAAGGTTAGGGTTCAAAACCAAGGCAAGGGGTTCCAGCGAGATCAAACCAGTTCGTTCATGAGATGCAGTTACTGTCGTACTTTTGCATTCGAATATGGTGATCTGTGCGGGTACCGATGGATATCATATCCGGTTAGTCGGAATAATTTGTCAATGCAATCATCACAAACGTGTATCCAGCAGTGGTTCGGTACTAGGTAGACCCAACAAGAGATACAACAAGGTTCCGAACAATACTTACACCCTGTCCAGGGATGTAGGCACATTCAATATCAGGTACGATATTGTAAGACTCATTCTAGTGTAATGGGCGGGGTCGGGTGTAGGTGATATTGGTAACTTAAATGTGATATCAGAACCAAACAGTGGACGCTGGAAGTTCGTATTGAGGAAATCAAGACAAGACAAAAGTCAAAACTGTTTCAAAGTCGTAACTTGCTTTGCTATACAAGAAAACGAGTAAAGAGAGAAGAAAAAGAAATCCTCCAACACCAACAACACTCTCTTTGTATACAATTTGCCTGCCACCCTCGAACCATTCCTCATGTTCCGATGTACCATCCGAATCTTATCCTATGATCTTACACACTCTCAGCACAACTCCTTATCAGTACAACCATGCCATATTATCCGACATTGCAACACCTCTCGGCACTTCCTTATCGTACTAAATTATCCCACCACCATCTCGCCGCTTCCTCCGCGTCTCCCAACATCTCCGCCTTTTCATAACACAATTCCTCCGATACCACCAATAGCTTCCGTCCTTTCCCAGCGCCGTGACAGCTATCTCAAATCTGGAGGTAAGATGTTCCTATAAGGCATTATGTGATAACCTAGTGCTGCTGTCCGCTATGACCCTTAGCAACATTTGCGAGAGGGAATACGCACTGACCATGGGTGCAATTAAGAAGCTGTTGCAGTCAAGCAATAAAGTTAGTTAAGATTTGGACATATGGACTTCAACAAACAAACTAGCCATAATGGCGGTCATTGGTTACTATACGGATCAAAATCGGGCATGACGCGAAGTTCAACTCCCTTCTGATAATGTTGATCGCTTGTTCTTGTCCTTTTTCGAAAACTAATCAAGGATGATAGGTCAAGGACCACCATACTGGAGCAGGGCTAGCCGTTATTTTGAAGGATGTGCATGATCGTTTTGAGTGTACCGACGGCCGTTTGCTTAGTTATACAACTGATAATGCTTCCTCAAATTATTCGATAACACGCGAGCTGCAATCAACACTTGAGGCTTCTGGAATCGAGTGGCCTGCATTGAGGAACCACATCCCATGGATGGCGCACGTCATACTGCTGCCTTTAGATGCATTAATGAGCAGTCTTGGTGTAATAGGCCGCACCAAGTCTTGGGAAGCCCATCAGCGCAATCAGCAATTTGGAGTGAATACAAGCATAGATATTGGGAAGAGTCAACGAGTTCGAAAAGAGAGCATTGCTAGAATCAATAAGGTGTCAGCCATGAGACCAGGTTTAGCAAAGTTAATTGAGAAAGTACATATTTCATGATATTTTGAAAGTCCTGAAATTGACCTTCATATGGCAGAGAATGCTTGCTGTATTGATTATGCTGACACTTGGTCATTGAAACGAGTTCATTGACAATCAAAAAGCCAAAGTCCGCATTGCCCTACTTCCCATTATGGATGTGAAGACATGATGGAACTCTATACTGGAAGTGCTCGACCGCGACTACCGACAACAGGAATTCACACGAGAGTGGCTTCAAAATCCAAAATACAGTGATTACTGGCCACTCTACGCATCACAAGATGAATTGATGATTGTGAAGTATGTTTTGGAAGTATTGAGGCCATTCCGATATTGGACACTGTGGATGTCGAAGAGGCATACATTCACATTGCATCATGTCGTCACAGTGTACAATGACATGTTCGATCAGATGGATGGCATCATGCGAGCTTTCGCCAAGTAGAAAACTCAATGGAAGGAAAACATATTCTCTGCCGTGAAGTTAGCTCGACACAAGCTGTCTAAGAATTACGCTGAAGTGACTCCAACAACGGATATGCTTCTCATTTCTGCACATATTGTCGATCCTTTCCGGAAGTTGTGATCGTTTAGGAAGTGGGACAAGGGAATGCATATGAATCCTAAGTACTAAGCATTCTATACTACACAATACCAAGAGGCCGTTCTGAAGTATGTGGAGAATGAATTCTGTGCCAAACATCGAGGTGTGCTGGTCAATTATCTCGAAAGCTTACCGAGCAGTAATCTGCTCCCCTCTGCAACGGCTTCAGGATCTTGTCAATTATTCTTTAATCCATATGATTTCTCCAGTGATGATGAAGAATACTTAACACCAAACAATGCCGGTGAGACTACACCTGGGCAAAGCAATTGTGCAGCATGTATCTTGACAGTCTCCAGAATCTATTTGAATTCGGCGCCTGAAACACCAAAAAACTGGAGGCAAATAAATCCAGATCGCTATGATTTCCACTCCGACCCAATGGAGATCAGCAGTACATTTTGGATCCCAGGCATAACCGACTGGTGGCTTCAATAGGAGGAAATACACTGAAATTACGCTGATCTCTCCAGTGTCGTGCACGACATATTCTCTATTATACCACATGGTATCGGAGTGGAGTCCAGTTTTTCCCTTGGCAGAGATGTCATCGGCTGGAGGCAGTCAAAACCCACAGGCGAGACCTTTCGTGATAAAGTTGTCGTAAGGCTGTTTGCTCGAGCCGATAACGGGATTTTGGCAGCTGCTGTCCCAGAATTGGATACAATGATCAACGATAATGACTTGGAAATGAGAAAAGAGGTGGAGGAAAGTAAATTGCACAAAATGGTCAAGGTTCACATCTTTTTGGAGATGTGGCAGGGCAGCCAAAACCTACTTACTACACAGAAGGAATCAGGCACTCAAAATAAGCAGATGACTGACATAGAATACATTTCGGACACGCAAGAGATCGTCAAAGCATCCTTGTCGCTCTTTCAACATGATGGTGCAGCTGCATTTAAACTGTCAGAAAGATCTCCTTTGCCACCAGCTTTGTCTGCAACGAAGCTCCCTGGAGGACGGACTCAAATATTAAATGTCCGCCGAAACCAAAGAATCAACCGTTATTCAGTCGAACGTGATGAGGATAGCGCACCTGAAAGCATTTCGGATACTCAAGATTGGCTTAACTGGAATGGTGACTTAGATAATCCAAATCACAGCGAAGACAATTGCGTGGCAGACGTTGAATCTGAAATATAGAGTAAGACAATAGCATCAAGGATCCGAAATGCCCAGAGTAGTGGGATGTAAGTGCAGCGTCAAATTATCCCAGATTGATTCGGCCTACACGGAAGTCAAAGAGACAGGCTGACATGGTGTTGGTGATGGTCAATGCAATCGAATCGAGGAGGAATTAGCTGAAAATGAGCGTCAATGGAACGTCAACAGTTTTAGTTGTTGCATATTTGGTAATCAAAGCATCACGCTGATCTTTGCTTTCGTAACAGCACTATTGACTACCCTGATAGGCAAAAATATAATATATTACAGGTAAAACACCAATTCCAAATTAATCAATATCGCAAGCTGCAAAGCATGTAAAAACTCATTGTTGGTTGTTGAAAACGCAATTTTGATAAGATACTATTAACAAACTCCAAAAACAAGAGCCTTATATGAATCTATGGATGGACCCACTGGGTGACCCGCTGACAACCCACCCAATTCAGACCAGTTGGGAGTTTACCATCCAACCGTACCCAAGTTGATGGTTCGGGTTTATTCACAACTGAGACCGCCACTTTGGCAACAGTTCGGTTTGGACCCGGACCCAGACCCGAAGTGTGCTTCCGGAACCATTGCTAACACTATACACAGATGACAATATACACTGAATCCATGAGTTTTACAAATAGTTGAACGATAAGTAGTAGCAATGATTTCCAGGCGAACCAGCAGCATCCACAAAGAAGAAGTTTTTTTTCCCAGACTGCTCTACTGTGATTCGAGGGGCTCCCAGACTTGTCGCCGGTGCTCCCAGGTGCTCCCATGCTTGTTGTTGGCGCTGCCAGACTTGTCCCCAGCGCTCCCAGGTGCTCTCAGGCTTGCCATCAGAGCTCCCAGACTTGTTTCCGGCGCTCCCAGGTGCTTCCAGGTGCACCCAAAGTTCTCTCCGGCGCTCTGAGGTGTTTCCAAACCTATCACAGTCACTCCCATGGTACTCCTGTAGCAGTTATCAGACATCCGCGTTACTCTGAAGGCCGGCAGGAATGCCCTCCTAGGGTCTGATACTCTCCTCAAATTGACGCATCTAAGTTTACACTTCATATTCTCCCAGACACTGCTGGAGGCTTCCAGTGACTAAAATACATTTTGCTGATGTACAGGTTGGATTCAGGCTCTGAGACTATGCTTCGGATACAGATCAAGCAGCTCCTCTTTGAAGGTGGCAGTCACAGCTATAACATGGACAAGAACAAATTATTGTTTACCTGAATGGAATTTGTGCATTTAATTATCCATCAATTCTTCTTCCCTGCTAATAGCTTGGGGAGCCAGCCTACTACTTCCCAGTGTTTTCAACCTCTTGCCCTGCAGATATTAGTGCTGGCACACCGCAATTCATTCTATGCTAGCCAAATACCACTTGTGTCTCATCCCAATCGGCCTTCTGTCGCATGATCATTATCAAGGCACATTGCCAGCAACTCCGGAGATCCATGTCAATCTGGCAGCCAGTGCTCTCAATCATTCCCAACATTGAGCAACCACGGTTTATCTTCTCCCAAGCACATCTCCGCAATGATATGCACCTCTGAAATCCTTGTACACTTGTTAGGGCCTTGCGCTGTGCTGCTGTATTTCATTTCAACTCCAGTTCCTTCTGTGTTGGTGCCCCTCTGCTGGGATGGGTATATGTCAGTTCCAGAAGGCACTCCTATCATTCTTTCTACACTTCCAAGCCCCCTCCCTTTTTCCGGACTCTGTCACTGGGATGAACAGTTTCCAATCTCGGTTGGTACTCCAATAGGTAAAGCCACGCACCTTACTATCTGATATTGGGGTTTTGCACTGTGATTGATACTCCTCAATTCCCATACATGCGTATGAAGCTCCTCTGCGAGAATTGGCCCATCTCCATTTTGCAATATGTTTTGTACATCCCATATCAGCGCTTCTCCAAGAGTACAAACCATTCTCTGCAGTGTAAAGTGCTGTTCAATCATCATTCCTGGATTTCAGTCTTGATGATGATTTTCTATTTTGTTTGATGCTTCTTTGTCATCTTCTGTATGCTTCCTCTTTTCCCCATGGAACTCTCTATTTGAGTACTTGTTGCTTCCTAGTGGTTGCTTCTCTTGTCAAACTGAGTAGTTCATCGATTGCCATTCAAATCCCATTTAGATTACTGCTGTCGAATATCTCATTTGACAAGTGATAGTTATCATAAATGCAGCTAATTGGCATTGGAATTCAATTTGAATAGCTCCCTAGGTACATATCATTTTCAAACACAAGGAGTTCCTCCAGCATCCTTGCACCAGTGCGAAATTGGCTGTTGCTGCTGTTGTGGGCTCTCATGGGATAGCTGTTGAAGTCAATGACATTGATTCAATGTTTTATAATTACCATTTGATTGTGTAGTTGGAATATTTTCCGGCTGCACCTATCTATCTTTTGTACTACTTCCCTTCTTCATACACTTCTTAATGTTTGTATGCAAAGCATGGACTAATGAACATGTTCTCTTCGAAAAGTGTTATTTAGAGCTGATTCTGAACAACAATCAATGCATACAATTTACTGTGGAGGATGATGAATTTCTTATATTATCTGTACAGTTTCACATAACAACCACAGTTCTGCCAATGAATTTCCGTAATGTCAGTGATCTGTGAGTGTGGATTGTGGGATTTGTGCATAGGTTCGGTTACGGTCTCTGTTGCTCTGAAATTGCTCTCTGTTCCATCATAGTGCTCAGAAACGTATTACAATCACAGGCATGGTGCTTCATATTGAGTTATCCGAGATGCAAGGGACTCCAACAGCTAACTGCAATCACCTTCTCAGGTCATATTAGCTTCCGAATTTGATACTTCAACATTTACACTTTGTGTATTCTTACACAGTCCTGGTGGCTTCTACAGCGAAGATCACGTTCAGCTATTCATCCAATATACTGCTGTGAGAGCAGTTTTGATATTTGTAACTACTTTTGGTTCTTGTAATCCCATCATATAAGAGTCTGATAATACACTCTCTCGGCATAGTAACACCAATGCCCTCAACATTTTACCATCGTTGAAAGCTCACCATCATACATATATTCCCGGTGTACACCATATGAAAATTTTGCTGTATACACAGTGAATAAGCAAAGAATTCCCAAACGATCATACCGGGTGGGAATGCTGGTGGTTTGAATTCTGTGGCCTTTGTCTGCAGAAAACATAGGAGTGCTAGTTTGAGATGCTTGTAACCGGGTGCATAACAAAACTTGCATTGAAACTACCATAATACCAGTTCGACATTCTGAGTTAATTCCCTATTTAGCAAGTTAGCTAACCTGAATGTTTAGAATTGTTAGTAGGTCTGCTGTTTGTATGTTTCAGTTTCCATGTATTCTGATAATCTTGTGGTGGAGATTGATGATGCTGGAAAAAACCTGCATATCATGAAATGACTGTGGGGATGGTTTGTCTGCAAAAGTTGTTATTCTGGGTGATTCCGCGCTGATTCCATTAGGGCTCAAGAGAAGAAGAACAAGGTCAACATCTGCAATTTCAAAATGGCACTGTACAGCTGTACATTGGTAATATAATGTTCAGATACATTCCAGTATATTATATAGCTACTGTCGCACCCCCTCATTGATTGAATTGAGCAATATACTAAGAAGATTTATTCTTACCAACAGTTCTGGATTGTTACTTCAGCTCCAGGTCTGGGTCCAAACCGAACTGTTGCAACATTAGCTGTTCAGGTCGTGCTTAAACCCGAACTGTCTACTCAGGTACAGTCTGATGGTAAACTCCCAATGCATGTAAATTAGGTGGGTTGTCAGCGGGTCACCTAGCAGGTCCATCCAGAGATTCAGTTAATGCTCTTGTTTGGTCAGTGTGTGAATACTATCTTATCAAAATCACATTTTCAACAACCAATAATACATTGTTGCATGTTTTGCAGTTTGCAATATTGATTGATCTGGAATCTGTGTTTTACCTTTGATATATTGTATTGTTGCCTATCAAGCCAGTCAATATTTCTGTCATGTACGCGAAGATCCGTGCGATGCCTTGTTTACCAAATAAGGAGGACTGAAAACTGTGGACCCTCCATTGACACACATTTTCAGGATGCAGCAGGCAGTATATTGCTGTTGTTTTTGCCCCTAAAGGGTGCCAATATCTCATAAATGAATATCTGCAACCAATCAGAAGATAAATTACCCAAGATGCAAAGCTAAAAATAGTTCACACTCTACTGATGCTCATTCTCAAAATGTGGCGTTGACTGTGTTGCTGTCTCTTTTGCCAATAAACACTGCCAATATCTCGGTTATGTATAACAGAGACCAAATCACTCTTCAATTAGCATACTTACATGACTACATATCATTGACACTCCGTTGACGCTCATTAGAATGTATTGTCCATTCAACATCATCTGCTATCGATAATTGTTGTCATAATGACCGGAATGTATTGGTTGCCATTCTGACAGATTGACACTTTGCCCTGTGGCAAAGCCGAGCACAAGAACATTTTGGCAGTGTTTCCTCTGACAAGAGTAAGATTAATTTATCTTGCAAAATGATTTGTTGCGCCTGCTACACATCTCTTCATCAACCGATATTCAGAAGCTATTGCTCACCATTCGCCCATAATATCTTTTGATCCAAAACTCTTGGTCAAGCTTCATAAAGATGCTGGTGATACATTCACGCATTCTGTCCTACTTTTGTTTCACTCCCTTATTCCTCCTTGTTTCAATTGCATTGACCGTCACCCATCCCTTTTCAGCCGGTCTCTTTGACTTCAGTGTTGGCCGAATCAATTCAGGAACATTGAGTGCGGCGCTCACATCTCGCTGGTCTGGGCATTCCGGATCCTCGATTGAATTGGCTTGCTCTATGCCAGATTCAACATCTGTCACCCAATTGTCTTCACTGGCAATTGGATTATGCAGGTGGCAATTCCAGCTAAGCCAATTTTCGGAGTCCAAAATGTTTTCAGGTGTGCTATCCTCATCACTTTCAACTAGCTGACTGTTCATTCTTCTGATTTGGCGGACATTGAATATTTGAGTTCGTCCTCCAGGGAGGTCCTTTGCAGACAAAGCTGGTGGAAAAGGTGATCCTTCTCACAATTTAAATGCAGCCACACCATCATGTTGAAAGAATGACCTGGATGCTTTGATGATCTCTTCCATTTCCGAAATGTATCCTATGGCTGCTATCTGCTTATTTTGAACGCAAGATTCCTTCCGTGTAGCACGTAAGTATTGGCTGCACAGGCACATCTGAAAAAGATTGTGGATCTTGGCCATTCTGTGCAATTTCCATTCCTCCGTCTCTTTCTTCTTTTCCAAGTCGTTTTCTGTGTTTGTCGTATCCAATGCTGGGTTATAGCCTGCCACAGTCCTGGTATTGGGTTGAGCAAACTGTCGTACAATGACTTTTTTGCGAAGGGTCTCAGCTGTGGTTTGTGACTTCCTCCCACCGATAATATCTCACCCAAGGGAAAGTCTGGCCTCCACTCTAACACCATGTGGTATGATAGAGAGTATGTCATGTGCCAGATTGGAGAGATCAGCGTACTGTGAGTGCGTTTTCTATTGTTCGCGCCAGCAGTCAGTTATGTCCGGTAAACACAATGTACTGGTAATCTGCATTGGGTTGAAGTGGTAATTATTGAGATTTGGATTAATTTCCCCGTAGTTCATTGATGCTTCATGCGGTGAATTATAATTGAGCCTAGCGGCGGTCACTTAGCGTTCTGCATGATCTCTTCGTCCAGATGTCATTTCAGCCAGATTGTTCGGCAGGAAATATTCTTCATCATCATTGGACAAATCATATGGATCAAATGATGATTGACCAGATCCTCATGGCGTTTGGGAGGGGACAATATTACTGCTCGGTACATTTTCAGGGTTATTGACTGGTACACGTCGAAGTTTGGTACAGTATTAATTCTGCACATACTTCAGAAAGACCTCTTGGTATTGGGTAGTATAGAATGTCTCGTCCTGAGGATGAATATCAATTCCCTTGTGCCACATCCTAAATGATGGCCACCTCCGGAAAGGATCATGGATATGTGCAGAAGTATGAAGCATACCTGTTGTTGGAGTCACTTCAGCTGAATAATTGTACTGCTCCAGTCAAGCTAACTTCACGGTGAAGAACAAGTCTTCCTTCCAGGGAGTATTCTGTTTAGCGAAAGGTTGCATAATGCCATCCATATGATGAAACATATCATTTTAGACTGTAATCATGTGATGCAATGTGACTGTGTGCCTCGTCGACATCCACAGGGTCCAATATCTGCATGACTACAAAACTTCCCTGCAGTGCTTGACACTAGTCCAGTCGTTGTGTATTGTGAATAGTGGCCAGTATTCACTGTATTTTGGATTTTGGAGCCATTAGTGGGTGAATTCTGGCAATTGGTAGGCTCGCTCATGCAATGCAAATGACGAGTTCCAAAGTCTCTTCACATCCATCATAGATTGTACCGCAATGCGCACTTTGGCTTTTTCACAGTCATTGAACTCGTTTCAACGACCAGGTATCAGTTTAATCAATACACCACGCATTGTCTGCTATATGAAGATGCCCTTCAGAACTTTCAAAATATGTTGAAATACATACTTTCTCAATTATTTTTGCAAAACTTAATCTCACACTCGACAAAGTATTGATTCTAGTATTGCCCTCTGTTCGAATTCGTTGACGTTTCCCAATGCCTATGGTTTAATTCTCTCCAAATGACTGTTCGTGCTCATGGGCTTCCAAAAATTCGGTGTGGTCTTTTACTCCCAGACTGTCCATGAATGAACCTAAAGCCAGCTATATAACGTGTGCCATTCAAAGTACGTGGTTCCTGCATAGAGGCCATTCAATTCCGGAGGCCGCAAGTGATGATTGCAGCTCGCATGTGATTGAGTAATTGCAGGTAGTTTTATGCATCGTTATCCCATGGAAACAGCCGTCAGTTAGGTCAAAATGATCAAGCATATCCTTCAAATGTACAGCTAGCCTGGCTCCAGTATATTGGTCCTTACCCCATCATCGTAATTTAGATTTTGAAACTAGAAATGATTTTGAAATCAAACTCATTCAAAGTGAGTTGTACTTGATGCAATACACAATTTCGATGCCCATAGGAAGCAATGACTGTCGTTATGACGAGCTTGTTCATTAATGTCCATCCGGCGCAAGCTAAAGTAACTTCATTTTGTGTCGGCAATTGCTTCCTAATTGCATCCACTGTCAGTGCATATTCCGTCGTGCAAATGTTAGTAATGGTCATGGTGGACGGCAGCACAAGTTCATGTCCAGATACTGTATAAGACAATTGTAGCTCAACATTCCATATAACGATCCATGATTTACAAACCGAAATGAATTGTAACATGTGGTAGCGATGTGAGATGTCTTGGTGAAATTTGGAAGTTTCAAAGTCCTTAGCCGCCAGTTTGAAGTGTTTTGTCTGTCATTGCAGTCAATATGGATCAACCTGAGTGTGCAACATGAATTTCCTCTGCAAACTTACTATTGTAATTCCTCAACTTCCTTGCATATTCTGGATGGCCAAAGTTATTCCATCGACTGTCGAACTAGTCAATTCAGAAACTTCCAACTCTGTTAATTCGTTTAACTTTGTGATGTAAGCTGTTTCCAGGAAGTATTTCCCCATTGAGCTGCTCCCATGTTCTGATAGATGGTGAAGAACTTGATGACAAATGATACATATGATTCCAGAGCTACCGGTCTCCTCAATTTGGCAGTGGAAATAACATCGCCATGAAGATGCATGGCTGGAATTTTTCCAAGGTATAGGATGTTTCGAGCCTACATTCGTTGATGCCCAATAAGCATCGAAGATGATTTGTAAAGTCATCTCTCTTAATTCACGAACAAAGACACATTCATTTTTGGAAGAAATGAAAACCTCTAGCAATGAGGAATTTAAACAATTTGAATGTAACATGGCTGCAAGAATTAGGATGTGGCGTAATTCGACTCAACACACTGCCGAAAGTAACGTTTTTGCAACGCAGACTGCAGGTTCTGTAATATTCACTCTAGACCATGAAGATAAAAATTCAGATCTTCGAAAATTGCATGCATATTTGTGAATTTGTATACAAGGACGTATTGAAAAGACTTACCACAAACAGCTCAATTAAGACACAGCGCAATGCGGTTCATTGCTGTTGTACTTACTGAACCTTGACTAAGAGTGTTGACCCTCCCTGGGCACTGATTTGTTGGAGGTGGACACGATATCGTCACTAGCATTTCTACCAATACAGGCTGCCGCTAGGTGGATTGTGGGTTAACTGCGGTCCATTGCCCTTAGATTATGCACGATAGAAGATGAATAATGGTTGATCCTCCGCTGATGCTCCATTGACGCTCCATTGATGGGCCTTTGTTGCTTATTGTAGGGCACAGTCATGATGGTGTCTGAAGCATTCTGCCTAGAAAGACGGCCGATAGTTCGATTATGGATTCATGTGGTTGCACAGCCCATTGGTTTTCAAAGATGGAAGGTTTAAAACCGTTGACGCTACATTGACCTGCAGATTGAGGCCATAGTTATTATGTTGTCGAAAGCATTTTTGCCTCGAAAGATGGCCGATAGTTCAATTATGGATCAATGTCGTCGCACAGCCCCTTGAATAGCCAAGATGCCAGGCCCAAAATCATTGATGCTTCGTTAACACTCATAGTCAGGGCATTGCAGCAATGTTGCGGCACCTTGCTTCGCATAGAACAGCGGCGGATTGTTCCATTATGGGTTAAAGTAGCTGCACAGCGCTTGGATTTTCCAAAATGCAAGGCCAAAAGTCGTTGACAGTCCATTGACATTCATTGTTAGCCCATAGGAGCGATGTTGTTGCAACCATTTTTACACAGAAAGGCGGCCGATAGTTTGATTAAAACTCAATGTCGCAGGGCAGCCCATTGTAGTTTTGAAGATGGAAGGCCAAAAATCATTGATGTTCCGTTGACACTCATTCTTAGGATGGGGCAATGAGCATGTCATTTGCCATTTTTGCTAGCACGTCGACCAATATATTCAGGTTGGAAGAATGTCACAATGCAGCTCTTGTATTGCCAAATGTGTACGACTAAAAATCATTGATGCTCTGTTGACACTCACATCAATTCTCTTCTGCAAGGGAACGTACTCCCATGTTTGGCCTCAGAGGCATATGTATGGTAATTGTAGGAATACAGTGGCAAAATGGATGTGAGTAATAGTAGGGGTAGATGTATAGGTAAGAGTATCGCTAGAGATCAAAAGCTCGTAGCGAGCCGACTATATTGAATGGCCGTTACCCTGCCTCGGGTCATGGGCTGCCATTACACATTGAAACAGGCCTCAGACACTCAATGATTGCAGGCCACAAACCATTTACTCATTATTGACATCCATTATTGCGTTTGTAAGAATTATGATTTCCATCAAGGTGATTTGTTACATCTCAATTTCTGATCATCTTTTTTGGACGATATCCAAGTGTGAGATAATGTGGGCCAATTACATTCCAGCATGTTCGGCCGGTAATTTACGGAATGTAGATCATTTCACTAGTTCATGGTAAATATGGCTCATCTACCTCATCTTTCCTTATCCAGCTCCTTCTCCTCAATTTCCATGACGTACCATAAGCAATTTCAAATATCTCAGTCATGTGGACAAGGTCTGTGTGGAGTGTCATGCAGTTGGATGCTAAGATGAATGCAGCATTATGTTCCTCATTCAAACAGATTCGTAATGAGCACTGACCGCTCTTTCTATGACCCGTATGACATCACTCACTTCTACTTTGTTAGTATATTTTTTTACTAATGAAGCTTTTGGTTTCTCAGTTACCACTAAATGGCAAACGGATATCGAATGTGTTAGCCATCTTACAGCCTGATTTGGACTCTAGATCTTTTGCATAGTGCATTCAACCCTGGCATATCCACAGACAAAGTATCATTCTCGTGATGCCTTTGCAGGCCATGATTGTGTGATCCTGGAGGCCAAATGTCCGAGAGTTTGGAAATGCACTTGGAGGCCATGATCAAGTGAAGTCAGAGATGTGCTCCAACACCATGATCAAGTTAGTATGGTGATACAGTTGGAGGCTAGGATCCAGGGAGATTGGGGGAGTACTTGGAGGTGGTTGATTTGGAGGCAGTTGATGGAAGGCACACCCGGTGCTGAAACCATCATCATTGGTAAGTTGACTTCGAAATGTGGGAATGTGACATGCTGGCTTTACCTCGAACACTTGTAGTGTCTGGTGCCGGGTGGCAGTCGATCTGTAGAGGGGCATGCCGGAGGCGGAAGCAACCTCTAGGTGGCGACATGTCATTGTCAGAATGTAGGGACCACAGACCATCTTCCGTGTATGCTGAACGTGGTGTAGGTTGCATTCCCTGTCATTCTATGCAGTGTATTGACTCATTACATCAGCAAAATGTAATTCGGCCTGGAAGCCATACTGAAATGTCCCAGACACTGTGGTAGCCCTCACCAGTTCTTGTAAGTAATTCCAAATGCTCCCAGCCCCATCCATATCTTTGCAATGTGCTCCCAGACTCTGTATGAGCATTCTCACGGGCTCCTGAACGCACCTGCAGTGATAGAGGGGCATTCAAGATGATATAACACTTTTTGATAAGGATAGTCAAATGTCGGAGCTGCTGCAACCTTGGTGCAGATCCCCTTCAGACTTCGAGAGCAGCTGAGACCTCTGCACAAGCTCTGCAGAAGACTTGGTGCCATATTTCACACCAGTGGTTCTTAGGGTTCTATACCCACCAGCCATTTCATCAATCCTATTGGTCTTTGTTACAGTCACCAGATTCGCAATATCAAAATATGGCTTGTATTATCTAAGTCTCTCTATTTATATACATAAGGAGATGAAGGCATACTGGGGATGGATTCAGTGATAGGCAGTATATATTTGGAACACCCCAAGGTAGATAGACATCATCTCAGTATAGAAAATACTCATTCTATCTTTCCCAGGAAACAGTCTCACGCACTCTTGCCAAGGTTTCATAGATCCACGTAATTTGTATGGTTCCACATGCACTCTTGCCAAGCATTCCTAGATCCACTCAATTTGTGTTGGTTATCATGGCAAGATATCCTCTCATATCATCTTACCATTGTCCTATGCCCCTTAAGCAGGAACCACTCTTTCTCATTAATTCTGTTTGGATGCTGTGCGAGAGGCAGTGGAGTGCTGATGATGGGCTGCCTACCTTATAGCTCCACTGTTTCACCACACCATGATCAGGTGAACCTACGGATTCACTCGGAGGCCATATTCAAGCGAGTTGCGCGGTCATGATCAAGTGGGTTTGGTGATACACTAGGAGGCTTTAATCAAGCAAGGTTTCAGATGCACTTGGAGGCGACGATCGAGCAAGTGTAGAGATGCCCTCAGAGGCCATGGTCGAGTGAGTCTGGAGGGGTCCTTGCAGGCAGTCAATTTGGAGGTAGCAGTTCATGAGAGAGGCCCGTCCGGAGCTAAAACTCAATTTGTTGGTTAACTCCCAAGTGTGGGAATGTAGAGATGTGATTACAACATGGTCTGCCGAGGGATGATAGACTGGCTGGGAGCGGGTGACAGTCAATCTAGGGATGATGAAGTACATGGTGTATGCAGTACTCAGTATATGCTGTGCTCGGTGTATGCTGTACTTGGCGTATGCTGTACTTGGTGTGTGATGTGCTTGGTGTTAACTCTTGATCTTGACATGGAGAGATAGAGAGTGATAACTTAACTTGAGTTCTTAGGTGATTGTAGAGTTGAGGACGAGATACATCAGCAACCTGTATTTTGGTCCCTGGGAGCCTCTGGGAGTGTCTGAGAGTTGTCAGACCAGAATCCCAGAGCGGTCGAATACCAGAGTTTACTGGACCGATGCAGTGGTCTTCAGGTGCACCTGGGAGCACCTGGAAGCGCCAGCGACAAGTCTGGGAGCGCTGACAACAAGCCTGAGAGCACCTGGGAGCACTTGCAAGAAGCCTGAAAGCGCCGACCACAAGCCTGGGAGCATGTTCAATCGTGGTAGAGCAGTCTGGGAAAAACATCTTTGAGAACGCTGCTGGTGCACCTGGAAATCAGAGCAACTCCTTATCATTCAATGATTTTTAAAACTTCTGTATTCAGTTTGTATTCTCATCTACTCATCTATGTATCTATACAGCTATCTATCCACTGAAGGTAAATCTCAGCTGGCTGCAGGCAGTCCTTGAAAACAATTCAAGGTGCGCCTGAAGATGACAATTGAGTGAACTAAGAGATACACTCCAGGGCCGTGATTGATCAAGTTTGGAGATGCACTCCGAAGCTGAGATCGAGTCAACTCAGCAATACACTTGGAGGCCATGATCGAGCGAGTTCAGAGATGCACTGGGAGACCATGATTAAGCGAGTTTGGAGATGCAATTGGAGACTGAGATCGAGTGAACTCAGAGATGCACTGGGAGCCTCCGATCGAGAGAGTTTGGACATGCACATGGAGGCCGAGATCGAGTGAACTTAGAGATGCACTTGGAGCCCGTGATCGAGCGAGTTTGAAGATGCAATTGGAAATCAACATGAAACTCAGAGATGCACTGGGAGGCCGTGATTGAGTGAGTTTAGAGATACAATTGGAGTCCGAGATCGAGAGGACTCAGAGATGCAGTGGGAGGCTGAAATCGAGAGAGTTTGGACAAGCACTTGGAGTCCGAGATCAAGTGAACTGAGAGATACACTCCAAGGCCGTGACCAAGCGAGCTTCGATATGCACTTGGAGGCGAAGATCGAGTGAACCCAGAGATTCACTTGGAGGCCGTGATCGAACAAGTTCGGAGATGCACTTTGAGGCCATGTTTTGGTGACTTTTGAGATGCAATTGCAGGCAATCATCGAGCAAGATTGGAGGAGTACTTGGAAATGGTTGATCAGGAGGCGGTCGATGGAAGGATCACCGGGTGCTGAGACTGTATTTATCAGTTAGTTAACTTGGTGCCATTGGAATGGGACGAGGTGACTTTGCCTTTGAAGCTCTTTTGATGGAGTGGCTGGTGGCGGTCGATCTGTCAGATGGTATGTTCGAAGCTGAAGCTACATGCAGTGGTCAACGAGTAATGGTGAGAAATAAGGGACTGCAGAGAATCTTAGGTGAATGTCGTATTCAGTGTATGCTGCACTCGGTGTATGCTGCACTTGGTGTATGCTGCACTCGGTGTATGCTGCACCCGGTGTATGCTGCACTCGGTGTATGCTGCACTCGGTGTATGCTGCACTCGGTGTATGCTGCACTCGGTGTATGCTGCACTCGGTGTATGCTGCACTCGGTGTATGCTGCACTCGGTGTATGCTGCACTCAGTGAATGCTGCACACGGTGTTAACTCATAATCGTAGCATGGAGAAGTAGACAGGGATGACATAATTTTGTGTTCTTGTGATGATGGTTCAGTTGTGGACGAGAAAGAGAGAGATGAGGGATGAAGATGAGTACGATATGGAGGATATGAGCGGTTATGAGCAATCGTTGGTACGACTTGCCTTATCGGGTTTAGAAAACCTTGTCTCAGTGTAATTACCCGCTGGATCAGGACTTATACCTGTTTCATCCAAGATGGTAAATTGACTGACACTCTAAATTCTCTAAGTCCCAGTTTCTCATGATGATTTCCCTCATCTCCTCTGATCTCTCTCTTCCTTGTGCTTCAACTCTACCATCAGCTGAGAACACGAAGTTCAGTCATCCCTCTCATTGTTTGATGCCATGATCATGAGTTACCACCGAATACAGCACACATCAAGTACAGCATCATCCGAAGATCGACAATCCTCCACTCCCATCCAGTTTCCCATCTCTCGGCAGATGTTGTTGTACTCAACTCTCTGCATTCCCACAATTTAAAGTTAAGCAATGAATAGAGTCTCAGCTGCCATCATACCTTCCTGCATATCTACTGCCCACAAGTACTGCTACAATCTTGCTCGATCACAGCCTGCAAGTGCATCTCCAAACATACTCTATCACAACCTTCGAGTGCATCTCTAAGTTAACTCCAACGTAGGATCCATAGGCAACTCCACAGACGCTCGATCATGGCCTATTTGGAATATATGGGAGACTTGCCATTTGATTGTATAGATAGATTTTGTTTTGGCTAGGCAATTTATTCCGATTTCACTGCATTGCCCGTAGAACACTCCCTCACAATGTATCATCACAGAAAGAGCGTTTAATCAACCGGGATAAGCGTCACATTTGATAGCTAGACTTGGCATACTCAAGCTGTGAATTACATTACTAGATGTAACTACAAAACGAACGTGAGTTGATTCAGGTGTTCTTTATATACTATCCATAATATTATGGTGGATATTACATTCCATATTGTTTATTAATTTACTTATAGAAAAAAAAAGCTAAATTCGATTTTTATTGTATACAATATATAAAAATTAATGAACAAACCTATATAGAATATTAATACGACGTAATACCTATTGACTCTCCACTGTTCGAGGTCTGATAAAATTCAAGGCAGTTAGTTGGTAAAAGCCACAAGTGCATCTCCGAACTCGCTCGATCAATGAGTCCAAGTGCATCGCTTAGTTCACTCGATCACAGCCTCCAGGATTACCTCCAAACTCGCTTGATCACAGCCTCTAAGTGCATCTCTGAGTTCACTCGATCTCGGCCTCCAAGTGCATGCCCAAAGTCGCAAAAATACAGCATGCCAGTGCATCTCTCATTTCAGTCGATCTCGGTCTCCAATCGCATCTCCAAAACTCGCTTGATTATTCCCTCCAAGTATATTGTTATGGTGTGATGGCGGGTGTACCGAGATACAGAGGTAACAGAGGTGGATTGAGAAATGGGGAGTATATATTCGGGTGACCCTGGGGTTGATAGACATCATCTCATCTCATTATACATCGAAAATACACACTCTCTTGTTCCCAACTTTTGGTCTCACTCGCTCTTTCCAAGAGTTTGTAGATCCATGCAATGGCGTACATCCTCTTGGCAACATAGTATCATATCTTCCCCCCATCTTCCTACGCTCCTGCAGCAAGAACCGCTATTTCTAACGAATTCAGTTTGGATGTCGCCAGAGGCGAGGCGGAATGTCGATGGTGGGCACACTCCCTTCTAGCTCTGTCATTCACCACAACCGCCTCCAAGTGGTGCATCTCTCAGTTCACTCATTCGGCTACTTCAGTTGCTCCTCCGAGTATGCTCGACTACCATCTGCGGCCAGATTGACTGTATGTATATACAAAGAGATACTTAAATAGCGTATTCTATATTATGAGGTTGTGAATCTTGTGACTGAAACAAAAACGAATAGGACAGACGAAATGCCTTGTGCTTCTGGAACCCTAAGAACCACAGCTGTGACAATGTGGCACCAAGTCTGCCGCACAGCTGCGCAGCGGTCTCAGCTGCACTCGAAGTCTCCCACAGACCTGTGCAGATGTCTCAGCTGCTCCAAAGTTTGACTATCCTAAAAGTCAAATCTTGTAGCATCCTGAATACACCATCATAACTGCAGGAGCTTTCAGGAGCACCTGAGCATGCTCTTGAGGAGTCTGAGAGCACTTTGCTTAGCTTCAGGGGGGCCAGAAAGCACCTGGATGTATTTGGAAACACTGGTGAGGGCGACTGGAAAGTCTTGGAGAATAGTGTGTGGCTTTCGGACCGATTTACATTTTGCAGATATAGCCATCGACACCAGTTGGATGAGCCACCTCTGCCAACTGTTCTTGGAAAGCACTTATCTTCACTGTTTACTGTGTATACTATTCAGGGCATTTGACATTATTCCTATGTCTGATTGAGATACTGTAAACAGTATTCATGACCAAAAGCTATTCATGTTTGTGAACCAATTTTGTGAGATGGATCTCAAGGCAATTGGTTGACAGATGCTGTATCTAGTATAGCACCACCTCCTGCCCACAGTCCATTCTGCGCCTCAATTAATGGCTGATGTGCATTGTCAGCCAATGGGAACGTTTTATCAGATGCGATTAGCTGAGGAGACTTTATGAATACAATTGCCTGTATCAATTATTTTGCGGCTTCAAAGGTAGCTCTTTGATAATGGGAAATAGTCTGATGTCTACTGGCCTTGGGTTGAGGAACATTTTGATCTCTATCAGACAGGGTACCGGGTGAGCTAGGGCTATTGGAGAGGTAGACTCAAATAGCTTGTCAAGCAAGATGGACTTTTGGCATTTCAGCAATCTTGGTGGATTTGTGCCAGCTGTATATCGAAAATTCGAAAATGGTGGTACAAAATATCAGTATCGGCATGGCTCTGGTTCTGCAGCCAAAGATTACATCTAGTCTACAATGACTCCTTCCAGCATGCCAGGTACAGAAGTGGGTCATACTGATGATCAGTATCTAAATCATGTTCTTAAATGTCAGACAACGATTTAGACTCTCAACTTTGTCCACTTTCATCCTGGTATATATGCTAATGGGTATCATTATCCCATTTCAATTGTGACATTGGGTATATAATTTATCTGCAATACAGTGCAGATAGACAGAGAGTTAGAAGGTGAACGGTTGAGGCATACCGAGGATTGGCTGTTTTCTTGTATCCATGTGCTATTGCAATCATCCACTTGTTGATTCTTCTGTACAAAATGATTTCTCATCTGGCTGGGGGTCGATTTCATCAACTGAAATATAAAAAGAATGTTGCGGAATCTTGAAGACAGTGAATAAGCTTTAAATATAAGAACCAGTGCAATAGAATAATGGGAAGAACAGACCCAGAATTGACACAATATTGAGGTGGATGCAATTGAAGGCGCACCATGAAACTCTTCATGAGAGCTGAATTGCATTATTTTTGTTTTTCCCAAGAATTGTAGTCTGGTAATGTGATTTTGACGACTGTTCGGTACAGTCGAATAGATGAATTCGAAATGCTATATGCTCGCATTCCAATCAACGATGTTATGTAATGAAGTCCAATTTGAAGGTTGGTTTTAGCCAACATATATAGAGTAGAACTAGACTCGTCTAAACCAGACGTATCGGAAGAAACCTCACTACCTAGACCAGGTCTGTGATATTCTCTCACCCTTGGTGCAGGCCAAATAGTGCACAGAACCTGAATGACAATATGTGGCTCTGCATATACCTTGTCAAAAGATAATAATTGTGTGTGAATGTTCAAATATTTGAGATCACTGCTAGGCATTAAATTGTTGCAGCATGGGCAATCTGGGCAACTCAATAGATTGGGGACCTGGTGAGTTATTGTTGGGTTACATGTGTCCATACTGTGTTTCCTATCAATTAAGGACAATTAAAAATCCCCATATATAATAAATCTACTGGAAGGTCCCATGTATTTTCACGATGATCTACTTCAATAATCTGTGGCCACTATGTATGTAGTATATCAGCCAATAATGTCTGCATAATATTCTGTTCATGCATTTATCAAGGCCCTGTCTACAGAATAATCATCACAATCATGTTGCAGTTGATGGTACTGGTGTTGTGGGTAAACGGCTCCCACCACAACAAAGCCACGCAGTTGAGTGGGTACATGACTGGGTTAGGGTTATCGCTGCTCTGCATCACGCCATCGACAAGGTTGAAAAACCTTCGCTCGACGGCATCCGCCACCACCATTCAGACAGACCTCACCAATAATCATTTCATCTCTTTCCTTCTTCTCTGTTTTGTTTCTTAGTTTCTAGCCAATCAACTATCTCGCTGCGGCTACTCCCTCCCCACACTCCTAGAAATGATGCCTCCATTTTCATAGCTTCCTACGGAAGCTGCAGTGCAATCTCCTGCTCTGGGATTTCCGCTACACCGGGAGAAAATGAAGTATACAGAGGAGAAATACAGGATTACATACAGAATCGTAGAATAAGAAGGATAATGCAGAGGTACTTTTATTGATTCAATTGCTCATTAATGCCAAGATTGCCAACATATTTGTCAGGAACATTCACTTACATTCTGATTTTGGGCTTAATATCAACCAAATATTACATTGTTAGTTCACATATTTATTACAAATCTCAGCTCTACTATAATTTTAGCTTAAGACAAATGTTGAAGTTGAAAGGTATATCCAGTGGCATGAATGCAGAGTGAGAGATTTTGTCACAGTGGATAGAGGAATTATTATGTGCAAGTTACAGGGAATCGAACTACACCATAGTTTGTATGGTTATACTGCAATTGATGACTGGGATTGCATGCACACCATACTCTGACAGTGAATTCCACTTTACAGTACAGCCTATTCTAGACACGATCTTTTATTGTACTATCTCTGTTTGAATTTGTTCTCGATGCCAGTTGGCTTGCATCATCTGTTCAGCAATATGTGCCTTGGTGGCCCAAATATTGATTCAGTCCAATTCTTGATAAGTCTATTATATATAAATTGAGAACATAGACTTCGTTTGGTCACTGCAGTACAACCTGTCAGTTGGAGTTGCTGGCTATCTTCGGGGTCACTAAGCAAAATCTACCTTCTGTAATTTTTTCTCTGATGTTTCAGCTTTGTTGAAGAAGCGCAAACTTTCAGAAGCTATGTTAACCATTGGAAGTATAGGTCTAAACATACTACTTACTCAATGTCGAGTTAAGTGAGGTGACTCTTCAACCACAACTGTCGACATATACAGTCGTATGCATTGGCTACCATCTTCTGATGCATGGTTACAGTCCAGATCAACACTGGCAGAAATGTTCAGGTGTTTCTCACAAACCAATTATGGATTGATTCAAATATTACTGCAGCCCGAATGGGATCAGCTTCCAGCACCTTGTTGTACTGTGTCAGAACTGATTACAGCATATGTACACAACCAAAACTGAGCCGATATTAAAATAAACATAAAGAGAATGAAGAATAGAGAATTTCACTATATACAACAGAACTGGACATGTACCCATCTGTCACTAATTTGTTGCTCAGAAGTGGCCCAGGGCTGGAATAATATGGGCATAATGAATCGCAGTTTCTCAAAGTTTGCTTTATACTAATCAAATAACTTCTCAATTGACTGGATTGCAGATCACAGATGTGCCTGAACATCAATCATCGACTGAAAAACCCACAACAGTCAGTTGTAGCAGAGGGATAAAGATGTGTACCATTTCTCATTGCCTGACTCTCTGGGATGCAGATCTGCAGTGTACTTGATCATTTATTATGTGCCACCAAACACAGTGGCTTTGACAAGAATATGTAAGCCATATCACATCCTTTGATACAGAGTCTAATAATTGCCGCAGAACATTGTATGGTGATACATAATTGGGAGAGATGTATTGCTTGATCAGTTGTAATGAAACTGAAGACATGTAGCAAGCAGTCTCCAATGTACCTGAACCTCGTTTACATGTCACCTCATGCTGGTGCTGTGTTTCCTGAATACAAGCCACACTGCAAATTCTCACATAGATATTCAATATTCTGTAGACTTTCTATACTGTCAACAGAGATAGCAGAATATCTTGTGCAAGATTTGCCATAATGGATCAACTGATTCAAGACATTTGCAGGATACTCTAGTTTGTCTGATAGTGGTTGAATTACTGATTTTCATTTCTTCAACTTTGACATTTGAAGTTTGCATCAAGTATCTGGTATACCACACATACCCAATTGACAAATAGTTTGATCCCCTTTAGTACATTAGATCTAATGGTTTGACTTGAGCCAACTCTTACACAATAAGTCACACCTGATACTTGTTAATACGCCTCATCAATTACTATTGTCTGCTATTTGTCATTAATACTCATCAGAAACCCCAATGAAATTCAACTCAAATCAGTTCAAATTTCAGAAATAATCATTTCTATGTCACGACTCAATTTACTTCACAACGACAGGGAGAAATTGCATAGATTTGCAGTACGATTGACATTCAAATGACTTTTTTTGGCTATTCGTGTTTACTAAGAAGAATAGCTTAATTGAATGTCTAAAGAGGTACATATTGATGTCCCCATCCTAACAATCTTAGATACTGATTCCTTATACTGCCGCATGTCTCCATTGTCTGTCAGCCACTGTGTATAGTTGATACAATAATTCAAAATTGGGTAGCTCACCAAACTTGCAACATGCAGTTGACACCAGTCACCATGCACGACACATATTGCAGCAATACCAGAGTATTGGTGGAAATAACTGGGGCAGGTATCATCACCACAAGCACTCAAATTCATGAGGTATATGTGTGGAGCTCTACTCTACCATTGCTGGACAACTTCTTGCAATGTCTGGCACTGCTCATTCAACATCTATAACCTATGTATCATTACCATATTGTATATCTCGGCCTGTTTGACTGTGATTGGGTGCTGTGACAAATTGAGATAGATTTAGTGCATCCAGGAATCTGAGGTGCATTGCTGGATGATCATTATTGCCCATTTCTGCATACAGATGGAATATTTCCACATTGTATGTGAAATACTTAGTTAGCTGCCACTTTGAATGATGAACCTCGTTGGAAAGTACATGAAAGATCGCCCCCTTGTGTGGAGGTGGACCACTACGGAGTGCATTTTTGTTTCTCTCTTGCTCTTGAAAAAGCACCTCTTTTGACATGATGTCTTTGTTGTGTTCAGGATTCCCCCCAGGTTTATTAACTACCATTGTCAGAAATGACTCTCTCCTCAATGAGTGAATTGGAGAATCGACCCCAATATTGTTTGGCCATATAATATTTTCTTATACTGAATCATTTGTGCAATCTTCAGTGTGACCTAATGCTAACAAATAACATCCTAGCTGCCAATTGTGATCAAATCATAATTCTGAAGCACTGTGTGAAGTGTGTCTTGTGACAACTGTGTTCAATTATGCTTGATCTTTTTTTGTTCTCTCAAGATCAAGGAGATATACAATCTTTTTTGAAATCATATGGAGTGATTTCCCAATGCGTAATGTCGACTCCAATCTCCTTCTCCTCATTAAAGAATTTGCAAATGGAATCATGTAATGTGCTGTATCCTGCTGAGCTGCTGTATCTTCAGTTTGAATGGCATGTACCAAACTCTTCATAGCAGAATACAGTGCCTCTGTACATTTCTTTTCCATTACAGTATCATCCTCTCCATTCCCAGGCGCAGCTGAAAACAGCCACACTGTGCCATATTTGCAGCCGAATAGTGAACACAATTTCTTATTAGCTGTTACTTGACATTTTAATCCAATACTCAGTTTAATCCTAATTTGGCAACCAATCCTGGTTTTATTCTTGTACTGATGGGACTCATCACCAATTTTAAAACTCGATGTACAGTATCAGAGTTGGCCTTTCCTTCATACTATTATTCTGGATGTTAAGGTACAATGGGAAACACGGTGTAAAATCCATCAGTTTTCCGGTTGGTAAATACAAGTATTCAGATTGTCATGTGTGAGATTCATATTTTCCATTTCCAATATGTTGAACAGTATGGAATTGGATGCAAATGTCAGTACATTACTCCCACTCATGAATGTCTCTGTTACTCTCGGCATTGACACCACCTGGATTGGGTAAAGTCCTATAGCCAGCGCTTGATCCACCAGAGTAGGAGTTGGCCAAATTACAAAATGGAAGCAGGGTACTGAATTCAACCGATGCAACCGATGCCACTCTGGTACATAATTGATAATGCCGAACTAGTCATTTTGTGCCATGTTTGCCTTCTCTTCACAGGTATTCCCCCATACATTTGACTGCTGCCACCCTACATCAATCTTCTCAGTGAGCAATTTGTATTTTCTAGCTGCTACCACTGAGGTAAAAGTATTGTCCATGCTCATTGTATCTCCCACCAGCACTCCTGGCATATCCAAATCTCAAACCCCTCTCCTTTCAACAATCTCCATTGCCCAACCCTGGTGCACTATTCATGTGAGTGTATGTTGGCACAGCAGTAAATAATCGTTGAGAGTTACTGTTGCAGCTTTCAATTTGCGAGTCAGATTGGGGTTCAGCACCCAGACCACCTTATCAACACACTGGTGTTCGAATTCGTTGGTAATTGTATTGGAGTTACTACTTAGTACTGAAGTCATATTAACTGAATCCCAGACTTCCTCACAAGCTTCAACATGCCTCTGAACTTCCATAAGCCCCTGTCTGCAGTCTGCGCATCGTCAATAATCTCATGCAGTTGGTTCAAGATAAGCTGCATAGCTGGGCCCGAATTCTGGTACTTCTGTAATTCATCAAGATATTAGGTATTTTACAGACATGTAATCATTCGAACGAATCTATCTGTGTGGAATATGATTAGGTCTATTCTGTGAAACACAATTTTCATTATTCCAGATATTCTACTCTTGCCTGTTGTGACAAAGCTGTTGGGACAATTGAGTCATTCAGTCGAAGTCTGAGATGACATGTAGCTTCATAGTACCAGCCCGCCCTAACCTATAGCCACATGATGACATACTCTATCATAACACAATGTAACACTCCTACAGGGTATTGTCACATCCATCAAATACAATACCGCTGAAAACACACCCAGAAAACAAACAGAAGTCAGAAGAGAACAGCCAAACTATGCCATGCCCTGAGCTCCTTCCACACAATCATTTTCCAGCGTATGCCAACACATGCATCAATTATGTGCTGATTAATACACTTATTAGGCAAATGGGCTGCCGGTGTCAAATGTCTGGACTCTGAGTGAACCACTCCTCAGGAGGTGACACCCTGTGTAGCTGGATCGTTGAAGAGTCCCTTTCATACACTCTCAGTTACGATGCTGGGTTGAGTTGTCTGTAACAGTGTCAAAAGTTTTGTTACTTGTCCATGGCAATGTTTACTTCTGCTCGATGAGCAGAGTTGAAGTATTGAGCAGCATTTCGTTCGTGCATACAAACGTCTATAATATGTTGAATAGTATTAGATATATACAAACAGAGATGAAGCTATCAATCGGTTTTGGAATTGGGGACACTTCACCATGCGGATGTTGCCTTCTACTGCACACACCAAGTGGAAGTTTTAGTTGTGGTTCCCATATTACACTGAAGTACTCATTGCTGGATGCATCGTAGAGAATGCTCAGGTAGACAAAATTGTATTGGTATTCGTATTGAAATTGCAGCAACTTCACCCCAGCTGCAACTTCCATTAGAGACTTTACTCCAACAGTCACATTTTCATCTTTGGTAGTCCTAGCAACCTCATTGCAGTTGATTGTAGATCCCGATACATAGCCTTCCAGGTGGTGGAATATGACTGTTGTCATCCAAAATTTAGAGTCCAAGGTACACACCATACAGATCCTGATAATGCTTCCTGTTTCCCTGTGTGAAATAGTCCACAGACTGGAATGTCTCATAGCTCCAATTGCCACTGCCGGTTACTCGAGTTGCCTACATCACTTACCAAGTATATAACTCAGGCAGTCCGACTGCAGTGCTCCACAGCGGTTCCTTGTGACTGCCGACAGATTCCCACTAATCCGAGTCGATCATCCACCCACTTCATATTGACCTACCAAATACCATTCAACAGGTCAATGTCTTCTTGGCTGGCTAGCAGTTGACCTAATATTGAACTGAACTCATCCTGCACATGCCCTAAACGGCGAAAACCAATCAATACAGTATCGTGGTGATTAGTGTCCCCAACGCGTCTGGGTAAACTGCCAGTGGTTTAGATTTAGACCCGAAAAATAGTGCTGTTTGGTTCTGGACCGGTTCAAAAACCCAACCCACTGTTCGGTGGCAGTTCAAACCAGGATCCATATCCATCAACCAGTGTGTGTCACTGGGTGTGACCAGACTCGTCAGGTCCAATGTCCGGTTGTGCTTTTCAAGTTATTCTATTTATGGTCGCGTTCAGAAAAACCTACTGTTAATGGCAAAATATGAATAATGTTATGTTGTGGCATTTTTAGGATATACTAGCAGCCTTTGTGATCAAAACATAGAGAGACACACTCTCTGCACCATTCTGTAAATGAGCATCAACCGAGCGTCAACGATAAGTGGTCAAGTATCATGGGAATTTGAGATGCAATTCGTTGCGGAGAGTCAAAACTGGGGTATTGGCCGCAGCTATTGGCAAAAAATGAAGCAACACGATCCCTGCCCATCATGAAATGAATGTCAACAGAGTATCAACGATTTAAGGTCTCTCATGGTGGGTAATGTAAGTGGCGCTTGATCGCAGAAGACCATTCAGGAGGAGTTGGAAACGATGCTAGGAAAATAAGGGATCGTCATTCCCCCAACAGCCTCCCGGACAGTAACAACCTATTTTCTTTAGAATGCTGCAACTAAGAGTTCACGTGTGTTTTAGCCTGGAAAAGTACTAAAAACTTCGTATATAAACAATGTCCGATGCATTACGCTGTGATTGCCCATCATGAAGGGCTATAAATTGTTGATGTTCGATTGACGCTGATTTTCATGATGGGGCACCGAGCATATCGCTATCTCTTTTTCCTATAATGGTGGCCCATACTTGGATTATATATTGTAATGACCACATCACATTTGAATTACCTTACTTACAAGACCAAAATTACATGATGCTCTGTTGATACTCATTATCAGAATGGGTCAGGGAGCATGTTGCTCTCTTGTTTGCCTATACAGTGGGTGAATGCCTCATTTATGAATGGCTGCAAGCAATTGCCACTGACATTACCCATGATGTAAGACCAAAAATCATTGACACTGCGTTGATGCTCATATTGCCGTGGGTGTATCCACAGTACTATATTATTTAATTTTGTATAGTGTAGCATTATTGGTGTGTTAGAAACCTTTGTACCATCTTCCTATCGGTGCTCATTTATCAATGCATTGTTCATTAATAATACATATAAATATATTCTCTAAAATACACTTTAAAGTGTCCGCTAATTGTAGATAATAATACACTCAAAAATCCTGTTCCATTTCATCATTGGTCGTGTTTACTGTCAGGTTCGCTCGATTGGCTGCTGTCATCTGCAAAATGGATGTCAGCTGCATTACCACACAGCAGACAGTGTACTAACCAGTGGATGGGCCTTCATCAGTCAGCAAATGTGGATGACAATCTATATTGTGCTTGCAATCCTCAGTATATGTATCACGATTGAACAATTGAGCGCATGGATGAGAAATATGTATCAACACATAACTGGGTGACACACGTTCCACTTTGGAAGCTTGAGCGTCCTCATTGTCACCAGGAGGCCAAGATGGTATTGCGGGCAAATGTGGCATCAGTGCTTGTGTCAGCTGTCTGAGTCAGGCTGGTAGAGGTGCACTTGTGCCTTTGTGTGTCCAGTCTGTCTGGGGATTATGTGCTGTTCCATATTGGCTAACAAGGCAGCAGTCCGTTAGATGTTCCCAAACCATAGCCGGGTGTCATACCATCACAGCATTCATATCGTTATGCGCATGAAACTGAACTGTCCACGTCTTCTATTCTCGGACGTCAGCTTCCGGTTTCTTGATTAGTTGTTGTATTTGCTCTTTTGGTGCGCACAAAAACCCTCGTTTGGCCATTTTGGCCATATTCAGGGCAAGATGCATATCAGACTGTTCTAGCTGTACCCGACCTCTTTGCCTTGCCATAGTTGCAGACAAATCAAAAACTGACACTAAATTAGTTGCTGCATCTACATAAGAGATTTGGCTATTACCACTACCATATATGCTTCCGTATCATCCTGTAAGGTCGTTAAAGCGTGCTTTGTCTGATCCTGGGACTACTTTTCACCAAATTCATCTGCAAACACCTCACAGCTGACAACATCATGGTGTTGGATTTCGCAGACCGTGTGGCCAAATGCCTTTGTCGACCATGGAGGTTTGCCATTATCTGTGGCTATAAATTGGTCACGCAGGTCTCTACATACACCAGCTCTGTATAGTATGGTTAGTTGACGACAGTCTACCTCGATACAGATATACTCACATCCGTTCTCCTGCTGCATATTATTGTTGCTAGTTCCAGTTGTATGTACAGTTTGGAAGTGCGCATCCAGGGTCATATTTTTGTTGGCTGCATTTGCTGTGTTGTGGTAGACTAAGCGGTGTCTGCGTTGGAGTTGTGTCTCAGCAGGTGGCATATTGGATAAAGCGTCCGTCATTCTGCTCAGTTCCAATCCACTTGTGTCTAGTAGTGCTGTTTGTGGAGCCATGATTTGCTCGTGCGGAAGTGAAGAGGATGATGATAAACAAAGAAGTGGGAAGTCATGAGGAAGATCATTAAGAACAGAATTGGGATGTCCTGACTAATGTATAGTTACCCTCAACTCAAAATAGAATAAATAATAGCCATCTTCCACGTTCTACACATGAATTCAACTGCACATAGATGCAGATTGCATGGGCTTCCAACTGTCCTGCGATTTGCATCGAGTCAGTCTGAGGTTGTGTGTTGGTTTCCCAGGGATCAATCTATACGAATGACTGCCGAAATCGCGGGTTTCTGAGATATTAACAACACATTCTTCGATGGAAAGGATGTCTACTGCTGTACATCTCAAGGAATCCCCGGAATCTTACATGAAACGGATGCTAAACATCATGTAATGATGGATGGATACCACTGATATTTCCAATACAGTGATGGTCAACATGCAGATTTGGCCTGGTTCTAGTCGATTAAGCGTACCAACTTCGACATATTGATGCAGCTTGCCTTCATGTGGTCCATGTCTTGCAAAATCCAACATCTTGCCCATTAACATTATCGCAACAAAACACAACTGTCAAAGTTGCGAAAAAGCACCTTTCACCACGACCAACTGGTACATACAGTCAATTGACGAAGTGGTGCACAAGATGACGTCATCAAGTGAATGAAGGCAACAGCGGCTTGGAGACCGAAGGAGTCGGAGCCCATGCCGTGGTGCACAGCTTGCAATCGTAAAAGAAGCTTGCAGCATGAAGATGATGTGAAATGCACTTCTTTAGCAATGAAAAGATGGAGTAAAGGATCGACGATGATATGGATGGAGAGACCGCTGTGGCAGGATAGCGAGTTGAAGACGCAGAAACAGCAATGAAGCAGGAGCACAACGATATGAGAAATGCTGAAAAGGTGGGATTGACAACCACAAAGCCTAACACGACATTCAAGGAGATGTGGAATGCCATTGGTGATAGTCCAAGCTACATTGTAAGTTCCGACAAGGCGGAACATGGTGAAGACGAGGATGATCATGATGACAATTCGGAGCTAGGTAAACTCAACGAAAATGATAAACCCGGCTAGGTGAGGGGCACACGATCCTAAACAGTACAGCCTCTGATGGAATGTTTTCGGCAGCAGAAGATGAAGCTTGCAGAATTGACGCAACCAGGCTGGGGAGATGCAACCGACTACTTCCTTGAGAGAAATCAGAATATAGGACGATGGAAAAAAGGTTTCCATTGACATTAAACTGCAAATGGCGGATGATGCAGCCTTATCTGGACCGGCAACAGTTGGTGGGCCTTTGCAGACTCTTGCTAGCATGCACAGAAAATTGCAAATGCCAGAATTAACTTCTTGACCAGAAAGTAGTCATGTGAGGCTAGGTTCTGGGAATCCCCAAACACGCAAACACATTTTGTCAAACCTGCCAGATGCAGCGGCTGATTTGTCACTGAGTATGATATTACAGCCTGTTAAACTTGTAAGTATATACCCCTGCATATAGTGTCTCAAGCTAATTACCATATAGAAATCAGCTTCAGCCGAAGAAACGGTGACGGCTCCTGCGTCGCCAAAGTTGTACATTGGGAAATTGCTATTTTTGACATTGTATCTTTCGGAATGTAAATTGTATACCAATTTTGCTACAGGTCAGCATCTACTTGATTTCAGAGACCAAATTGTGGGACATGACAATTCGTCTGTACATGTGGAAGGGTCGGATGGGCCATGCCGATGTGCTAGATTCCAAATAATATTGACTGACGACCGATAAATGTGATATCATCCTGCCAGTTACTGTTATGTCAGAAATTTACAACTAAATTAGATACAAAACCCACTAACAAAATATAACTCAGTGATATTATACGAGTCAAAGATGGAGCCGTCAAAGTACAACATGAATCGAGATGAATGACGACTGTCATGTTGGATTGAATCATATATCGAACTGCATAACTATCTGTAGAGACCTGTTGCACATGTTCGAAATTTTGACCATTGCTTTTGGTAGGTCATGGAAATCATGGAGAATGAGCTGGATGAGGAAAGGTGAGGAAGTCGGATGATATACACCAAAAACAGGTGGATGAATTGATATGTGATTAATTGCAGGCTGAAGTACAGTAAATTAATAGGCCAATGTTATTTATCATGCAGAAGACGTATCTAGCGGAGGATCAGACATCAGCAGAATGCACAATGGTTCGGAAGTCATAACTCAACCACTTAGCTATCCTGAACAGCCAAACTTCTCCTTCCCGAAGATCCCAGAATCTCCCAAACAGGCTGAATGCAAAACAATGTGCTGCATAGGTACTGTGCGAATACTGTCAGGTGCTCCTAAACACTTCGGAAGTAGCGCAACAGAATACAAGAATAGTCTATAGAGTATGAAGTCGTCTTCAGAATGCTATAAAATGATGCTTTTAAGTTGGCACAATTACAGAGCTGCTGCGACTATGACACTCGTCTCAAAGACTATTCCGTTGGACTGGAAGCCAGACACTCTGGGAGTGATAATATATAATGTCTATAGTGAATAGTACAATTCAATAAACTATCTCACAGCTATACACCTGAATCAGACATTCTAATCTAATAAATATACAGTCCAATAAGTATCGTAATCAACATGATTATTTACAAGCTATACGCTATCGATGCCGTCCAATGCAGCATTCTCCTGTACCAAATGTGCCAGTCCAACTATTGCTCCAACAGGTACAATATGGATCTTACTGGTTTCTTTGAAAACCCGGATGAATCTGTCAACACACTCAGCCCAACCATGGAGATCTTTGTACATTGTTCGAATCACCAGTGTGTAATCATGGGCTTCAGGAAGTAATACTGATTGTTGAGACTTCTTGCACCTCTTAGAAAGGGTCGATAGTGATTCCGCAGCTGGCAGACAATGCTGAAAATGGAGGACCTGATCTGGAGCAGTTCAGCTGCAGAAAAATACAGGAAATGAAGGAATTCGACCTTGGAAGGTGTTATCGAGGTCATTCTCTTCCCTTTGTGTATACTGGATCCAGATGGTATGAGCTTCGGGCATGATCCCTTGGTTGGCACTCGTATATTCTACCTTGCAATCAAGTCCCAGATGTTCAACAGAAGTAGGGTTGTGAAATGGTTGACGGTAATACAATAGCCCATTCCGGAGTTTAACAAATTGACTGTTTCTGAGTACATTCTGATCAAATCTGAGCACAAGTCTACTAAATTCTTGTCCCCGGTCCTCTTCAATTTGCACGTGAAATAGCTGTCCAAAGTTGTCAATTCCGAAATCCTCTGATACATCTCGTAGTCAGGTCAATTTCATACTGCTGCACCCTCCACAGACATGCTTTTCACTCAAACGATATAACTGCTGTGATACAGAGCGGATAACGGGCTGGCCCTCAATTGTTTTGAGACATAACAGATGGGCTCGGTGTGGACTTCGCTGTTTCTCAGTCGCAGATAGTAGGTTGAAACATTTGAAGACTAAATATCATACCAGACTTGGAGTGCAAGATATAACAGTGTCTCCTCCATGTAGTCATGACCAGTACACCAGTTATTGTGCTTCAGCATCTGTCGAATCTAATTGACTTTGGTGCTAGAGCGATATGCCTCTTTCAAATTGGCGATATGTACCTGTTTCGAAATATCTGTGGTGAAATTGTCTGCGGAACGAATTCCGCAAATTAAGTCTGATATATGGCTGACATGATGCGTTGTTGGATATCTGAAATCAAGTACACGCTGTTAGATGGTTTTGCGGAGCGTCTGAATGCCGATTGAGTCCCACCAAGCTTCAAACTCGATCAAGAGGATGGAGAATTTCTTGATCAACCCCTTCTGTTTATTCGAGGTGATGGCATCAGTCTCTCTCTCTAGCTGGGTAGTGACCTGCTCTGTATTAGCCACGCTCCAGGTCATGGCATCTGCCTCAGCATCAGATAGGCAGATCTGGAATTGAGGTGGCTTGTCTGCGATCATGATTGCCACTCTTTAAGCTGTGTCTTCATCGGCAAAGTTCATTACGGCAAGTTCTTTGGCAGATTTGCTTCTGGGACCGGTTCCCTTAGTCCCGACTTCCTTCAATAGTTGTCGCTTATATCATTGGAATAATTTATTGAAAAGCCTTCATTTGGCAGGTGTCATTTGTTGGACTTCGCTCTCCAATCGCTCCATTGCCTTCTGACGATCAGCATCTGACCAAGTGGTTGCTGCTTGTCGGACTCTGTTCAGGTGCACATGAAATTGCCTACATTTTGATGTGGAAACCTTTTCAGCCCCATACACAAGGGCCTCCATTGCAGCAGAAGCATTATGAATTTTTTGTTCGCGTAAGTGATGGGATTCCCTTGGCAGCAGGTCATTCACTCAGGCCTGCGCAGACATCAACATTTTCTTTTCTCAAAAAATACCCTTCTTCTTGTAAAGTGGCTTGAGTGCATCGTCTAGTGCTTTCAAGGATGGATCCAAGTGATTTTGTTGCCTAAAAAGTTGAGTGAATTCAGATACTGCCCGCACTCCTCCCATTACCACTTCATCGGAGGCGTTTTCCACCAGAGTTTTCAGTGTCATCCTTGTAGCAGACAAGAATTGGAGTGCAATTCACTGCAAGTGTTCTGATCATGCCACGGATCACTTTACCTTGCCAGGTGCCGCTTTTCAATCAATCGAAAGGTTAAGCGAAGTGCTGGTGGCCGGAATATCGTGGTACTGACGTGAATCGATTGTCAAATTGATCCTTGACATTTCTAGCTTTCAGGTATTTCAGCAGACAGTGCAATAAGTCTTCAACGTAACCCAGGAGCAGCTGATGCAATTCATCAGGCTGGCAAAGGCAATAGACGTTGCAGAGTGGGTATTGCCAGAACTGGTTCCAGATTTGGTGGACAACTAGAGTGTGAAGAGCATCAATATTAGTGTCCTCCAGAAGCTTCAAGTAAATCTGGTGGTCTCTTGAGTTATCGAGTAGTCAAACAGTTGAATGCTCCATCAGCCAACCTTTAGGAAATTCACAATTCGGACTTCAGCAAAGTGAGACTGGAGCAAGCATAACTTGCTCCAGATAATCCCCAACCCAGGCAGCCACAAGAGGGTAACATTGTTGCTGGAATTCATCTGCACAAGCCCATTTCAAGCCAGGGCCAGTGATGTCAAGATGCCTAAGTTGAGACAGCACAGTTCCAACGGCGGAATGCCATGCTTAGTCAATGTTTTTGGCACCTTTCGGGGGACATGGGCTCAGCCTGACACAAATGCATCAGCACTGTTTAGTTGTGCTGCACATATCTTTTTGAATGTTACCAATCGTGAGATACAGGGGGCAAATATGCTGGTCACCCAAAAAATTGATCAAGAGAGTCCTGTCAGATGCACATGACTGGCACAATCATCGCTCTGGAAGGAAGTTGATCCTGAGTATCCCACTACCAACTGCCCGTGTTCATCTCACTGTGGATTCGACCACCTTCAGTGTAAGCGAGGCGCACAGGTTATAAATCGAGGTTTGCCTGAAATGGGAGATGTGCCAAAAGGAATACCATACATTTGAAAATATCCCTGTTGTATAATGTTCCCAACATATGTGAGTCATGTTCTTACCAACTATCATCACCGAGCCCAAAATCGGGTTTAGAGAGGAGCTTTTGTAGGGCATCTGCTGATTGAAATGATTAGTTATTGAAGTTGTCCAGTCCACACCTGAGATGTTGATCTATCCAGGGATTTCTTTGCTAGCTAAAAGACTGAGCCAGCTGAATGTCATGTGCGGACCGAACTAGATGCCATATATTCCATTGTTCTGAGTACTTGCAATGCTTGTTGACCAATCCAGTTGCTCTGACATATGATTTCCCCGCTTTATTTTCCACTCCAACTACCTGCCTCTGAGTGTTTTTCTTTGTTTGATCAGGGGTACAGGTGAGATCAGGCTGCTAAGGGTCTGTTGGATCTTTGTTGGGAGAATCTTCAAGTGGTGGTGCACCCAGTATGCTGTCTATGAGTGGATCAGTAATCAACAGCTTGTCGATGGCCATTCAGGTACACCTGCTGTAGTGAAACCATCATGGCTCAGGGTGATCTGACCCGGCAGAAGGTAGAATCCCGTTGGGTAATAGCTGTTCATTCATCAATATTGGTTGATATTGTTGATAGTGAGCTTCCAGTCGGTTCTCATTGCATAATTTCTGTTTGCAAATTAAGCATTCAACATGTTACCGGCGAGTGTCACTGATCATATATGTGAAACACTCGGTGTTCTGACGAATCTTGATGATGCTTTATGGGGCATTGTTGTTTGATGCATTTGGGCCTCTGGGATATTTGTTTGAAATCGAGCTAACTCAGGTTATCGTATCACTTTCAAAGTCGCACGACACTCCACCAAATGTAGAGGAGGGGTAAAGTAATGTCACCTCACGATCAGTTTTCTTCACAAACTAGGATAATATCTATCAAATCCTGCACAACAATGCTGCACATTATCAACTCAACATTGTTAGCAGAGAATGTTTCTGTTGTCATTACTGCTATCAACTACTAATACTGTTCATCAGGTGCTACTATGATCAGCCTTATCATATATTACATCATTGCGGCATTGTGCAGATTCTGTCTACACTTGAGCCTCAAGCAGTGGATAACATTAGCTTCATTCAATGAATAGGTAAGTTTCCTAGCTGGCTGTATGCCCGCTCAATGATCTTTGGGAACTGATAAAGCTAGTTGGATGTTTTTGTCAGTAAAGATCCTTGACTGGTAGGTGCATGCTGAGGAGACAATGAGGTTTACACATGGAGCTCAAAAGGAAGCAATTACAGTTGCTGCTTGACTAACCGGCCTCATATTGAATGAAGGTGTTGATTGTACACACACATTTTGGGTGTACAATACCAAGTCATGCTAACCTTCCAACCAGATATAGTTCTTGTTGGTTCCCTGGAGATATCATGTTGAATCACTTCTACGACGTTTACAGTGATGAACAGCACAAAGGTGAGCTTCTATCCAATTTCCTAGTATACGAATTCGAGGATATAATAAAGAACGACAGGATGTGTGTAATTATGATATCTTTTCCTCAGCAGGGATTCATGGGATCAGAGATGAAGTGAAACACCACAGTTCGTGACAAATAAGATGCATAAAAGAGGCCTTCATTCCTCCAAAGGTCACTACTACATGCAATATTCTCAACTGTACTCCGCTTCATTCGAAATCACCAGTTGAATTGATAATTTGTTTACCACCATATTTCATTCACATATGATGTCAATGAATGGATCTCCACTAAAGTCAACCAATATGGCTCCAACCGGTGGGCTGTTTGGCTTACAACAATGCCCAGAAGGCAATGTGGAAGCATCAGATAACCATGCTGGAAATACACCAAGCAAAGACACTCAATTTGGGCAACCCCTGGATCAATTTCATCCACCACCAGGGTATAGTTACCCACCTTCGCAGCCACCATTTCCAGGCGCACCCCAGGTTTACCATGTTGCCATATTCAACATGGCACCAAGCTCATGACCAAGCTCTGGTGTAACTGAGGGATATCGCAGTTATAGGGCATCGTGGCACTGATACATCCTCCCCCAAGGAGGTTATGGTGGACCTCAAATGTTCCCCCCTCACCCATTCACAGGACAGGGGCCGTCATCTCCAAGCGCACCTCGAGTGCCTGGACCACTGCTTGGAAACGATCCAGTTATTCGGCCGACAACTTCCACCTCTACTCCATACGGACAACTTCCTGGCTGATCTTGGAAATGCCCCATTAGTCTCCCAACCAAACGATTTCAGCCTGCTGTAGAACCGCACATCACTGATGTTGCAGGGATTCCGGATTTGCCCCCTTTACCATAGATTTCATATGACAAATTCGATGCGGATTATGAGAGCTATGATTTGTAGGACATGTGCGGGGCCGAACTCCCAGCACCAATCAGTTTGAACCAAACAGAATTCTCCTTGAAGCAATTTGCCACAAGGTTGGGGCAGCCCGACTTCTGTACATTCAACATGTGGAAGAAAGTCTGAGTGGTTGGGTATCTGGAGGCGAAGCATCAGTTCATTATCCCGAGACAGAACTGTGTGAAACAGCTGTGAGATGGACCTCTGCACTGGGAGATGGCGGTTGCATATATTTTGGAGACTTTCGAGCCCTAGCTGCGTTTGGGAAATATTGAAAATGATGACTGGATTCGGAGACAGTGGGTTGAGATGCATATGAACGAATGTGGAAGTGAGGTTCGGGAGTGGAGGACGAAGGGAAGGCGAGGCGACAAGCGACCGGTGACGGATTACAGAATGTGTGCTGGCAAAAATGCGAGAGGTACCGTCCTAGAGTTGCCAAATACATCATTCATGGTTGTGATTTGTCGAGTGCCCAATGGCAACAATAACCAGGCGTGCTGCAATCAACTCCGAGCTTCGTACACAGATGTGAGGCACTGGCAGGAGCTGATTGATTTCATCAAACAAAATTGTTGCCAGAAAGAACCATACTGGCTGACTGCGAGAGACAAATGCAACTTGACGCAGGAAGAATTGGACGAAGTGTATATGGGATCATACTCACCTGGGCAAATGATGAATTACCCACTATATGGTCAGATTTCATACAACAGTTCGCTTTCAAATTCCTTCAAATTGAAACTGGGACAAAATTTGAATCTGATTTTGATAGAAATGAAGGCAGCGACAGGGATCGATATTGCAGAGCACGTAATGAGACTGGGCAAGGTAATCACGACTAGCCTTGTTACGATAATGTATTCGCACTGCTAATCAGTATACTAGGAATTCGGAGTGATTCGATCAAAATGTAAGAGTGGTGGATGAAGAGGCAGGTGGAAAAGAGATTGATAGTATTAACGTAAGTTCTGATTGAGTTAATAGTATTGATTATATTTCATATATTATTGGGTCAAAATGGGTGTCTGTTAAAAAACCTAACATCGTGATGAATTTCAGGAGCAATGGATTATGAGCCCATCTGCTCAACTTACCTGGAAGCAACTCAAAGTGATTCATGTGGACGAAATAAAGTCTGACCAAGGAGCAAGTGAGATTAAGGACCAAGTGGATGGCAATGAGGTTCTCGATCCAGATAATACTGGCTCAGTATTGAGCACTGTTCTCAACACAATCAACAACGTATTTGATTATGAGTGTCTTGATGAGGCGGTCGCGCTGCTGAATACCCATCCTATTCGCCAATCAACAGATGACCGTGTTCAAGGCCACAAGTATTCAATTCCAGGCCTGCCCGGAACTAACCTTCTGGCGCACCAGGCTTGGGCCATTTTGTTCATTGTGTGGAGATATGTTTGGGATGCTGATATGCCAGGAGCACTGGTGGCAGATGAAATGGGTCTGGGAATGACTTTCACCTCCGTTGCAGCAGCAATACTTTGCAAATTGGTGACTGAGAAAGTTGTAATGGAGTTGCCACTGTCCATTATATGGGGGAATACCCTTGAAGAGTGGGTGATTTTGGCGCACAATGACTTTCCCAGCATTGTCGGTGAGAAACAGGAGTAGTATCCGCTCCAATGATTGAATTCTGTTCCCCGCCACATGTTGGAGATACAGACAACACCACCTCACTCGCATCCAGCACATATATTGGCTCATGAACCAATCTTGGTGGTCAGAATGCCTGGAGTGAGAGAGACCTTCAAGACTGTCATCAACAAGATGCCACATGGAACCGATTTCAAACTAGTCAACTTGTTGCACGCTAAAATGGCACATCTCACCCACAAGGATCTAAACACTATTAGTGACGAGCCAGAGAACTGATGGAATATCCACCTTGTGTCGTATGATACCTTAACATCCAGAGCGAAACCATCAAGCAATGGCCAGCTCTCACACTGTTTATGGAGTTTTGGGATTTTTAATGAGTCTCATTGGTACAAGACAAAAAATAGTGTGGGCTGGTGAAATGACACGAATGCATGAATTGGACTCAAACTTGAGGTCACTGCAACACCAGGATTCCATTGACTCTATGACTGGCGTAATCGGACAATGTGGCTGTTTTCAGGTGTGCCTAAAGATCCAGCAGATGATACTGTGATGGAAAAGCACCGTGCCAATGCACTGAATTCCACTGTGAAGAGTTTGATGCATAACATCCAGACTGAAGACCATGACACTCAACAGGATCGGGCACACCGCATGATCCAAAATGCCAAGCCTTGGATGGTTAGGAGGTGGTTATAATCAACAAACCCGAATGGGAAACCACTTGTTCGGATACCAGATGGGAATGCACACCGTGTTGATTTTGAATGAACTGAGCAAGAACAAGCACAACTAAAGTCCCTTGTGGAGTGATACACCTCTCAGGGTGCTTCAGGAGCATGGAGGGTACATATATGATGCCTGTTATGGCTCTCATTCGTATTGGAAGACCCCGAGGATCGGAATAAAATTGCAGGACAATGGTACAGTGAATGGCCACTCGATACTTGGGTGCACTCTCTGATTTTCCAATGGCTGGGAGGCACAGTTCTGGTAATCGTTTTCAATAAATCTGCTGAGTATCCAGATCCTGACGATGACAAAGCATTGAATGAGGCTCTCCTGCACAAACCTGCAAGTCATAAAAGCTCCTTCCCACATGCACATCCTCCTCAAAAGGCGATGCTATTTTGTCCTCTGGCAGGCGAAGGTTGTCATTTGAAGTGGTGGCTCACAAAGTTTTTTGCGGATCATTTTGATATTGTCTACATGTATGCAGAAATGGGCAACAATGAGGGCACAGAAATGCAGCTCAAATTCTAAGATTCGCCAAATCCCTCAGCATTGTAACTACGCCCAAAGTGGGTGGAACAGGCCGCAATCTCACAGGCGCAACCGATGCGGTAATAACTCAGATTGTCTGGGTAGTGAATGAGCAGCACAAGACATTTTCATGGGTTGTCCGACTGGGGCAAAATAGAGTTCCACACACATGGCAATTGAACACTGGACCCAATGGTTATGACAGCAGAGCGAGTGATCACCACCAGCTCTCTGGAGTGACTAGAATGAGAGTCCTGTATGGTCTGATGAGCCGACCAAACATCATGACGACAATGATATACCGGATCCGGCAGTATTGTCAGGCCCATACAACACGGCTTAAGTAGCATCGAGACTTCGTGCTATTAATTGGTGAGGATGCATGATACTTATCCGCACAGTGAGATTCAGGTACGCCTCTTCACACATTCAACCGAGAAAATCTCACTAACTGATGCAAAATATGCAAATGGTATGGAGAATAAGGCGCAATTGAGGAGTCCAGGAGTATTGGTTAGGGTTTGATTGCATTTGGTATGAGTTGATTATAGTGATGAATATGAGATGATGTCAATGGGAAACTGAAACTGAATTATAGCCTCATTTGGATGTACAAATATGTGATGAAAAGTAGCTGCGCCAGTTTACTGGTGGACTAAGTGAAATTCTGCAGTACCATATATTCTCTCCCGAGAATCTGTCGAAGCTGCAGTCACCACACATCTTCAACCTAAATTGTCTGTGTGGAATGGAGATCCCCAAATCTGCAACAGAGATCCATGTTTTCAGGTGCGCCAGAACCTCCAAATTTGATTCCAATTTTTATTTGCATGTCTATATCAAACATACTGGATGCTAGAGTCGCGATAGATTTCGGAATATTCACTCAATCAACAATGTTCTATAATTTATAGTCGATTGCAAATGACGATCGCTGTCAACTTCTCAACTCACCTGAAGCGGATCCATCACAGTATAGCTCTAATTGACGAGGGAAATAGAGACTTTCTAAGCAATATCGAGTTGATATATCGTATCCTAAGACACACCTCGCGTATTCCTGGCTTATCTGTGGAATACAGCAAAGTATTTCCTCGCTCAGGAATGGAGTTAAGGTACACCTCAAAGGCACTATCCTGTCGAGTTTGATGGTGTCAGATATGACACCGCATGCATATTCTATTCACCGGCCAATTTTGACAAGCCGTCACTCATTATTAACATCTGGTCTTACTTGTGGGGACAGATTTGAGTGCGGTCATCACGTGGGTTGGTTTCAGGTTGAGCGTGGCGGAGCCGCATGCACTTGAGTCCTTGTGTACGTGTCAATTAGACTTAGCGACAGTCAGTGAGTTTAGGTCCATAGAGAGATTCAGCACAGAGGACACAGGACACCGGACACCATACAACATTCCTCCAGGCACATCTCTGAACCATGTATACCCACTTTGCATTACCCTGGAAAGATTCATTTTGCTCCATTCCATACATATTTTCTTTCTTCCTGAATGCTTTGAAGCTGTGGCTGCCTGCACACAATGAGTGTCATCGTTCAAACACAAAACATTTAGATGCAGGAGCGGCACATCCCCCTCCGGCTAAGCTAATATCTGGATCTATGCATGATCAGTATGTGAAAGCCACTAGTTAAATGCCATAACTGTCACGATCTGTGTCAACCTATTCTTTAGAGGAAGGTATGCACTACACGCTCACTGTAGATGCACAGCCCTGGGCGATAAGTAACCACACTTAGATGGATTTTGAGTAAGAAGAATGTTTGGACCTTACATTTCCAAGATCCTAAAATAGCTTCTGTTGTTTGGACTCCATTATCGAGCTACAGCTTGAGAGTGTGAACCTCAAAAGACAGTTTCTGCTCAGGGATTCTGCCGATGACTGGCAACTGCTGCTCACTTGTATTCCACACTTTTTTGAATAGGCTGTAATTTACAACGCTTCCAATGCAGACTTAAATACATTGTGACTAACTTGTATGTTCAGGCCGCCAAAAACCGTATCTTAAAATAGGTTATGTGAAATGATTTCCATCAAGAGCGCTCAAAGATATTGAATCTTAATGCCAGTCTCTACTCATTGGCTCAATCGGTGACCAGCAAGCTCCCACCCACTGCATAGTATCATGAATGCCTGGAGTTCGTGACAAATTATAAACAGATGACATCTGAATTCGACCATCATCTCATCCCAAGATTGCATGAAGAACAAATCATGATAAATGCTCGAGTTAAGAAAAGGCGGTTTCTGAGTGTGTGAGTAATTGTGAAAGTACGGCGAGCCTACAATCCCAGCCATCACATTAGATTGAATCCTGCATGCTGACACAATGCTCGCTGCACTTCAATTTGCCGGAACTTCATGCTGTTATTCGTCCTTTTGCTGTCAGATGAAGCCTCAAGACACATTTATATTGTTCTTGTGTACTGCTTTGAACCTCAATATTGATGTTAAGTCAAGATTGTAGCATCGAAACTGTTAAAAAGTTTGTGATTAAATGATGCCATGTTCACAAGATATTAAGCACAACATCTTGATGTGAGTGACTATTTATGACCCATTCGCTAGCAGTCTTGGCATCGACAACAACTGGAATCTATTAAATTACCTCTGAATCTTCATTGTACCTTTACCATTCTATCTCTATGTTGAATTCCGCCTTTGTAACCCCAAATCCTCCATCTTTTCGTATACTGACTGCATAAATAATGTGATTCAGCAGACTCGGACTCCTGAAAGTGAAGTTCTGCACACTACATTGCCTAATCAACCGTTAACTTTGCTGCAGAATCCTGAAACAACTGAATATCATGAACGTAGGGTGTCCTTGCGCCTGGTATACTGCATTCGTAGATCCATATTTATCCATCATCATCAACAAACTCAATTTGAACCCATGTAACTTCAACTGTTGCCACTCACCAAGGTCCCAACTCTATCCTCTGTCCAAGATCTGCAAGATTCTTCAACACTCCAACAATTCTATGCCACGTGGTCACCACTCATGTATTCAAACTGCAGACATAATGAGCTATCTTTGGCGGAGTCATATGCAGGGGCGATTATAATCAACCCATTTCCCAGTATTCCATATGTCCTGTTGTGAGAGTTAGTTAGCTATACAACCATGTAAATTTCTCGAGTTCTTCAGGTGTGTCGGGTTCAATTCTAGGTATGTTGGCTTAAACCAACCACCAATTCTTGCTTCAATAGTGTACTTGGATACGAGTGCTAACATTCTAGAATTGCGGGCATGAAGAATACATCTAATGTGGTGCACCTGACGCTTCCTATATCACAGCGATGAACTAGCCTCAACAGTATAAATATGAACCGCCGACCTGACTTCCAGATACTTTCCAGACACGCCTCAAATTGTATCATCCTCGGCTGCTTGTTTCTTTGTCCAAGAACCCCTCCAAAGGCATCCTCCTCGACCACGCGTTACTTTGTTGCCCTGCTCTCCTGTTATTGTGTTAAACTTCGTACTATATTTACCCATATATACATCTCTCTATATTCCCAACTGCACTTCTCCAAACTTGGAACCTATGGCCGGCCAGGTGAGAAATCACTATTCACAGAAGAATCATGAAGCACACCATGAGAGAGCACTTGCACATGCTTTCAAGAAGACAGCCAATCTTTATTGCTGATCGAATGTTTCAAGTTCCAACCCAGCTTTTGAGTAAAGTGTTGAAGATAGCTAATATCCGGGCGATAATTCTGATAAAGCAGGATTATCACGATACCAATCAGGAGATCAGCAATGATGAAAATGAAGACCGTGGAGAGTCCACCTCGTCATCCGATATAGAAGAAGATGATTTGGACAACCAGCAGAAGGTCCTACATGAAGACCAGGTGCGCTGTGATAAGACAATACGAACTACAAGGGTTCCACTGTCAAAGAAGCGGAGCTGTGCTGATACTGTCATTTCCCACACTCCACTTCCCAATCTACAACATCCAGTCGGGGCCATAGCACTACCATTGCTCAAGCACCGAAAATCAACCATCGACATATCACAGAAGTCTGACGTTGTATAGGCACACCCGGTTTCCAAGGCTGGTGGAGACCAGAACGTTCCTCAACCTAACGCCGGTGGAAATCACAACATTCCTCAAAACCAAAAGGCCTTTTTTGAGGTAGCGAAATGGTTCATGCAGGCAATAGTATTTACAAATACACCTTGGCCAATCATTTCCGATTAGTAGTACTCGATGGTTGACGGAGCTTTGAATCAAGCCATTGACTCCCAGGATCATCAGCAGGCATTAGCAGGTGCTCCTGTAGGTGCATCATCAGTGTATCAAGTGCCTGGTGGTCCATCTCTTAAAATTGATCCGCAAACCCGAGAAGCTGTAAGTGTATATTCTGTTTTCAGCTCCTCGATTGAACTTATGATAATACAAAACCTCAAAAATATAAATAGTTGAAACTAAAGATGAATACAATTTGAAGGTGTTTGGCAGATAGAGCTTGTCGAACTATTATCCGTAGTAACCAGTTGGATTAAGGATCACAGCCTGTGCTTCGAATCCAAGTTAAGAATCCCTAGTTTGACGATGCTTATCTGTCGATGGTCATTGCTGACAACTAATCATTGCTCACACGGATGGAAGTCCTTGACTGAATCTAACATCAGTTTTTCTTAGCTGCAAATATCTTGAGGCGACAACTGACCACATCGCACTTCATTCAAGCATTCACACCGCAGATGTTAGTGCTTGTGGCTGCAGCTATTCATTGCGCGCTGTCTGCATATACCACTGGAATGAAGGTTACAGTTATTTGTTTTCAAGATGAATATCAAGGTAAATTTTGCTCTCCCATGCTGATAGATTGTATTACTGCAGAAGCTGTTAAACTCATAAATTACACATTGTGGAGCTGCTTCATACCCTGGGG